>Ga0170475_123635210_pt1 | contig 11804 bp, 12 predicted proteins | sample Soicark_Litter_5_FD_111474 | JGI IMG/M metagenome (GOLD analysis project Ga0170475, IMG submission 111474) | Avena fatua rhizosphere microbial communities from Hopland, California, USA. Combined Assembly of 48 SPs | reverse complement strand
CTACGGGAATAAGCCCGGCGGGGGCGGCGGGCACTGACCTGCCAACGGATAGTTTTTATCCTGCGGACCGTATGCCGTCACGGTAAGGGCTTGAGCATTGCCTCCGACTTGACCCGGAGTGTTTGTCGGGAAGCCAGGATGGATGTTTGTCGATGCCAAATTCGCTATGGAGAACGCAACACCTGGATCGATCTGAACGAAAGTCAGAGGCTCCAATGTGACAATCTTCGTCTGGGTGGCCGAGTTGCCATTTCCATTTCCGTTTCCATTGCCATTCCCGTTATTCCCGCCATTAGCTCCGGTAACGCGAAGCGAAAGGTTTCCGCCGAGTGTCATGAACACTTCGGTATTCTGGCTGACGTAATCCGCAGCAAAACCCGTGGGAGGCAGAGACAGGTACGAATATTCAACCGTTCCGCCGGGGCGCCCCGGAAGTGGCGGTGGACCGCAAAACGCCTCGGCCGCAGTAATATTTCCGACCTCTTTTGGCGATAGGAGCACAACGCGCTTTTCACCGAATGGACCGGTCTTTGTGGGACGGGTCGGATCGTTGATGGATGAGATCACGTGCTCAGGAGTGGTCGCAGGTACGGGCGGAGCCGGAGTATTTGGTGGATAAAGCGCATCGCCTCGCTGCTCTGCCCAAAACGCCGTTCTGAAAATTTCATCTAGCGTAATCGGTGGTATCGGAGCATTCCAGTCTGCAACCGATGTACCCGAAACATGGAAGAAGTTGTCGAGTCCCGCGGGCATTGCGAAGGAGAAAATGCGAGCGGGCTTTCCGCTGGTGTTGAGGAAGCCATGCACCGGACCTTGCGGACCATAGACAACTGTTCCAGCAGGAATCTCTTTCGTTATGAAGTTGTACGGTGATTTGTCCTCCACGCCAATGGTGAACGTTACTGATCCGGACTCAACGAAAAAGGTTTCCCATTCATTGTGATGAGTATGTGGCAGAGGACCGCCACCAGGCGGAACGATAAAGTCGAAAGCGACAAACTTATTGAGAGTCTCTCGAGCGGCCGCAAGTGTCGTGTACAAGTTCGACGACAGGTAGAACGCCGGCCGCGTCGGATAACTGCTTTGGCGAACGATCCGCACGCCCTGGACCGGTTGTTCAGATATGAGGCACTCTGAGTCAATACCCTGACAATTGAGTTTTACCGTTTGACTGTAGGCAACATCGCCGAATGTGGTTAGCAGACAGGCCGCGCCAATCGCTACTATGGAGCCCATACGTAGGCGCATCTTCATCTCCTTTACATGTTCATTGAAGATGTCTTGCTGAAATTGCAAGCACTTCAAAAGTTGTAACACGGGCGCTTATGATGCACCGGCGGTGTGCTTACGTCAACGACTACTTCAGTGACAATTGGGACAGGACGCAGCATGAAAAACCCGCATGCAAACCTGCCCAGAAGGAACTTATTGTCTCTTTATGCGCGCTCGTTCAAAACCGGTAAGAGAAAATTAACCCGACGTAAGAAAGATTCTTGTCGGGAGGATTCTCGTGAAGGAATTGTCCGGCCGCGAAGTACGCATAATTCAAGTCGGCTGTGACGTGTTTGGTAACCGGCACGAAGAGTTCGGCTCCCGGTTGTGCGCCGACGAAACGCGACCCGCCAAGACCGAAGCGTAAAGGGAATCCAGGGACATCGTATAAGGCGTCGTTCATGCTCTGACGCCAAAAAAAGTACGCATCGGTGGTGAGGCTCGCCCGCCGGGGCAACTGGATTGTCACACTCGGGCGGAAGCCCTCAATATTTAACGGTCCGTTCGTCTGAATCGCTCCGAAAAATCGTCCATTTGGAAAAGGTGTGTAGAAGGTGCCGAGTTTCGGCTGATTCGGATTCTGATCGCCAGAAGTGATACCGGTGTTCACTGCGACTCTCGGCTGCAGTTTCATATTGGTGAACGTATAGCCCGTCTGGGTCGAAACAGTCCATGCCCGGATGTCGCTCTTCGGGAACCCTACGAAAAACGGAAACGTGTTGATCTGAAATCCGGGACCGAAACTGCCAAACTGAAATGCATACTCGACGTCGTAGTCCCAGCCTTCTCCAAGGACAAAAGGAATGCCGCCTTTCCAAAGTCGCGCACCGACCGTGTGGCGTTCTTCAGGCCCGATACCCTTGGCAAAAACGCCGACTTTGCGCTGGACTCCGAGATAGTACGCGTCAAGGTTGAAAGGGACATGAGGAAGCGTACCGGTCGCATACGTTCCCCAGAAGGTCTGCGTATGATCGGGACGATCGTCAAAGAATCCATCTTTCGTAAACACCGGTTTGGTTGCAAACGCATCGATGCGCCAGTTGTGCGTGTTTACACTGACACGTACACCATCGAAACTCGCGCGCACATTTGGAACCTCGCGCACTGAAACCAGCCGGCCGGTCCCGTAGTGCAACTGCTGACGCCCGATCCGAACCGTGACTTTGGTCTTATCTTGTTCGGTCCCGACCAGGTTCGCCTCTACGAATGCCTGATTCAAATCCAGGTTGTTGTTGTCGACGATAGGACGTGGACCACCAGCCCTCCAATTCACAAAGCCGCTGTGGAGTTCTGTAAACGCACGGATCCGGGTTCCGAGGTGAAAATCGAAACCCACCATATATCGCTGCTTCAGATATGAATTGGTCTCGATGGGCTTTTTCCCTGGCGGCGGAAAATAAGACAACTCGCCCCAATTCTCATTGCGATAGCGCTCAAACCATTCTCTCGAATCGCCACCGATAGTCAGGTACCAGTTGTCGCGCGACCGCAGGGGGATATACTTCAATGGGTCAGCCCAGTCGTGACCGCGCAATTGCGGATTGGCCAAATACGACCAGTCCTCTTCTTCGCGCAACAATCGGTAGCGGGGGATCACCCAGGGCGGCGGAGCATCTGGCCGCGCCGATGAAGGTTGATCCTGCCCGATAGCCGGAGGCACATCTGTCGGCGCCGGAGGCCCTTGACCCAAAGCAGCCTGACTGATCAAGAGTAGAAGAAAAACCGCACTTCGTAAAAACTGGAACAGACCATTTTTCATAGATGTTTCTTTAGAATACCGAGCCCCATTTGTGCGGTTTTCGCACTGAAGTTAAAAAAATGGACTGGGAGGACATAGAGGCGGTATGACACTGATTGCCAGGGTCTCCGCGTTACCTTGATTCGAAGAGCGGCTGATGTTTGCAATCGAGAACGGAACGCCGGCTTCAATTTGCACAAACGTATTGGGCTCAAGTGTCACAAAGCGTGTCTGGGCGGCTGACACCGGAGTCGACGGCATCTCAAGGCGGAACGATATATTGCCGCTCATCGTCATGAACACTTCGGTGTATGGACTGATGTAATCTCCCGAAAACCCGGACGTTGGCGGCAGCGCGATATACGAATACTCAACCGAACCACCCGGACGTCCTGGAATCGGTGGTGGACCGCAAAAAGCCGTCGCACCGGTGATGTTTCCAACTTCCTCAGGCGTCAGAAGCACAACTCGTTTTTCACCGAATGGTCCGATTTTGGTCGGTCGAGTTGAATCGGCGATTGAAGACACGACGTGCTCAGGAGTATAGGCCGGCACGGGAGGAGCCGGAGTATTCGGAAAATGCAGAGCATCCCCTCTCTGCTCGGCCCAGAAAGCGGTGCGGATAATCTCCTGAAACGTGATTGGTGGAATCGGAGCATAGTAATTCGTGACGGGTACGCCCGAATTATGGAAAAACTCATCGAGTCCGCCCGGTACTGCAAAAGAGAAAACGCGAGCCGGAGCGCCAGTGCTGTTCACAAAGCCATGAACCGGCCCCTGGGGACCGTATACAACCGTGCCCGCAGAAACGGGACTGGTGATGAAGTTGTACGGAGGATTGTCTTCGACCCCGATAGTGAAATTTACGGCGCCTTCCAAAATGAAGAAGGTTTCCCACTCGTTGCGGTGCGTGTGAGGTAGAGGCCCCCCACCGACGGTTACCTGAAAATCGAACGCGTTGAAGGTGTTATTGGTTTCACGTCCCCCAGCGAGGGTGGTGTACAAATTGGACGACAGATACCAGGCGGGCCGCGTCGGATAATTTCGCTTGCGAACAATGCGCACGCCCGGCACCGGCATTTCGGAGACGAGACACTCCTGGTCCACCGCCTCACAATTCAAACGAACGGTTTGGCCGTAGGCGACCTTGCCGGCGTTTGGCACGAACAGGCAAGCAGCGCCGATCGCTGCAATGATAATCGTTCTAACGGACATCAGCCTCCTTTGGAATGAGCGGCACCGCGGCACAGTCCTTCGCCATTCCGCAGCTACGTTTAGGAAAGAACAAGTTCAGCCTTAAAATGTGGGGCTACGTAGTGATCTTTTCGATCAGTTCCTGGGGTGCGAAAACGTCGCGATAGAAGGTCAACTGTTCGCTCTTGAAGTAGCAAGCGCCCTTGTGCCCGCGACGTACCCAACAGACGGTTCCCTTTGCCAGAGTCTCATTCGTCGAGGTGTCCATGCAGGCCCATTCGAAGTGCACAAACTCACCCCAGAACATAGCAATGGGCCATGTCATAATGACGCCTGGCTGGGCAATCAGCGCCCACCAATGCTGTTCACGCGTCTTCTGCTCCGTCAACCCGTAGTAGGGGCCATCCTGACAGAAGTACACCAGATCATCCCGGTATTCACCGGTAAGCAGATCGCCCCGACCTTGCCGAAGTGCCTCACAGTGAGTCGGCCACCATTCCTTATTCTCTTTCTCGATCTGCTGCTGTGTATAGCTCGAGCCCACCTGTGGAAGCGTCTTTTCCTTCATCGCAATGAATCGGGCGGCATCATCGAGCAACTTCTTGGCGAGAGCAGGTGCAACAGGTTCCGGCTTGGAATAGTCGGCCGCCAATTCTTTGTAGTAATTGATCCTCTTGCGCATGTGCTGTATCTCCAGTGCGGAAAAAAATGGTTACCTGAGCGAAACGGACTGATCTCGCGATAGCAGAGAAGTAATCAACTCCCTATTCATGAATTTCTTTCAACCGGCCAAAGGCGCTTGCGGCCTTATTGAAGCCGGCGTACACGCACATGAACAGAAGTACTTCCTCGACTTCAGCTCTGGTCACACCCTGTTTGAAAGCCATACGGACATGAGCCTCAAACGGCGCTCCAGGACCAGACTCGTTGGCATTAGCGACGTCGACCGCAATCGTGATCAGAGCCTTGGTTCGCTGATCGATTAATGGGAGACCCCAAGCCTCTCCAGCGACACGGGTGCAAAAATCCCCGAATTGGGGATTTATCGACTTTAAGGCTTGCTGTAACTCAAGATCCCCGAGCACAGCGTTCTGTTTGATGGAAACTTGGCTCACGTGCGAATCCCTTCCTTATCCACCTTTTGCTGCGGACTGAGCACCATCCAGCATCAAAGCCGTGATATCCGGCTTCAATTGATTGGTCGCCCCGATACTCGTAATGAGTTCTGCCACTGTTGAACTTCGCTGCCCCGCAAGCGTCATTTCGCCGTTGTAAACGAATGTGTATGCGGAGCGTTCAGGGAAAGGACAGAGCTGCTTCACGAACTTACTCTGATCCTGAACTGCGGACCGATAGGCGTCACTTGCGAAAAAGCTCTCCATCTCCAGACGATTGTTGAAAGCGATTTCGAAAGCAGCCTGGTAACTTTGTTCTGCAGGCTCGCTGTGCGCAACTCCGGCGGCGTCTGGACGCGATGCGTCGACCTCTTCAAAGAGGTGCAGACGAAGCTTCAAAACCAGCTCGCTGGCCGCAAGCTTGGCAGCAAATGCGTCCTTGAGGTAAGTTCGGAAATTCTCAACACTGACTCCGTCAGCCTTTTTCACCATTACATGGAACTTCGGTACACCAAGCGCACCGTTAGGTTCACCATTGGAGATACGATCCACATATGTGATCGAGTTACCGGGATTGGTGTTGTATCCGATGGCTTTGCTGAACAGATTATGTTCATCATCCATTAAGATCCCGGCCGCGCGAAACCACGTTGTTCGATCCTGGTCGGAGCGGAAAGTCAGTTCGGCTATGCCATCGAAATTGTCCGCCTCAGTTGTCTTGTAAGTGATACCCGAAATTTCAGGCCAAATTCCGCCGTCGTTGTGCGCCACATGCAACTGCCAATACTGAAACTGCCCGGGCAGGCGCGCGCATACGGGGCCGTGGACATTGCGCCAGTAATCATCGAACAATTCGAGAGAAATGCCCTTCCGTTTCCACAGCAGGACGTAAAAAGCGACCTTACCTTGCTGATCTCGCGCCGCGTAGTTTGACGTTCCCATGTTTGTGCCTCTTAATGGAAAGCTCGCAATTATCGGGCAGCCGAATCTGCCCGGGTTTCGATTTCGCGAATGAAAACTTCCATAAATTGCTGGGTAACAGCTGGATGTTTAGCCGTGATGAGATTGTCGTCAATCACCAGATCTACCGTTCCGTCGCCTTCAAAAACCACATCGGCGCCGGCGTTCTCAAGATCACAGATGATATTGTGCGCGCCCGTCACCTTTCGACCCTTCAACAAATTAGGATCCGCACACAGCAGCCACAATGAATGGCAAATCGTTCCGACCTTCGTCTTTTCGTTCATCGCCCGTCGAATAAAGGCAACTGCAGGTGCCTGGTTGGGCTGGCCCTTCTTGGGATTCGCCTGGTAGCGGAGACGGTCCATAGCGTAGGCGCCGATCAATATAATGCCTTTGTAATCGGAAGGTTTGACGTTATTAACCTCAGTCTTGACCGTAACGTGCTCTTCGATGTGTCCATCATCCGGATTGCCACCGAAATGAAGCTCGGGATTCCCCCACAGATGCGTCACGTACTCGACGTCATACCCATGCTTGGGAAAGAACTCGTTGAACATCCGGAATTCGGTCTGATCAAAATGATCTTCAATCAATACCGCAATCTTTCCCTTCGAACCCATATACGCTAACTCCTTTGGGCCGATAGACCGCCGCATAGCTGCGGACAGACAGACTTCCCTAACAGAAAATGATCAAAATCGTCAGTGACGATACGAACAAACGATGTCTCTTTCAAGCTCTTTTTTACCTGAACCATGCATCAGGCGGTCGATTCAGAGTGGTGCAGCAATCGCACAATGAAGCGATGGATATTGGCTTTCGCAGTCGAGGCGTACTGGATATCATCTACTCCATCCAGCGCTAGATAAATACCCAGCCCACCAATTTCTCTGGATTCGAGCCGCTCGGCCAGGTCTTCTGGATCAGGAAGCGAATGGAAGTTCGGATCGTACGGCTTCCCGTGGTCTTCCAACTGAATCACCAGATTGCCGTTTTCCAGAACCGCGCCAATCGCCAGATCACCATTCAGTCCTGCTTCCTCGTAGCCATGAAGTACGACGTTGGTGGCAATCTCGTCGACAGCCAGACAGAGTTTATAAGTCGCTTTATGATCCAAGCCGGCGGACTGGGCCACATGCTCGACGTACTTGCGAATAGGCTCCAACGCATCCAGCGTTCCTGGAAATTTATGCTGTTCCACTATGCATCCAGCGGGCCCTGACAGCTGCCCTTAACGTGTAAGCCCCCTTAGATTCGCGGGCAGGTCCTCAACCGTTTATGTCTTCGTCGCGGTCCACGACATAAACACTTTGATAAAAGCCGGTTTTTTTCAAGGTATCAACCACAGTCTCCTGGGGCTTGAGCAGATAAATTTTCAGAGTCGGCTGCTTCTGCTTCGCAAAAATCAAAATACGTAAGCCCGCTGAAGCCATAAAAGTCAGTTTTTCCACGGCGAGGACGAGGCGTTCGGGGCGGCCTTGCAGCAGCTTATCGACGGCGTCGCGAAACGACGGCGCCGAGGATCCATCAAGTTCTCCGCCCAGGCTCAAGCGTGCGGTATTTCCTTCTGTTGAGGAACTCATTTCGAGCGGCATCATCTTCTCCTTTTCGTAAGAACCATTTCGTCGGCAGGTTCGCTAAGCACGCGGCGCAGAGACCAGGACCATAATTGAACGTGGTCCCACAATCACCTCTTGTTGATCGATAGACGGAGCCTCGGACGTCTCCAAAATGTCGTCCGGCCCGCGCATCGACGTGTTGATAGCAACCTTCCAACGTTCTCCCTGCGGGGCTGCCGGAATCTGATACGGCAACCCGTCCCAGTACATGTTGACGGCGACGTAAATGTCGCGCTGTTGACCCTCAGCGTGTCTTCCGCACAACAAGAAAGCGATGCAGCGACTACCGGCCGAGAAATCGGGAGACCAGAGCTGCGTGCCATGAAAACTGATATCCGGCTTCCCGCTGCCGACGTAGTCTCGTCCTTGATAAAAGCTCGGAACGCGAAGAACAGGATTCGAACGGCGGAATCCGATCATCATTCGAACAAACCGCAGTAATTCGCCGCTGCTTTGTTCAAGGCCCCAATTGAGCCAGCTGAGTTCGTTATCCTGGCAATAGCTATTATTGTTGCCGTGCTGAGTCTGCCCGAACTCGTCACCCATCAGAATCATCGGTACACCGCGGCTTAACATCAACAGACAAAATGCATTCTTCATCTGTTGCAGGCGAAGCCTGTTCACCGCCTCGTCGCTGGTTTCACCTTCCGCGCCGCAGTTCCAGCTATTGTTGTCATTCGCGCCATCGTTATTATTTTCACCGTTGGCTTCGTTGTGCTTGTCGTTGTATGAGAACAGATCCCGCAGAGTGAACCCGTCGTGGCACGTGATGAAATTGATGCTCGCCGTGGGCCCGCGGTAGTAATAAAGATCAGGGGATCCCTGGATACGCGTTGCGATTTCGCCGACTTGCCCCGCCTCGCCCTTTAGAAACTTTCGCACCGCGTCGCGATATTTTCCGTTCCACTCGCCCCATCGATTGTAGGCAGGAAAGGACCCGACCTGATACAGTCCGCCGGCGTCCCAGGCTTCCGCGATCAACTTGCATTTATGGAGGACGGGATCCAGCGCCAGCGATTCGAGCAGCGGCGGGTTGGCAAGTGGAGCACCGTTCTGATCGCGGCCCAGGATCGACGCAAGATCGAACCGGAATCCATCGACATGGTAATCGGCAGCCCAGTAACGCAAACAATCGAGAACCATGTTACGAACCACCGGGTGATTACAGTTCAGCGTATTCCCGCAACCCGAAAAGTTGTAGTAGTAGCCTTCGGGAGTGAGAATGTAATAGTTCTTGTTGTCGATACCACGGAACGAGATGGTCGGGCCACGATGATCGCCTTCGGCCGTGTGGTTCAACACAACGTCCAGGATGACCTCAATGCCGGCCCGGTGCAGTTCCTTAATCAGGTTCTTGACCTCGTCCCCCTGCATACCGAAGCGGCCCGTAGCCGCATAACCTGCTTTCGGAGCAAAGAAGCCGAGCGTGCTGTATCCCCAATAGTTCACGAGCAACTGGCCCGTTTGCGGATGTTGTCGGCTGTTTTCCCACTCATCGAATTCGAAGATGGGCATCAGTTCGACGCAATTGACGCCGAGCCGCTTCAGATAAGGAATTTTCTCGAGGATTCCTGCATAGGTTCCCGGAGCCGATACCTTGGAGGACGGATTCGCGGTGAAACCGCGGGTATGCAGCTCATAGATGACGAGATCATTGATCGGCACTTCCAATGGCCGATCGTCTTCCCAATCGAAATCGTCGAATGCAAGCCGGGCACGGTGCTGATAAATATTGTCCCAATCCGGTTTCGTGAGCCATTGGTCCCGGCCACCGACGACGCGGGCATAAGGGTCGCACACAATCTTGGACGCATCGAAACGGTGACCGACTCGCTCGTCCCAAGGTCCAGCAAAGCGGAATCCATATTCGAGATCTTCGTAATCGAGATCGAAAACGATCATCGAATAAACGTCACCAACCCGGAATTCCCGCGGGAACTCGATCTCCGCGACGGGCTGTGGCTCATGCTTACGGAACAGAACGAGCGTGCAGGAAGTGGCCGCGCTCGAGAACACAGAGAAGTTCACGCCATTAGGTACAACAGTGGCGCCAAACGGAAGAGTTCGGCCGCGCCGGAACCGAATGCCCTGATGTTCATGCGTCGGGTAATAATCGATGCGGCTGTCCAATCCGCTGCTTTCCATTCGGCTTTTCATGTTCTCCTCAGGAGAGCGCCTGCAGCGCCTCTGGCTTAGAACCGGCGACTGTGAAGAAATTAAGAAACCCGGTATGCGACATAACGGTCCGAATGTCTTCGGATATGCCAAGCAGCACCAGTTTGCCGCTTTTGGCGGCGAATTCGCGGTAGATCAGTAACAAAAGGCGCAATCCTGCACTCGACAGGTAATCCACTTTTGATAAGTCCAGGATTGCTTTCTTGGCGCTCTCTAAAGCAGGGGCAATTTCCTGACGAACGACAGGCGCAGTCTTGCCGTCAATGCTCCCTTCAATGCCAATCACACTAATGCCGTTCTCTTCAGAGAGCGTGACCTTCATCTTTCCCTTCCTTCTTCGTTCTGCAGCCAGGAGGCGGGTGAGATCTTAACCTTTACCTTTTGCCGTTCGTCGGTCTTCGGCAAACGGACCGTCAAGCCCTTTGCGTCGAAATCATCGTGCTTCTTATTACCGATCCAGCATTCTTCAATGTAGATACTGCCCGGAGGAAGGATATCCGGAGAGACTCGCAAAATGTTATCCGGGAAAGATTTCGGGTACGGCTTGAAGTACAGGTACATCGGCTGCTTCGTGATGAGGAAGTTCGTGTAGATAGCCGAGAGAAAGCACAGCTCCATCGAGTGGTATGCGCTCATTGAATGACTGCCCTTGAAGCGCTCCGTTCCGAGCAGATAAGGCATTCCGCTGGCCAGCACATTGAAATACACAGCACCGTCATCATGATCAAGAAAGAAGGCGTTGTAGAATGAAGCCGCTTCGCGCGCCAGGCGCAAATACTGATCGTCATGCAGCACGCCATGCATGATGAGGTAGGCGAGAATCGCCTGCTCCTGCTGCCACCAAGCCTTGCGATCATGCCATACAAATCGATGATGCTGGCCGTCCGGCTTGAGCTCACGCTCAACCACGTCATACCACCCTCCGCGCTGGCGGTCCGCTCCTGCATCAGGCATGAGTTCAGCAATCTTGCGGGCGAGCCCGACATAGGAATCCTTGGGTTTGAGCGACTGCATGCGCATCAGGTTCCAGGCAATCTTCAAATTGTGGCCGACGACGGCGCGGTTCTGCTGCCAACCCCAGGACTGATCGTGACTCCAGTCTTCCATAAACCGCTCTTGCACAAACGGGCTGTGTTCATAATCGGGGAATCGCTCCGCAATGGTATCGAACGTGTACTCCAGGAAATCGGCATATTTCTTTTCACCGGTGGCCAGATACAGGTTGACGAGATATGCGGGGGCGTGATCACCAACGGAGTTCCAGTTTTTGCGGGCCCTGTTGTTACCGAGGGATTCCGCGCGCGGATCGAGCGAAATCGGATCCAGGTGTGAGAAATATCCACCCTTTTCTCTGTCGATGTAGTACTTGTCGAACAGCTGAATTGTCTGCTCCATGTCCCGCATGATTTTCTGGTCGCCCGTGAGGCGGTAGGTCATGACGGGCCAGCCAGGGCGTAGATCTGCTCATACATCGGAAGGGAGTAATAGTCGTCCCCGAATTCGGACGTCAGCAGCTTGTGCTCTTTCTCGCCTTCAACTTTGACACCGTGGTACCAGTACGTGACCTTGTTGTCTTCATCGACAAAACGCATATGGTCACGCAGGTACTGTGTGCCTTTTTCAGCGGCTTCAAGAAACGGCTCGTCGCCGGTCATCATATAAGCCGCGCTCAGACCGTAAACCAGACGGCTGATCGTGTCCGTCTCCTGGAGATAGTCGCCCTTCTTG
>Ga0170475_131943435_pt1 | contig 11806 bp, 7 predicted proteins | sample Soicark_Litter_5_FD_111474 | JGI IMG/M metagenome (GOLD analysis project Ga0170475, IMG submission 111474) | Avena fatua rhizosphere microbial communities from Hopland, California, USA. Combined Assembly of 48 SPs | reverse complement strand
TTCGCATCGCGCCCGCTCGCCTGGATGTGCACCATCTCGAGGGGCTTGGTCTCTTTGACCTGGATGTCCAGGTCAAAACCGACCTTATACGGCCCTACGTGATCCTCGAAGCGCGCCCGGTAGGACTGGCCGGCCTCGATCTCCTGCACGCTCTGACAGCCAGGCAGACAGCGGGCCAACCGCGGCGCGTCCCAGATGAACTCCCACGCGTCCGCAATCGGCGCGGGGACTTGAAGCTGTTCGCTGAAATGCAACGGCGCCTTCTCCTCTCGACATACGCGTCCACCGCCCTACCCGGGCGGTGCTGGCTGCATGAGTTTACGTCTTAAAGAGCATCCCACTGTTCGCTGTTCCACGCCTCCGTGGAGTTTGGACCGCGACCGCCGACCTCGCGTAGCTGGCGGCCGACGACGACGAAGCTTGCGTTGTAGAACAGCCCCATTAGCGGCAGCTGCTCGCCCGAAATCCGCACGATCTGCCGCAGCACCTCAAGCCGTTGCGTGGGCGGGATAGTGACGAAGTACTCCTCGATGCGTGCATCCATCTCCGGATTGGAGAAGCGGCTGCGGTTTCCGCCCGCGAAGCGGTTCTGTGGCAGAGGGATCTGAGCGCTGTGGAATGACGTCCGGAGCCCCCGGAAGAACTCGGGATCATTCGACTGCGACAGCACCTCGAAGCCGGGCCGCGACTGTCGGTATTCGAGGTCCTGGACCCGCTGATTGGGGATGACGACCTCATCCACTCCCACGCCCAACTGTCGCCAGTAGCCAGCAATCGCCGCCAGGGCCTTGGGCTGGATGTCCGAGACGCTGGTCGCCCGGGCCTCAATCGTCAGCCTGGTGCCGCTCGCATCGCGGAACATGCCGTCCGATCCTTTCGTGTACCCGAGCTCCTCGATCATCTGCGTGGCTCGGCGCGGGTCGTAAGGGTACCGCACGATCGAGCTCTGGACGTCCGCAAACTCGCGCGCGTTCGGCGCCACCGTGGTGTCCGCAACCTGGGTAACCCCCTGCATCAGGGTGTTCACCATCTGCTCTCGATCCGTGGCGTAGTGGAGCGCGCGGATGAACTGCACGTTGGAGGCGATCGGGGGATCGGCCCCCATGAACTGGGGATAGGTCGCGACGAGGCTGGAGGGATCAGTCGCCATCCCCCCCTCCGTCCAGCGGTCGCGGATCTGTAGGGCTTGATCGACGGAGATCCGACCACCCAGGGTCAATTGGGCAGCATTCGAGAGGATGTGGGTAACCAGCGCGTTCGAGTCCGGCACGATGGTGATGTCGATTCCATCGATCTTCGGCCGCCCCAGCGCATAGCCATCGTAGGCGTCGAGCACGATTCGGGTGCCGCTCATCAGCTCGCGCACGCGGAACGGTCCCGCCCCTACGAACTCACGGCCCCAGTACGGGAGCTGCACAAACTCCGCCTTGTTCTCCTGGTACGTCTGCGCGAGCAGGTGCTTCGGCATTGGCCAGGTCGTCGAGCGGCTGAAGAGCGCGTCGGCATGGATGTACGTCTGCTTCCAGAGCACCGTGACCGTGCTCGGGTCTGGCGCGGTGATGCGCTCCACCTGCCCCCAGGCCGGGGACCCAAAGAAAGGAAGGTCCCGGTCCTGCGCAACTGTGGCGCTGAAGATGAAGTCGTCCGAAGTCACGGGAGTACCGTCCTGCCAGGTGGCGCCAGGTCGAACCTTCCAGGTCAGCTCCATCCGCCCATCCGGCTCTAGCCGCCACTGGCCATTGTCGAGCGACGGTGTTGCGGTAGCGAGCTGCGGACGTAGCGTGCCGTCGTGGGCGAAGTTCGAAAACCCCGCCTGGACCAGCTCCTCGATGGCGTCGAGCCCCGGGTAGGAGCCGCTCATGCCCGTCGGGGTCGCCGCGCCGGTGAACGCGGGGGGGTCGCCCATAATGACTGCCGCAATCCGCTTCGGCGCCGTCCGCTGGCTCGCCAACGGAGCCGTGGGCTGATCGGAGCTGGGAGCACTCGGTGCGGGGGGAGCGGCACAACCGGTGAGCAGAGCGAGCAGCACGAGGACGGCAATCATGGACCGCGAGCGAGCGATGACCGCGCCGCCGCCACTGCGCCCATTCATCACAGAATGGGGATTGCCATCGCTGGAGATCGCACCGAGACGAAATACAGGCACTCGTCTCCCCCTATTCACCGGATAAACCGAGCGAGGACCCGGCGTCGCGGTTCCGCGCGTAACATGTCCGAAGGAGGTCCAGGGCGTGGCCCACGCCGAACGGCGCAGCACAGTTTACTTGGCGAAACTGCTGCATGAATTCGTTCGCCGGTGCGTGGATCATCACGTTTCGTGATGGAAAACCGCTGTGTGTTCGTCAGATACGCATGGACGCGAATTAGGCGAAGTAGCTCTGCTTCTGTTGCGAGCACACCCGTGCAATGCCGTGTCTATGATCGTCGGGCGCTCGACCCTCTGCAAACCTGTCTCACGACGACGTTGGCGACTCCTTGTACGGCGTCCGGAGTGAGCGTGGGGGGGCTGCGTTGGGATGTGAGCAACGACGCAGTGGATGATCGGCGCGCCATCCGCGAACGGGCGGAGAGCCCATGTATTATCTTTCGTTATGGATCTGGGGGCCACGCTTATAGCCGAACTTCGAAGGCCCATGGTATCACGAGGCACGGTCCCGCTGGCCGAACGGTACGCGTCAGCGACGTCGGGGCAGATGGCCATCGGCGAGGAGCCACCCGCGCACATCAGGGAGGGATCATGCTGACCAGGGAAGAGAACGAGCTGCTCTGTCACGTCGGCCCCGGCACGCCCGGCGGCGAATATTTGCGGCGCTATTGGCAGCCCGTTGGCCTTTCCACCGAAGCGACGCCGGGCAGCAAGCCGCTCCAGGTACGAGTGCTCGGCGAGGACCTGGTGCTATTCCGAGACGACGCCGGCCGGCCCGGTCTGATCGAGGTGCACTGCTCCCATCGTCTCGCGTCGCTGGCCTACGGGCGGGTCGAGGATGGGGGTCTCCGCTGCCCCTTCCACGGCTGGCTCTACGACGTCAACGGGCATTGCCTGGACCAGCCGGCCGAGCCGGACGAGAGCAATATGAAGTACGTAGTCCGACACCCCGCGTATCCCTGTCAGGAGCTGGGCGGCCTGATCTTCGCCTACATGGGCCCCGCGGACAAGATGCCCCTCCTACCCAACTACGACGTGCTCGCCCGCGAGGATGGCACCCGGCAGGCAGGCTATATCCGGCTTGCCAGCAGCTACCTCCAGCACGTCGAGGGCGCCCTGGACACCGTCCACTTCTCCTACCTCCACCAGGACAACTGGTCCAAGGTGAAGGACGGCCTGGCGAAGATGGAGAAGCCGAGGCTGGAGTACGCCGAGACCGACTGGGGGCTCTGGCAAAAATCCTGGCTACCCTCGGTGCAGGTGAATCGGTCGTTCTGGGTCTACACCTACTTCTTCTTCCCGGCCGGGTTCCTCCGCGTGCAGGACAGCACGGCGGGCAGCCAGGGCCGCATCGGTCCCGAAGGCGGAGGAGATACCAAGAAGTTCATGTCCTTCTATGTGCCGTCGGATGACTTCAACACACGGCGGTACCAGGTGGGCTTCGCTCCCTTCAACACCCACGAGGAGCCCTACAAGTTCCCGCCCATCATGGGATTCCGGCGGGCCACCCCCGAGAATGAGTACTTCCGCGACTACGACAACGTGGACACCATCACCGGCCTTCGGCCCTACCGCTACGACACCCCCGAGGGGCCGATCAATGGCTTCAGCAACCAGGACATCCTGTGCAACGAAACCCAGGGCCCGATCGTTCAGCGCCAGCGCGAGAAGCTCGGCGCGCACGATCACGTGCTCAACGCGATGCGCCAGCTGATGCTGCAGGCGATCAAGGACGTGCAGGAGGGCCGCGACCCGAAGCACATCATCCGCGACCCCGCGCAGAACGAGATGATCTATATCCGCGGCGAGGACGCCCTGGAGGCAGTGTAGTCCCTCGTCCTATCTATCACGCTTTGTTATGCAGCGCGGGTACCTGGCATAGCCGCCGTCGCTGGGGGTGTGGTATAGCTGTCCCCGCTACTTTCAATGAAGGAGGTCTCCGTGCCCTTTGCTGACCTTCGCGAGTTCATCGCCGAGCTCGACGATTTGAACGAGATCCGCATGGTGCAGGGGGCCGACTGGGACCTCGAGCTGGGCACCATCTGCGAGCTGAACTACGAGCGGCAAGGGAAGGCCTTACTGTTCGACGACATCCCGGGCTACCCATCGGGCTTCCGGGTACTGACCAACGGGACTGAGACCTACCGGCGCGCGCTCGCCTCCATCGAGTTCCCGCTGGAGATGGAGTTGGACGATGCGCTCGAGGAGTTCGAGCGCCGGATCCGGACCTATCGTCCCGTCCCACCGAAAGAGGTGAGCACCGGCCCGATCCTCGAGAACGTATTGCATGGTGAGGACATCGACCTCTTGAAGTTCCCCAGCCCACGCTGGCACGAGGGGGACGGCGGCCGCTACATCGGCACTGGCAACATCGTCATCATGCGCGACCCGGACAACGGGGAGATCAACCTCGGCACCTACCGAGTCAGCGTCCATGACAGGAACACAGCCGGCATCTTCATCGCCATGGCGCACACGGGCAACATCATCGCGCGGAAGTACTGGGCCAAAGGTGAAAGCTGCCCCGTAGCCGTCGCGTGCGGCCAGGACCCTATCCTGCTGCTGGGCGGCTCCGGACGGCTCACCATCGGTCGACGCAACGAGTATGAGCTGGCGGGCCACTTCCGGGGAGCGCCGATCGAGGTCATCCGCGAGGAGGTGACCGGGCTACCGATCCCCGCAACGGCAGAGATCGTCCTCGCGGGCCACATCCCCCCGCGCAGTGAAGAGACCCGTATGGAAGGCCCTTTCGGGGAGTTCACCGGCTACTACGCTTCGGGCGCGCGGCCGGAGCCGGTCATCCACGTGGAGGCACTCTACCACCGCAACAACCCGATCATCCTCGGGGTACCTCCCGAGAAGTATCGCGGCTCCACCTGGCACTTTGGCCTTCCCTCTTCGTCCTCGCGGGACAAGGAGAGACTCAAGCGCGCGGGGATCGAGGACGTGCTCGACATCTGGCAGGCGGCCTGGCCCGGAGTGACCGTGGTGCAGATCCGCCAGCGGTACGCCGGCCACGCGATCAAGGCCGCGATGCAGCTCGTGGGCGACTACACCACCCGCTTCATCATTCTCGTGTACGAGGACATCAACCCCCGGGACCCACACGAGGTGTTCTGGGCACTGGGTACGCGATGTGACCCCGCCACCGCCATTCAGACGATCACTGGCCTGCGGTCCACCCCCCTGGACCCGATCATGCCGCAGGAGAAGAAAGATCGTGGGGACCTGACCTCCTCCTGCGCCATCATCAACGCCTGCAAGCCGTACGAATGGAAGGACAATTTTCCGATCACTAACGTCGCGAGCCCGGAGCAACGGCAGGCCGTGCTCACCAAGTGGAAGGAGCTGTTCTGAGATGCAGACGACCACGGAGACGCCAGCAGCAAACACGGGCGAGCACTGGATCAAGGACCCGGCGGGAGCCTTCGGCGCCTGGGACCGCTGGAGCACATCCACTGGGCTGCCGATCTACCAGGGCTACTTCATCCCGGACCTTCGAACGGTCGACCTCGGATGGTGGGAGGACCGCCAGTGCCATGCTGCTTTCCTCAAGCTCTCCGGTCAGGAAGGGGTGAGCGAAGGGCGCGTCACCGAGATCCCGGCGGGCCAGACGATGCCGCCGCTGAAGTTCTCGATTGACGAGGCCGTCTACGTGGTCGAGGGACGAGGGCTCACCTCAATCTTCAAGGAGCCCGGCGGGGAAACCGTGAGCTTCGAGTGGCAGAAGCACAGCTTCTTCCGCCTCCCGCGCCACTTCCACCACCAGCTCAGCAATGTGCAGGGCAACGCACCGGCACGCCTACTGCACTTCAACTACCTCCCCATCACCATGCAGTCGATCCCGGACCCCGACTTCTTCTTCAACAACCCGTACACCGACAGCCATGATGACCTGAGCCTGGGCGAGCTCTACTCCGAGGCCAAGACGATGCAGCATCCGTTCCGCCAGGGCGGACGTGGCAGCAACATCTGGGCGGGGAACTTCTTCCCGGATATGCGCGCCTGGGACCGCTTGAGCCAGCAGGGTACCGGCGTCCGGGGTGCCGCGGCGAGGGGCGTGAGCATTAGCTTCCCCGGTTCGCCCATCACCTCGCACATGGCCGTGTTCCCGCCGTTCACCTACAAGAAGGCGCATCGGCACGGCCCGGGCGTAGTAATTGTGATTCCCACCGGAGAGGGTTTCTCCATCATGTGGGAAGAGGGCAAAGAGAAGGTCATGATCCCCTGGAACGAGTCGAGCGTGTTCGTCCCACCAAACCGCTGGTTCCACCAACACTTTAATGTAGGCAACGCGCCAGCCCGGTACCTGGCCATGCACGCCCTGCCCGGCCTCAGCACCTACAGCGAGCGGGTGGATGACCTGGCACGAGATCAGATCGAGTATCCGGATGAGGATCCCTACATCCGGCAGACCTTTGAGGCCGAGCTGGCCAAGCGGGGGCTCACCTCGAACATGCCCGAGGGAGCCTATCTCGACCGCGACTACAAGTGGGCAGGTGGCGAATAACCGCCGCGGTACGGGTCCAGGCAGGAACCGGAGGATGAAGCGACCAATGTCGACGCGAATCGGGCTTTTCATCGTGATGGCGGTACTGCTTAGCGCCTGCGCTGGGCCGACGTCCACGTCGCCATCGCCACAGACGGGCGACGGCCAAACGGGCCAGAGCGCGGCCCCAGCCAGACCCAAGTCGCTGACCATTGGGGTGACGGGCTCGGTCCCTGCTGTGAGCATTGCCGGCGGGTCTTCGCCGGTGGGTGGCTGGGTTGCGCTCACCGAGATGCACACCGATGGGCTCATTACCGCCGAGGCCAATGCCCACAAGCCGATCGGTCGGCTGGCGGAGCGGGTGCCCTCGCTGGACGATGGCACGATCTCGCTGCTGCCGGATGGACGGATGCGGGTCGAATTCAAGCTGCGTAGCGGGGTCACCTGGCAAGACGGCGTCCCCTTTACTGCCCAGGATCTGGCGTTCTCATACCAGATGGGCGGACCGGAGGGGCTCCCCACAAGTACCAACGACGCGATGCGGGTCATCTCCTCGGTAGAGGCAGTGGATCCCCTGACTTTCGTGATCTACTACAAGCAGGCATATAACCTGGGCGCCGCCCTGGGTCCCATCATGTATTGGCCGCTGCCAGAGCACCTGCTCGCCGATACTTATGCGCGCTTCGCGACCAGCAAGAACACCAACGACATCCTCCAGGACCCGTACTGGACCTCGGGTTACGTGAGTACGGGCGCATATCGGCTGACCCAGTTCGATCCGGGGGCTGGGATGGAATTCCAGGCCTACGATGACTACTATCTGGGTCGACCCAAGATAGATTTCATCCACGTCCGCATCTTCAATGACGACACTACACTGCTCGCAAATGTCCTCTCCGGGGCGGTCGATCTGACGCCGGAGCTGGCCTTGCGCCAGGGCACGGGCGTGCCCCTGCAGAACACCTGGAAGGCCAACGGCGACGGCACAGTCTTCGTCTCAGACAACGCCATTCGTTATCTAGAGCCACAATTCCGTCCGTCCACCCAGATGGAACAGGCTGTCCTCGACCCCCGAGTCCGCACCGCGCTGTTCTATGCACTCGACATTGATGCGCTGTCGGACGCTGTCAATGGGGGCAACCCGCAGTTGGCTGCCTGGTCAATCCTGCCGAAGAGTGACCCGCTTTACGAGATCACTAAGGATACGCTGCGCCCGTTCGCCTATAACCCCGATCGGTCGAAGGCGCTGCTCCGCGAACTGGGCTGGACGCAGGGTGGCGACGGAACGCTGCGCAATAACGCGGACGGCCGTGCTTTCCGCAGCTCGATCTGGGCCAGTCTCGGGGCCGACGAGGAGATCGCGGCGTACGCCTCCTACTTCCGCAAGATTGGCCTCGAAGTCGAGGAGCATATCAGCAGCCCCGCGGAGTCGCGGGACGAGTCGGCGCGAGCGCAGTATCCTGGCTTTGACATCTTCAGTGGCGAGATCACCAACTGGATTGGGCAGGTAGCCGCCTCGCCCGCCACGCGTTGGGTCGGTAACCGGAATGGCTACGAGGACCCCCAGGGCCAGCGGCTGGCGGCGGGCTTCCGCAACGCGTTGGCACCTGCCGATCGCGCGCAATCCATGAAGGCCATCAATGACTACGTCATCAGCCAAATGCTGGTGCTGCCCACCTACTATCAGGCTGTGTGGATGGCGGCGCGCAAGGGGGTCAAGGCCTATGACGACCTCTCGGGCGGCTACGGCGCCCACGTGGGTGCCAACGGATTCTGGGGCAGCTTCTATCGCAATGCCTACCTGTGGGACATTCAGCAATAAGGTCATCACCCCGTAATTCGGAGGAGGCAGAGGAATGCAACAGATCCGGGCGCACGGGACACTCCCCACGACGCCGCTGGAGATCCCCGCGGTGATGCGCTCTCGATTGATGCTCGAGGTTGCCTGCGAGCTGGTGGCGGGCGAGGACTGGAGCGACCACCAGGCGCGGATCCAATTTCGCCAGCAGGGCGCGGAGGACTGGAAGGTCTGCCTGTTCGGCAGCGATGCGCCCTCCGCCGTGGATGCCGTGGCCCGGGGTGAGGCGGACTTCGCCATCGTGAATCCTGGCTCGGTTCTGGCCATGGCGCTCCGGGGGTTGGGCCCCTTCAAGGAGCCAGTTCCACTGCGCGCCATCACGGTGCTTCCCCAGTTCGACCAGTTCGGGTTCGGGGTGCTGGCCAGCACGGGCCTCAACTCGCTCGAGGAGCTGCGGGACCGCCGCTACCCGCTGAAGCTCAGCCTGCGTGGGCAGAGCGACCACTCCGTCCACCTCGTAGTGAACCAGGTGTTCAACACCTTGGGATTCTCCATCGACGACCTGATCTCCTGGGGCGGCCAGATCCGCTACGACCGGGGCATGCCGTGGGTAGAGGGGCGCATGGGAGGGGTCCGTCGGAGGGAGATCGAGGCGATCTTCGATGAAGCCCTTCCCTGGTGGGCAGACATGGGCATCGACGCGGGTATGCGCTTCCTGTCGATTGGCGAGTCGTATTTGACGGAGCTCCAGAACTACGGCATGCGGCGGGTGGTCATTCCGAAGGCCGAGTACCCCAAGCTAGACCGCGATGTACCGACGGTAGACTTCAGCGGCTGGCCGGTATTCTGCCTGGAGAGCGCCCCCGACGCGCGCGTGCGCGCCTTCTGCGCCGGGCTCGAGGCCCGCAAGGACCGCATTCCGTGGACTGGGCAAGGCCCGTTGCCACTCCACACCATGTGCCAGGATACGGAGGACGGTCCACTGACGATCCCCCTGCACTCGGCGGCGGAGCAGTTCTGGAAGGAGCAGGGCTACCTGTCCTGACCACATGCCCATCGGAGGATCCACGGGGCGGGGAGGAAGATCAGCGACATGTCACAAGTGGGTGCGTCGAAATTCTGGCTGGCAATTCTCGCGCTGATCGTCGCTGGTTGCACCGCGCCCGCGCCCTCTGCCCCTCAGCAAGTCGCGCAGTCCACGGTGGAGCGGTCGCAAAGCACCGACCTCACGAAGACCATCACGGTCGGCATCACCAGCACCGTGCCGGCATTCGGCATCGTCGTGTTTGGGACGCCGGCCGGCGGGTGGCCGTCGCTCACCGAGGTGCACAGCCAGGGGCTCATCACCTCGGATACCAATAGCCGTACGCCAGTGGGGCGATTGGCAGAGGAGGCGCCCACCCTGGCCAACGGCGGGATCACGCTGCAGCCCGACGGCACCATGCGCGTGGTGTTCAATCTACGGAAGAACGTGACATGGCACGACGGCACGCCCTTTACGGCCGAGGACATGGTCTTCTCGTACAAGGTTGGAGGACCAGACGGGATTCCGCAGTATCTGAACGGCGCCGTGCCCTTCATGTCGTCGGTGGAGGCGCAGGACCCGCACACGCTGGTCATCACCTACAAGGCGCCGTACTTCCAGGGCGGACTACTCGGGCCCGCCATGTTCTGGCCGCTACCGCAGCACCTGCTCGGCGAGGCATACCAGCGGTTCCTGGCGACGAAGAACCCGGACGAGGTGATCAACACCCCGTATTGGACGACCGGATACGTGCACCTGGGCCCCTTCCGCCTGACTCAATTCGATCCGGGCAATGAGCTGATCTTCCAGGCGTACGACGGCTACTTCCTCGGGCCGCCTCGCGTCGGCACGATCCGCGTCCGCATCTTTAACGACGAGAACACGCTCTTTGCGAACCTGGTGTCGGGCACGGTCGACCTCTCCCCCGATCTCGCCCTGCGCGATGCGGGTGGTCCACAGCTCAAGCGTCGCTGGGAGGCCAGTGGAGAGGGCACCGTGTACACCGCCCAGGGGGCCATCCGTAGGTATGATCCGCAGCTCCGTCCCAGTGTGATGCAGGAGCCCACCATCGCGGACCCCCGGGTACGCGCCGCCTTGCTCCACGCGCTGGACCGGGAGACTATCTCCGAGGGCGTGAACGGGGGTAACCCGCAGCTCGCGGTCTGGTCGATCCTGGCGGAGCGGGACCCCGTCTACGAGGCCACCCGGGATGGTTTGCGGGTCTACGCTTACAACCCGGATCGCGGGCGGGCGCTCCTTCAGGAGGCGGGCTGGGTGTTCGGCGCCGACGGCTCGCTGCGCCACAGCAGCGATGGTCGCCCCTTCCGTACGGCGATCTACGTGAGTATCGGCAACGAGAGCGACGGTGCAGCCAGTGCGTCCTACTGGCGGCAGCTCGGCATCGAGGTGGACGAGCATACCTGGACTGCCGCCGAGACTCGGGACAGCCGCGCCCGCGCGCAATACCCCGGATTCGACGGGACGGGCGGCAGCATGGTGACCGCGCTCGGCCAGCGGGCGGCCACGCCGGAGAACAACTGGACCGGCAATCGCAATGGCTTCGAAGACCCGCGTGCGCAGCAGCTCGCCCTGGCGTATCGAAACAGTGTCGACCCTGGCGAGCAGCTCCAGGCCATGCGCCGTATCAACGAATACATCGTGGCCGAGCTGCCCGCGCTCCCCATCTACTACATCGCCACCTACGTCACTGCTCGCAAGGGCGTGAAGGCGTTTACTGCGGACGACGTGGCAGGCTTCGTCAGCGACAACTCCCTCATCTACGCCTACGGCACCCTCAGCCGCAACTCCAATCAGTGGGACCTGCCGTAGGAATTATCCCTTGTCGAACTCGAAGAAGTTCCAGGTGGTGACGGTGCCGGTCTCGTGGCTCTTGACGCCCGCGAGCTGGATGACGGGGACGACTCCCCAGTAGAGGGGCATGATCGCGAGGTCGCCGATCTCGGCCTGGACGAGCTGATGGAGCACTCCGGTTCGTTCTCGCGGGTCGATGGTCGCGACGGCGCGATCGAGGAGATCATCCACCCGGGGATTGGCATAGCCCGCGCGGTTCTCGCCGATCCACCTCGTGGCGGCCGAGCGGATCACCGTCGAGTGCAGGCGCTTGCCACTGTAGAGCTGGGGGGTGGGCACCGTGGTCAGGAAGCCACCAGAGTACGAGGCGCCGTACTCCCGGTCGCCGGAGCGGGCGGGGGGAATGACGATCTCGGCCACCTGGACGCCGAGCTGCTTCCACTGGTTCGCCACCACGGTCACCTGGCGAGGCTGTGAGCTGCTGAACATCTCCGTCTCGAACCGCTCGCCGGTGCTGGCGTTGACCAGGACCCCATC
>Ga0170475_123794218_pt1 | contig 11807 bp, 9 predicted proteins | sample Soicark_Litter_5_FD_111474 | JGI IMG/M metagenome (GOLD analysis project Ga0170475, IMG submission 111474) | Avena fatua rhizosphere microbial communities from Hopland, California, USA. Combined Assembly of 48 SPs | reverse complement strand
GCTAGCGTGTAGCCGAGCGAGTTGGCGAACTGGCGGTTCTCGGGATCGAGCTGCTGCGCCTTGCGGAGACAGTCCAGGGCCGGCTCCCAATCTTTGTGCGTGTTATAGCACAGCCCCAGTTCGTGCCAGAGCGCGGCCTCCTTTGGGCATTCCTTGAGGCCCTTGCGGTACGTTGCCACGGCCCGGTCGTGATCCGCAGTGGTTAGATAGAGATACCCCAGGCCGCGAACCGCCGGGACATATTTTGGATCGGTGTCCAGGGCTTGCTGGTAAGCCTTGCGCGCTTCCGAGCGCATCCTTTCCTGCTCGACCGGTGGAAGCCCCTCACGGTTCGCCTCACGCACGCGCGATTCGGCAAGGGCGACACAGGTCCCCGGCTTCGGTGCGCGCTTCGGCAGGTCGGCAACTTTTTCAATCTTGGCAGTCGGTGGGATCGCTTCAGAGTTGAGCGGCAGCGCTCTGCCGTGGTCGCAGCCCAGCACAGCACACGCTAGACCTGCTGACAGCAGGAGAGTTGCGCGACAATCCATTGTCTACCCCCGGCGGACATGGTCAGTTGTGAGACGTCAGTGGCCAGTTGTCAGTGGTCCGTGATGGCGTGCCGCCAACGATTGACCACTGACTACTGACAATTACTGGAATTCGCAGATGAAGCTCGTCGCTGCCTCCGCGATGAGATCGCGCGTCAATTGGACAGGCTGTCTACGGAATCGGCAAATCGACTGCACAATCTCCAGTAGATCTCGGCAATCGCTGGCGCGTGGGCAGCGGTTTCTGGTGTAATAGCGCTCGTACAGGTAATCCACGGCGTCTGCGCAAGGGTTCATCCCAAGCCGCTTGACCATGGCGTTGAAGATCCGTTCGTACACATCCCGCGATGGCGCCTGGACTTCCACCTTGTGCCGAATTCGGCGGAGGAAGGCGTCGTCCACCAGGTCCTTGGGGTCCAGGTTGGTGGAGAAGATGATCAGCTGCTCGAACGGGACCTCGAATTTCTTGCCTGAGGCGACGGTCAGGAAGTCATGGCGATCTTCCAGGGGCAAGATCCAGCGATTGAGCAATTCCTTGGGACTGCACAGCTGGCGGCCGAAGTCGTCGATCAGGAAGATTCCGCCGTTGGCCTTGATGTGCAACGGCGCCTGGTAGAAATTGGAAGCCGCGTTGAACTTCAGATCGAGCATACCCAGGTTCAACTCGCCGCCGGTCACGATCACGGGCCGGCGGATACGAACCCAGCGAGCGTCTACCGTGCCGGAGTTGAGCAGCCGGCGGATCGTGGCCTCGGTGTCATGCTGATTGTCCTGATCCCCGTCGTCCGAAAGCTGGTGCACGGCCTGGTCATAGACGGTAACGATGCTGTTTTCGGCCAGGAAGGCGTACGGAACGTACACCTCGCCGCCGTTGGTGTTCATGAAGTCGCCGATCGCCCGGGCCATGGACGTTTTGCCGTTGCCGGGCGGGCCGTAGATGAACACCGACTTGCCGCTCACAATGGCCGGGCCAATGGCGTTGAACAGGTCATCCTTGATGACCAGGTGGGCGAACGAAGAGCGGATGGCTTCCGGGGTCACGTTGATGCCGGTCACCGCCTGGCGGTACGTTTGTTCGACATAGTCCTCGATCGGCACCGGAGCGGGCCCCACATAGGCGCAGAGCGTCACCGCTTCCTGGGCCCGGCGGCGGCCGACTTCCGTCAGGTTGAAACGATAACTGACCCGGCCGATCAGGTCGCCGCCGGCAACTTCCAGGCACTTTTCGTCCTTCAGGAACCGCAGCGACTCTTCAATGACCTTGAAGGGCAGGCGCAAGTAGCGGGCCAGGTCCAGGCCAAGCATGCCGCCGCTGGTGTAGAGCGTTTTTAGGATGAGGTCGTTCAGGAACCCGAGCGTTAAGCCGGCTTGCTTGATTGTCTCGGGGGCACTGGGCGCCTCCGGCATCCCGGCCCCATCCCATTCCAAACCGATCGACCGGACGGCGCTAACCATGGAAGCGATACCTCAATGCGGTCAGTTGCCAATTGTCAGTGGTCCCTTGCCCTTCGTTCCAGCGAGGCCACTACCTTCGCCACATGATGATGTACAACGCGATGCACATGCCGATGACGCCCAGCTGAAGCATGCGCTTGCGATTTCCCACCGTGCCTTGCAACGGGCTGAAGATCGAACCGCAAATGCCGGTGGAGGCAGGCGGTGTCTGGGGGATGGCCACGGCTGGCCGGGCGGTGGTTTCGTGCGGCTGAGATGGCCTCGTCGGGCTCAGAACTGGCCCCGCAGCAATCCCCGGCGCTGTCCCTGCGAGGCAGCAGAAGAGGGCGAGGAAGGCCGAGCAAAGGGGAGTTCCCGCTGTGCGCGGCCTCCGCGGCGTCGCCGAAGCGACAGAGAGAAAGCTAACTAGTTTGTTTGCAGCGCTCATGGGTGCCAATCCTGTTGAGGAGCGGAAGGCGTGCTTCCGCTCGCGTGCATAGTTCGCAAGACGGGCATCGGGAATCGTCCCCAGGGACCTGGTTTCCGATGCCCCCTTGGAGCATCCGACCAACTGCGCTTCCACCTCCTCGTGGCCACAAGCTGGCAGCCTGTGGCCACGAGGAAGGCGCTGAGCGTTAGCGACCTGAACCGCCCCCGGACGCGGCTGCGCCAGCCGCCGTAGCGCTCGGGCCGCCGCCCGAGACGTTGCTGGCCCCGGCGCCGCCGGAGGACGGCAGGTTGCCTCGGGAACCGCTGTACATCGATTGCACCGCCAGGTTGCCCGCGACCGCCGAGAATCCCGGCTCGGCGGGGTCATGCACGACCACCTGGAAGCCCGCATGACGGCCCGCAGTCTGTGCCGTCAGGAAATTCTGGATCGCCTGAATTCGCCTGGCATCCAAGCGGGCGCGCTTGTCCGCGAGGCCATCCGGGTCGGCCGGGTCGTACGGAACATCCTGGGCGGTCTGCAGGTAGACCACCGGGTCAGGACTCGGCCGCCGACGGGCAAGGTAGGCCAGGTGGTCCAAACCACCCGGCGTCAGCTTGTCGGTGCCCACGTGATTCACGGCGTCGTACTCAAAGTGGTAGTTCCACACCGTCTGGTCAAGCACATGGCCGTTCGCAATCTGCGGTGCGGTCGCCGCGATCACTTCCTGGCGGGCAGCGTAGTCGTAACGCTCGGGGTAGCACGGATCGACGATGTTCCGGTAGACGTCACAGCCGCCGATCCCCGCCAGAGCCCCGGCCCCACACAGAGCCATGAACGATTTTGCGATGAATCCTTTCATCCTTCGTCTCCCTTTGTCAGTTGTCAGTAGTCAGTGGTCCGTTGCCAGCCGTCGGCCGTCAGTTCTTACAACTGACGACAGACAACTGCCAACCGACAACTGACAGTTATTGCTGCTTCAGCATCGTCTGCATGATGCTGATCGCCGCCGGTCCTACGAGGACCACGAAAATCCCCGGAAAAATGAACAGCACCAGCGGGAAGATCAGCTGCACCGCGGTCTTGGCCGCTTTCTCTTCCGCCAGTTGCTTCCGCCGCGTCCGCATCGAGTCGGACTGCACCCGTAATGCCTGAGCGATGCTCGATCCGAACCGGTCCGCCTGAATCAGGATGGCCGCCAGGCTGCGAACGTCGTCCACCCCGGTGCGGACGCCAAGGTCATGCAGCACCTCCCGGCGGGGCCGGCCCATTTGCAACTGGAAGTTGGCCAGCGAGAACTCCTCCGCGATGACCTTGGCATGCTCCTTCATTTCGTCACACACTTTCCGCATCGCCGCGTCCAAGCCGAGGCCGCTCTCCACGCAGACCACCAGCAGGTCAAGGGCGTCCGGCAATGTCAGGAAGATCGCCTCCTGGCGTTTCCTGCGCAGGTACCACAGGATGGTGTTGGGCAGATAAAAGCCCATGCCGGTCATCCCCACCACGCGGGTCAACAGCGGCACCAGCACATCGCGGCTCAGCCCGTACTTCGGCACAAAGATGGCAATCGCCGAGATGAAGAACAGCATCAGTGAGGCGAAGCGCAACCCCAGGTAGATCGACACTGCCGAGTCACTGCGGAAGCCCGCGTTCGCCAGCCGGACCTTGAGCTGGTTCTGCTCCAACTCCGTCTGAGGCATCAGTGGCCCGGACAGCGCTTTGGCGGTTTCCACGAAGCCCTGGAAGCGTTCCGTCTTCTTCGCCGCGTCGATGTCGAGGTCGGCCAGCGACGCCGGCCGGCTCAAGCGGGCGAGCCGCTCGTGCATATGGCTGTTCCGCTTCGAGATCATCCCGAGGATGGCCCAGATAAACATCACGAAGCCGGCAAACACGAACAGCGGAATCAGGTCGGCGAAACCAATGATGGCCAGAATCACGGTTGCATCTCCTTCGAGACCCAGTACCCGCATTCGCACGAACGCGGGGGATTGCAGAGTTTGCCCGCATTCTTGCGAATGCGGGTACGGATTACACCTTGATGTTCACAATCTTCTTGATGACGATCGCCCCAAGGATCTGCATGATCAGGCCGCCCACGGCCATTTTGATCCCGAGCGGGTCGGTCCACAGCATGGCCACGTAGTCCGGCTTGATGTGCAGCATCATGACGAACAGGGCGAAGGGCAGGGCGATGAGCACGATGCCGCTTAACCGGCCTTCCGCCGTCAGGGCCTTCACTTGGCCCAGGATGCGGTAGCGCTCACGGACGACGTAGCCGATCTTGTCAAGAATTTCCGCCAGGTCGCCACCAGTCTGCCGTTGGATTGCCACCGAGGTGACAAAGAACCGCAGATCCAGGTTCGGAACCCGCTCGCACAGGGAACGCAGCGATTCCTCAAGCGCGATACCCAGGTTTTGCTCCTCGTAAACCCGGCCAAATTCATCGCAGATCGGTGACGGCATCTCCTCAGCGACCACGTGCATGCCCGCTGCCAGGCTATGTCCAGCTCGGAGCGCCCGGGCCACGAGTTCCAGGCCGTCCGGCAGCTGGGACGCAAAGGACTTCAGCCGCGCACGCCGCTTGTTCAGCACCCAAAGCAAGGGAATGCAAAAGAGCATGATTCCCGCCAGCGGCGCGAAAAACCACGGCACTCCCGCCAACCAGCTCGCGGTCGCCCCGAACACCCCCAGAGCCAGGCCGATCCCAAAGATCGTACTCGGCTTGATGTGGCAGTCGGCCTGTTCGAAGGTCTTCTGCAAGCTCGGCAAGTGTGGCGTCAACTGCTCGAGCAGGTTCTTCTTGTCGCTCTCAAACGCCGTCTTTTTCAGAATGTCCGTCCCCGCGTCGTCACGGCGGCGTTTGCCGACCAGCAGGTCCAGCCGGTTCGAGGTCTTCGGCGTATTGTCGCGCAGCGCGAACGCCATCAGCCCCACCAAGGCGGACACGCCTACGAAGGCGATCATGGAGATCATCAAGGGAGTCATTGCCATGCCCTTTTGTCAATGGTCCGTTGTCAGTAGTTGGTAGTCAGTTGTCAGTCGTCAGTGGTCCGCCGAGGACCACTAAGTACTGACAATGGACAATGCTTAGTCGCGGAGCAGTACCCGCTCCTGGAACAAGTTGGTCGGCAGCTTGATACCCGCGGCCTCCAGGCGCTGGACGAAGGTCGGCCGGACGCCCGTGGCCTCGAACTGGCCGTAAGCACGGCCGTTCTGATCGATTCCCAGTTGTTTGAAGCGGAACACGTCCTGCATGATGATGATGTCCTGCTCCATGTTCATCACCTCGGTGATCGTCGTCACCTTACGCGGCCCGCCCTGCAAACGGTTGGCCTGAATGATCAGGTCCACGGCCGAGGAAATCTGTTGCCGCATCGCCTTCATGGGCAATTCGAAGCCGCCCATCATGATCATCGTCTCGAGCCGGGCCTGGGCGTCGCGCGGGCTGTTGGCGTGCAGCGTCGTCAACGAGCCTTCGTGGCCGGTGTTCATGGCCTGAAGCATGTCCAGTGCCTCGGCGCCGCGGCACTCGCCGATGACGATGCGGTCCGGGCGCATACGCAGAGAGTTACGTACCAGGTCGCGGGTGCTGATCTCACCTTTGCCTTCGATGTTCGATGGCCGAGTCTCCAGCCGGACCACGTGGTCCTGCTGCAACTGCAATTCCGCCGCGTCCTCGATCGTCACAATGCGTTCGTCGGTCGGGATGAAGCTCGACAGGGTGTTGAGCAAGGTGGTCTTACCGCAACCCGTGCCACCGCTGATGACGATGTTCAGCCGCGCCTTGATGGCCGCCTCCATTAGCATGGCCATCTCGGGGGTGAAGGCCTTGTAATTCAGCAGATCCTCCAGCTTCAGCGGATTGGCCCCGAAGCGCCGAATGCTCATGGTTGGCCCTTCGAGGGCCAACGGCGGAATGATGGCGTTCACGCGGGAGCCGTCCGGCAAGCGAGCGTCCACCATCGGCGACGTTTCGTCCACGCGCCGGCCGACCTTCGACACAATCCGGTCGATGATCTGCAACAGGTGGTCGTTGTCGCGGAACTTGACGTCGGTCTTCTCCAGCTTGCCGCGGCGCTCCACGTAAATCTTGTAGGGCCCGTTCACGAGGATGTCGCTGATCGTCGGATCCTTGAGCAGCATTTCGAGCGGGCCGAACCCGAAGGTCTCGTCCAGCACCTCGTCGATGAGCCGTTCCCGCTCCATGCGGTTGAGGAGCGGGTTTTCTGTGTCGCACAGCCGCTCCACGACCAGGCGGATTTCCCGGCGAAGCGTGTCGCCAGCCAGGTCGCTGACCCGCGACAGGTCGAGCTTATCAACCAGTTTGCTGTGGATCAGCCGTTTGAGTTCCTCAAAGCTCTTGTTCGCCTGGCGTTCCGTGCCGGCGTGGCTTGCCGTGAGGCGGCTGAGATTGCCGCCGCCCAGGCTGCCGCTGTTATTGATCCCACTGAGTCCGCGTTGCAGGCGCGACATGGATGCATCCTCACGGAGAATTATCAGGCGTCAGTGGCCCGTTGCTCCACCACGGGCAACAGACTATTTGAACGAAAAGAATCCACGACGTTCCTTCTTGGGCTGAGCGCCTTCCTGTCCGTTACCCTTGCTGGACAGGGCTCGGGCCAGGCCGGCGATGCTTTGCTGTGCCTTCGACTTCGGAGCATGCTGCAACAAAGGCACGCCCTCATTGCGGGCTCCGATTACTGCCCGGGAGTCGTTCGGAATCTGCCAGAAGATGGGGCGGCCGATGGTCTCCTCCGCCTTCTTCACGCTGATGTCCCCTTCCAGGTAATCCGCTCCCGTGCGGTTGACCACGATTTTCACTTTGTTGTTCAAATTGTCGTCCGCGCCCAGCGTCAGAAGCATGCGGACGATATTGCGCAGGCTGCTCAACTCAAGCTGCGCCATCACCAGGATTTCGTCGGCCATGTGCAGCGCGGTCATGTCGGTCGGGGTAAAGCGCTTGCTCAGGTCGAGGATCAGGTGGGTGTAGCTCGCCCGCAACAGGCCGATGACGCGCTGCAGGTGCTCCTCGTGGATCAGACCGATGTCCTCCATTTGCACCGGGTGCGGCAGCAGCGACAGGCCGGTCGCATGCTTGCTGAGCGAGCGCCGCAGGAACGTCATATCGAGCCGTTCCACATTCAGGGCGACATCGGCCAGCGTGTAATCGGGCATCAGGTCGAGGGCCACGTCAGCGTCGCCGAGGGCCAGGTCAAGATCGATCAGGGCGACGTTGTGGCTGGGATCCTGGGCGAGCGTGCAGCCGAGGTTTACGGCCAGGGTCGTGCAACCGACTCCGCCCCGCGAGCCGACAACGGCGACCACCAGCGATTCCGCCTTCTTCGCGAATCCATTGGTGACGGTGCCGTTCGCATGCGTATGACTCTGCCGCAGCCGCTGCATGACGGTCAGGAGTTCTTCCAGCACGACAGGCTGAGTCAGAAACTCCCTCGCTCCGCTCCGCAAGGCCTGCAGGATGGACTGGCCGTCGCCCCTGCCACTGACCGCCAGGATCGGCAAGCTCGGCATCTCCGAAGAGACTTGGGCGATGAGCTGCGTCGCCTTGGCGTGATCATTGTCGAGGGCGACGACCACCATGTCCGGGTTCGATTGATGGACCACATCGGGGAAGAACTCATAACGCGAGCACTCCGCCTCTAGCCACACCGACTCAATGCCCATGAGCAGATTGCGCAGCGGCTCACGAGTTTCGTCGGAGGGGTCCACAATCGCGATTCGTGTCACTTCTTTCATGAGCATCCACCGATTCTTGCATCCCAGGTGTCATCTCAGGGCAAAGGGCAAAGCTCAATCCCCGCGAGCCTTCTCGTTTACTTTGCCCTTTGCCCTCTTCCCGCTACTGCACGCCCGGCTTGCTGCCGCCGGTCGGATCGCTCATCCATTCGTGATGAGCCGGGGCCACCTCGGGCAGGGCGCTTGGAGCAGGCGCTGTCGCGGCTGCACAAGAGCCATCCGGCGACCCGCACCCGCCCGCGCCGCAGCCACCGACGCCGCAACCACCCAGCCCGCCGCCGCACTTGCCGCCGGCACACGGGTACACGTCCGCGGTCGGCCCATTTTTGAAGGCCGGGACATAAAGCCCTCTCGGGCAGACTTCCCGAGGACCGCGTGGTGCTTCAAGGATTCCTTCCAAGAATAGCTCAAAATCGTCGGGGCTGCGGGTTTCTTGGCCAGGAACAATTTTGGGCGCCTGATCACACGCCATCGCATCGACTAGGTGAGGGGTCACGACCACCAGCAGTTCCGACTCATCCTCCGAGAAGAACTTGGTGCTGAAAGCGGTGCCCACGAACGGCAGGTCGCCGAGGATTGGCACCTTGGTCGTGCTGCCCGTAACATCATGCTGGATAAGGCCGCCGATCACGAACGTCTGGCCGTCTTCCAGCTCCACGGTGGTGTGAACGCGCTGCGTGTCCCGACCCGGAACGTTGGTGCCGTTGATGGTGGTACCGAACGCAGCGTTGAGGCTGCTGACTTCCGGTTCGACCTCCAGATGAATTCTGCCATTGCCAAGTACGACCGGCAGGAAATTCAATCGCGTGCCGAATTCCTCGAACTGCACGCCGACCTGGCCGAGGCCGGCAGGGACCGGGATCGCCTGCTCGCCGCCGGACAGGAAGCTGGCCGGGCGGCCGCTCAGCGTGATCAAGCGGGGCTCCGCCAGGAGCTTGACGATGTTCTCGTCGCGGAGGGCCTGGAGGAAGCCGAAGAAGCTCTCCTCGTCGTTGATCAGGCCCAGGAAAAGGTTGCCCGGACCGCCCTGCAAAAGGGCGTTCGCGGAGGTAACGCTGATGTTGTTGATCGCCTGGGCGGCGCTGGATAGGCCCAGCGTGCTCGCCAGGAAGTGGTGCTGACCCAGGTTCAGGAAGGTGAACGACATCCGCCGCATCTCGGAACGCGACACCCGCGCCACCACCACGCACAGCTGCACCTGCTGCACACCGCCGACGCGGAGGTAGTTGATAATGCGGTCGGGCCCGAGCACGACGCTCTGCGCCGTGCGCAGCACCACGTCGATGTCCTCGGCCTGCATGACCGTGCCCTTGAGCACGATCGTGTTGTTGGCCGCCGGGATCACCTGGATGTTGGCGGACGGCACGACGCGCTTGAGCACGGTGCTCAGGTAGTCCACGTCCAGCTGCACCAGGACATTGAACACCTCGCTGTTGTTGTCCACGTCGGTGAGGCTGATGTTCGTGGTGCCGGGGTCGAGGCCAGTGATGAGCACGGTAGTCGGGTCGCCGACGACCGGCGTTACCCGCGCCACTGTTTCTTTCTCGTTCACGACGGTGCGAATGGCCTTTTTCGAGGTCATTTGCAGCCGCTGAGTGACATTAATCGGCAGCACCAGCTGGGTCGGCTTTGGCGGCGGCTTGGGCTGGGCCTGGGCACCGGCCACCGCCAATCCACCGAGCAGGACGCCTAGCAGGGCGCTCCAGAGTGCGATTCTGATAATGGGATTCGTGCGGTGCATCCTTTCACCTCATGGGAAGTGTAGGGCGGGTGCCGGGCACCCACCGCGATACGCTCAGTTCCGGGTGCGGGGCTCCTCCCCCCACCCTACACGGCGAACTTACGGTCCGAGCGATAACTACTTGCTGCGTTCGTGCTGGGTACTGAGCAAGCGTGCCGCGGAGCGAACTTCGCTACACCTTGCTCAGTACCCAACTCTCGTTTGCCTTACTTCGTTTCGGTCTTGCTCGTCACGGGCTTGGCGCCCGTCGTGGCCTTCGTGTCCTCTTCCTTCTTGCCAGCCTTGCTGTCGTCTTCCTTCTTGGAAGGCTTGGCAGGCTGGTCGGGCTGCAGAACCTGGGTGTTTGCCTCACCGCCGGGCACCTCGGATTCGGTGAAGATCGCCTTGGTCACGCTCTCGCCGTTGTAGATCGTGAGCGTGTGCGTCTTCGGCGGCTTGACGACCGGTTCGGGTTCCTTGCCGGGCGTCACCTGGGCCCCACCCGGCACATCCGGAATGCCGCTGAACGTCTTGCCGCCATTGCCCGAACCATCGTCATCCGAGCCGGAAGCGCCCGCGGTAGCCCCGGACGACTTGGCGATGTCGCGCGAGGTCGTGACCTTGACTTTCCGGACCTCCAGGTCGTCGTACTTGCGAAGAATCAATTTCAGGTTTCCCAGATCCTGCGCCAGAATGAGCTTCTGCGCTTCATCCGGCTTTGCCGCCAGCGTCACCGTGCTGGCGAGAATCGTCTGCTTCTCCGTGTCGCGAATCGGCGTCTCACCGACGGCTAGCACCAGCATGTTCTGCAACAGCGTGTGCGAGGTCGCCTCGCCGTCCGACCGCCGCAGGGTCGTGATCACGTCCACGTGAGAGTTTGGCTGAACGAAGCCACCCGCGATGGCGTCAACGCTCACCTTGATGGCCACCGCCAGCGTACCGGGGGGCATCTGGTTCTCGAAATTCGCCGACTTGCTGTCCATCAAGTCGTCGCCCGTCACGAACTGCTCCGCGGCGAGCGACTTGTTCAGCTTCTTCTCCTTGATCTGATCAAAGCTGGTGAGGGCCTTCCGCGGCTCCTCGCCCTTGGTGAACTGCTTCTCCTGGAAATACCGCTCCGGGTCCTTGACCAGGGTGCCCATCGACAGGTTTTGCTTGGCGACCAGGATCGTCACCTTTTCCTGTTCTTGGTCTTTTTCGTTGGCCCGCTCGGCTAGCAGCCGGCTGGTCATGTAGCTCGCTGCCAGGCCGCAGCCGATGGCAACGACCATCAGAATCATGGTCTTCGACTTCATGGGTGCTTACCTCAAGGTGTTGGATGAATCGTGTCGCACGCTTTATTTCGACCGGCGGACTCGGTGGACTTCAACTTTTGCGCTTGTAACGAGCATGTCGGTTATATCGAACGCACCGACGAGCTTTGCGTCAGATGGTGAACCTGACGCGAGAGCAAGGTTCGCACAAGCTGGGTTGCCTTCCACCACATCCCTCTCCGGTCCCGTTACAGATGCATGTAAATCAGGTAGCTCACAAACCCCAGGCAGAGCGGAATGCCGTAGGGCAGCAGGTGCAGGCGAGGCTTCCGCTTCGCGGCCTTGTCGGCCACGTCGCCCACGTTCGAAGCCGTGAACAGGTCGCCGACGATCTCGCGAGTGTTGGCCAGATTGCGCCGGTACTGACCGCGAACCGCGATCATGACCAGCGCGATGACTCCACCGATGATGACCGCGATGCAGAAGGCCATGACGATCGTCCAGAGACCCGGCGTCATTCCGAAGAACGCGCCGATCCACGAGCCGAAGCCCATCTGCATCTTGACGTCGCCCGCTCCCATGCCGCCAATGGCGTACACCGGCAGCAGGAGTGCGAAACCGAGGGCCGTCCCCGCCAGGGCGGCGCCGATACCGCCGTCGTACGGTGCGAACGACAACAGGCCCACATT
>Ga0170475_105756158_pt1 | contig 11811 bp, 10 predicted proteins | sample Soicark_Litter_5_FD_111474 | JGI IMG/M metagenome (GOLD analysis project Ga0170475, IMG submission 111474) | Avena fatua rhizosphere microbial communities from Hopland, California, USA. Combined Assembly of 48 SPs | reverse complement strand
GTCCTTGAGCGGCGTGCAGGCATTTGCGCCCGAGGCGGCGCGATTGCTGCACGATGTGCCGACGCACGCGGCCGCGATGTGCCTCACGATCTTCATGGTGTGCAGCGCATGCGGCATGGCCGTGGGCGGCTTTCTCGCCTCGGACCCGACACGGTGCGAACGCATCGTCGGCGCGGGCTTCGGCATGTCTGCAGCCCTCGCGCTTGTCGTGGGCTATGCCGACCTGGCGGCGATGGCCGTGCCGCTGTTGTTCGGCGCGATGGGAGTCTGCGCTGGCGTTGCCGGGCCGTCACGCGACTTGATCGTCAAGCGCTCGGCGCCCGATGGCGCAACGGGGCGTGTGTATGGCGTGGTCTATTCGGGACTCGACATCGGGCAGGCAGTGGCACCGCTGATGTTCGGCACCCTGATGGATTTGCATCGGCCAGCGCAGGTCTGGCTGGGTATTGCAGTGGTGCAAGCGGTGTTGATCGTGAGCGCATTCAACGTGCGACGCGTCCGGCGGACCTTGCTAATGCCTGCTTGATTCGGAACTTCGGGACGACGCAGCGACATGCGGGCAGTGCGCGCGCATCGACCGCCGAGTGAGCCTTTGGCAATCGCGTACGATCCGGCGCTAGGACCAAAGTGCAACCAGTGTCGCCGTGAACGTCGGCCTCAGCGTCGCGCCGACTGATCCTCCAGCCCGTAGAGTAGGCGAAGTCGAGCACGAAGCTCAGCCGCTTCGGCCTTTACGATCTGAAGGATGGCGAGCCAGTGCCGGTGGTCTACGCATCAGGATTTGGCCGCGAGCCCCGCTTGCAACGACGCGCCACCATGCACCCGAAATCTAAGGTGGGATAGGTGCTCACGCATTTCGCATGGGCCACGTGGCGGCTTGCAGCACGGAGTCGAGCGACCCGCCGTTTACTTCACGTACCCATCGACCTGGCGATGGATGCCGAGGGCTTTGTCCAGCAGCCCGGCTTCGACCCCTCGGCGCACTGCTGCAAGCAACACCGGATCGACGTGGACTTCGTCATTCTTGAGGCTGGAATCGAGCGCGCCGAACAGCTTTCCGACGTTCACGTTCCCGTTCTCTTGAAAATGCTTTTTGCTACCCATGCCGGCAAGCCGGTCCACTACGTCCAGGAGCTGCGCCTCGATTGGGCGCGACTTCTACCTACTCCCGAACACGCGGGTGTGACGGATCAGGTCTGAAGCCTTGTTGCTACCGAGCTTGAGGATCGAAAATTTTTGCCGACTTTTCGGAACGGGGCTTGATGTAAGTTTCCATTTCGGCATTGGTCAACCTGCGCTGCGCCGCGAGCACGATGAATATTTTCGATGCCAGCATTCTTGACTTGCCGCTCTACGAAGAGCGGCATCGAATTCTCGCTAAGCGGCTCGAGGAGTGGGTAGCATCGGTCTGGCAGTTGCAGGAAGCCGATGCCGGGCTCGATCCGCGCGAGCGTGGCAAAAGCTATGTTCGGATGCTCGCCCGCGATGGATGGTTTGAGGGGGTCATCGGTGCTGACAGTGGTAAGCGCCCTGACTTGCGCAGTGTGTGCTTGATGCGTGAGGCGTTTGCTTATCTGCACGACCTAGTTGACTTCGCGTTCGCCATTCAGTGCCTGGGAAGTTCGGCAATCGATTGGTTCGGTAATGCCGAATTAAAGCAAACCTATATTTCCGCCGTGCGCAGCGGTGAACTGATTGGCTGCCTCGCACTATCCGAGCCGGAATTGGGCTCGAATCTGTCAACTGCAGCATGTCAAGCAAAAAGTGAAGGTAATGGCTTCAGCGTGAACGGGACGAAGGCTTGGGTCTCACATGGCGACATAGCCGACTTTGCGTGCGTACTCGCACGTACCGGAGAAGGCCCTGGACCTCTGGGTTTGAGCCTATTCGCCATACCGCTCCCAGCACGTCGAGAAATTGCGATTTCTCCGATCGACTTTGTTGCTCCTCGTGCGTGTGCCAATATGACCTTCGACGCGTGCCCACAGGATCGCAGCACAATCATTGGCGAGGCCGGCTCCGGCTTTCGCTACGCGATGGCGATCCTCGACTTCTACCGGGTTACAGTTGGTTCCGCGGCGATTGGTTTCAGCCGTCGTGCGCGTAACGCCGCCTTGCAGTGGTGCAAGAACAGGAAAATTGGTAATGACAAACTATTGCAAATGCAATTGACGCAAGCCAAACTTGCAAATATAGACGTGCAACTCCATGCATCTGCGCTGTTAGTGGTGCGCGCTGCATGGGAATTCGATGTTGGCCAGTCCGGTGGATCGTCGCGCAATGCCGCAATGGCAAAACTGTATGCAACCGAAGCAGCGCAGAACATTATTGATGATTCAGTACAGCTGTTAGGCGCCGCTGGGTTGACCGAACAAATGGTGACCTCCCGACTATATCGGGAAATACGGTCCTTGCGAATATATGAAGGCACTTCGGAAATTCAAAGAATGATCATTGCGGGCAGCACTAAACTGGAATGAATGACGTAAATCTGATGCATTCGGAAAATCAACCACTCTGGATAAGAGTTCCAGCTAGGGGGGAGGCTAGGCGTAGGCTGTTTTGCTTTCCATATGCAGGGGGCAGCCCCAGCGCGTTCATGAAGTTTGCGCCGGCATTGGACTCGCATACCGAATTGCTGCTCTTGCAACTGCCCGGACACGGTGAACGCCTCGGCGAGCCGACAGCAGTCGAAGTCATGCCATTGTTGAGCGAAATAGGACGGGATACACGGCGATTTGACGACCTGCCTGCCGTGTTTTTTGGACACAGTCTCGGCGCGATCCTGGCTTTCGAAACTGCACGTCGATGCCGCTCGCCCTGGCTGAAAGGACTGATTGTCTCCGGCTGCATTGCTCCTTCGTTCTGGCCCACCGCACGAGGTAGGCGGCTCGCTACTCTCGGTGATGTGCAAATCATAGAAGCGCTGCGCGAGTACCAGGGCTTCCCGGAAGAATTGTTGGCAGACGATAGCCTGCTGGATATGTTCTTACCGGTTTTTCGGGCCGATTTCAGCTTGGTAGCGAGCTACGAATACCAGTCCGAAATTCCACTGCCACACCCTGTACTTGTATTTGCGGGCGCAAATGATCCGCATGTGGACCAGAAACTGCTGGCGCATTGGCAACAGGAAAGCGAGCGGAAAATTGTTGTAGAAATTTTACAAGGAAATCATTTTTTCTTCTCCCAACATGTTGATGCGATCACTGCACGTGCATCAGGATTTTTTCAAGCAGGGCATGTCGCGAACGAAGAGCAAGGTAAAGAATTTTTCATCTGAGCGATGAGTGATACATAATTCGCCGGGAATTTCAGCTGCCGCGACCTAGCCATTTTGATATAAATAATGCCTCGCAAAATTGAAGGAAACGAATCTATGACTATGCCCGGAAATCCGTTGGAAGCGGCTACACACGCCAATCCTTGGTCCTATTATGCAACGCTGTTGGCGGAACGGAGTATGCATTATGACGACGCACTCAAGCTATGGATAGCCTTCAAGGCAGTAGACGTGGCACAGGTATTGCGCGACCCTGCCTGTCGGGTGCGCCCCTTGGATCAACCTGTGCCACTAGTTCTCGGAAACTCGCCTGCCGCCGATGTTTTCGGCAATCTGGTGCGCATGAACGACCGCGACAAGCATGTTGCCTTGAAGAGGATGGTCAACACTGTCCTTGATACCCTACTCAAGGACAAGCTGGAGCAGCGTGCTCAGTACTGGGTTAACAAGCTGCTGGAGGAGATCAAGCCCATGCAGGCCGGCAGTGGCATGGCAACGTTCTGCTACCGTTTACCCGTGTCAGTGATGGCGGATTTGCTTGGGATACCGGAAGAAAAAAGTGCAGGCATTGCAGAGTGGGTTGGTGATTTCATACGTTGCATCGCACCGGGTGGTACGCCGGAGCAAATCGCAGTCGGACAAGAAGCTGCTGCGAAGCTGCGGGCATGCGTGCAAGAGCAATACCTGTCCGCCCAGGCGGCGACCAATGGCAGTCTCCTGCAGAGTTTCAAACAGTTGGAAAATCAGAATGAGTTCATACAGTTGCCGCAAATTATTGCCAACAGCATCGGGTTCCTGACCCAAACCTATGAAGCAACTGCGGGATTGATTGGTAATACGTTAGCATGCCTATCGGATTATGCAGAATTGCAGCAACGTATCACGTCCACGCCTGAACTGATTCCGGCCCTATTGGAGGAGGTGCTGCGGGTACACGCGCCGATTCAAAATACGCGGCGCTTTGTAGCTGAAGATACGGTCATCGCCGGCAACAAAATTAGCGCTGGGTCTGCAATTTTAGTCGTACTGGCCGCCGCGAACCTGGACGATAGCGTTAATCCTAGTCCGGAAGAGATGGATTTGTCTCGAAGGAACCCCAGTTTATTCACTTTTGGCAGCGATAGCCATGGCTGTCCTGGAAAGGATATCGCTATCAGTATTAGCGCAGTTGCCGTGAACTGTCTGTTGCAACAGGGCTTGAACCTTTCTAAATTGGCTCGACCGGTACGTTTTCGTGCCTCATTGAATGCTCGGGTTTCCGAGCTCGCAATGGTCTAAAAGAATGAGTGGAAAAACCAATTTTGGAACTCGTAATCTCAAAGCCGGACTTCGTATGAATTGATTTCAACATCCATTAACCATTAAAAAGTCAACGATTGGAATCTATATGTTCGCAGTAATTTTTGAAGTAACTCCAGATCCTACCAAGTATGATCAATACCTCGGCATTGCGAGCGATCTGAAGTCTGAACTTGTCAAAATCGATGGATTTTTGGAAAATGAGCGATTTCGCCTCAACGGCAGCGAAGGTAAGTTGCTCTCATTCTCACTTTGGAGGGATGAAAAATCGCTTATTCGCTGGCGAACTCATTCACTCCATCACCTCGCCCAAGAACGAGGGCGTACAGATATTTTGATTGCATACCATTTGCGCGTGGGTGAGATAGATTATATGAGTGGCGATGGTATGGGTGCTATAATAGAACGCTGCTCAAGGCAGGATTTGACGGAAGTCGACCCGCTGAGATATGTTACGATTAGCCTGAAATCGGGTGGTGCTGGCGAACTCATTGAGCCCGAGGTGAGGCTTTCCAAGGAGTCAATTTTTACCTGCATTAATGATGCTGGTAAGTTTTTGGTTATAAACGAATGGAAATCCCCCGAAGATGGATTGAAGTGGCTGAGCTGTCAATCTTCTACCAATGTAGTGCACTATGGAGTAAGAGTAATTCGTTCTTATGGTCTCACCGATAGACGTGAGGCGACAATGTTTCTGCCCTAGTCTTGCAATTCAATTGCACTCCTTTTACCCAAAGTGCTGATTTGGGCCGCACTTTCGTGCGGACACGATCTTGCACACGAAACGACGAGGGGCCGTCCATCTCTGGCTAGCGGAGCTCCCAGGGCGATTGCGTGAAGAAATGACCAAATATCTGGTATAGGAGAGCCCTCGAAATCGAGGCGAAACATGGAATTGCTGTTGGTCTTGCTGGACTTTCCTTGCTTAAGCATCTGCCCGCCTTACCTGTGGCCGCACGCAATGCCGTCAGAAGCAAGCTCATGTAACGGGCGCGGCTGTTCTCTTGTCTTTTGACCTCTATTTGCTTTTCTCGAGGTCAATCTCGAGTCGCTCCGATACCGCATTTTCACTCGTTTCCTTCATGCAATCGCCCTGGCGGAGCTCCCACGGTCCGGGGGAGCAATGGAAGGGGCCCCTTTTTGTCGTGCGCTCTACAACGATTTCGGCCCCCAAGTATTCCGTGTGGGTTAGCAGGTGGGTTTTCTGACCCCCTTCATGAGGCAATCCGGCGCCATGCCGTTCCCAGGTGGTATTGCAGTGGTGCAAGCGGTCTTGATCGCGAGCGCGTTCAAGGTTCGACGCGTCGAGAGGCTCTCAGCCTCTCTGCCCGTGCCGACTCGAGTCGACACTTCGGGTGGCGGGTCACATCTTCACCGGCCCGTCGTTTGCCCCGCCCGTTGCTTCCCGCGCCAGCTTCTGCCGATTCCGATCCACATACGATTCCGCGCGTTCGATCTGCTCGCGGATGAGTTTGTTGTTCTGCCCCATCACGTCGATGGCCTTCGAGCGGAAGGTGTCCATCGCGTCCATGGCCTGGAAGGCCTGGTCGAACATCTGCTTCATCTGCTCGATGCCCAGCATCGGGTTCTCCGCGAACTTCGTCGTCTGCTCGACGTGCTGGTTGAGCTGCTTGCCTGATTCGGCAATCAGCGCGCCGATGGTGCTGTTGACCCCGGTCAGCATTTCCATGACCTTGATCTGGTTGCCCGTGGCACGAGCCACGGTCTGCGCAGTGGCGAGTGCACTCATGCCGGTGGTGAGCACGCGCGAGCAGCCGTTAATCATCTCGCGAGCTGTCTGCTTCAACACACCCAATGCGAGGTAGGCATTGATGGTGACGGCCTGCTGTGTCTGGATGTCGGTGAGGTTTTGCCGCGCGTAGAACAGCACCTCCTGCCGCAACGCCTGCGCCTTGGGCGCGTGGGTGGCCTGCAATGCATCGACACGGTTCTCCAGCTTGGTGTCGAGCGTGGTCGCGAAGCGCGCAGCAGCAGCGAGTTTTTGCAAAGCTTCCCAGACCTGTACCCGCGTCGTGTCGATGGCCGCCACGTCCTTTTGCATGTCATCTCGTGCGGCGTGCACCTGCGAGATCGCCGACTGCAACTGGCTGCTCGCGTTCTGGTACTTGCGAAAGTACGCCTGCAGCTTGTTGCCGTAAGGGATGATTCCCAGCAGCCTGTTCGACTCCAACAGATCGCCCTGCTTGCCCGGGTTCAACTCGTCGAGCAGTCCTCGGATCTCGGCGATGGCCTTGTACGCGGGCGAATCCTCCATGCCGACGAAGTTGCGCTGCATGAACGGGTTCTGCATCATGGTTGATGCCGTCGAGATCTCTTCGCGCCCCAGCGTGAAGGCGCTGTCGAGTTTGCTTCGGAAGGCGTCGGAATGCAGGTCTTCGTGCATCAGCGCTTCGATAAAACGCCCCACTTGTTCATCTACCGCCTGCACCACCTCGGGCTTGAGCGGCACGGCATCGCGCACTTGATCGGCCGGCACGGGCGTAATGACCTCAGGCGGCTCCAGTTGAAATACGGGCTTGGCGCTGGAGGTGTTGGTCTGTGTCATGAGATCTTGTCCTTGGCCGAAGGAAGGTTCAACGCGGCGGCAGCCGACAGTTCGTTGTCGCCAAACTTTTGCTTGAGGAATTGCGAGTGTGCGAGAAATGCCTGCGCGTCCTGCGAGGCGAGATCGTCGGCCAGTTCGCATACCTTGCCTTCGAGTTCGACGATGGTTTCATCGAAGGTGTCGAGCGCAGTCTTGCCGTTCGCAAGCAACCTCGTGCGCGCGAAAGACGCAGGTATCGAGAGGTAGGCATTCAACGCTTCAGGCAAATAGATGATGGCGATGCGGCGCGCGTCGAAACTATTCTCCAGCGACAGCCGTCCGCGTGACCTCTCCCATTGTTGCAAGAGCGCTTCGAGCGCGTTGCAAACTCGAGCACGCGCGCCTGCAGGCTGCCGGGAAGCCGGTTCTCGGGGTTGTATTGCGTGAGGCCCCGGACACCGTGCAGGGCACGCTCCATCGCCTCGCGTGCGTCGCCTTCGTCGCTGAAGTGAAGGGCTTCCCACGCGGGCCCCGTGAACGACGGAAACCCGAACCACATCCCGGCCGCGACGAAGCCTGCGACATAGCCCATCACCGCAAGCCCCAGCCCCGGTGTGCCCACCAGCCCCATGCCCTTGAGCACGAGCACGATGCTCGCCATGCCCAGTCCGATCCAGTTGGGCGTCGATCCCAGGAAGCCGAAGAGGCGTTCACTGATACGCACGTATGTCCTTGAACACGCTGTAGAGCGGCGTCTTGCGCGCGTCGAAGAGCCTGCCTCCGGTCACCTTCACGAGTTCGTCGAGTTCGTGCTCGTTGGCTTCGCCGAAGAGCACCATGAAGACCGGAATGGAACGTGCGTCTTCGGGCAGGTTGGCGTAGTCGTGCTTGAACTGCGCGAACGTGCGCCCCTGGTTGTTCTCTCCGTCGGTGAAGGCCACCACCGAATACTGGTAGCCCGGGTTCTTCTTCTTTTCCGCGGCCATGTGTTCCAGTGACTTGAAGACGGCATCGAAGAGGGCCGTGCCACCATTCATGCGCAGCCCGTCGGCGAAGGCGCGCACGTCGGTCAGTACTCTCTGCTTGGCCTCGCTGTCTTCCTGGATCTGCACACCCTTGGCCGAGGATGATCCACCGGGGATGTCGAAACGCTCCATGCCGTAAGGGTTGTCCGAGAACGGCTGCATCCACAAACGTTCGCGGTTGGTCAGCTTGGCAATGCGGCCCGTCAGCGATCGATCGGCGCCGGCGATGTAGTGCAGGGCCTGCAGCAACTGCTGCTTGCGCCCCTCGCGCTCCATGCTGCCGCTGGTGTCGAGCACGAAGGTTGACGCGATGGGCCTGCGGAATTCGTTGAGGTAGGCGTCTATCAGGCCGTCGGCCAGTGCGCGGTCGGGAGAGAACGGCAGTTCGACAAGCATGCCCTGGCGGGGCAGGATGTCGGCCACCTTGGCCGCCACCTCCGGAACGATAGGCCGGCGCAAGGTCTGCTTTGCCAGCCACAGTTGTGCGGGTTCGCTCTTCAAGTAGGCGACGACCTTTCGATAATCGTCGCGCTTTGCGTCGTTCAATAGCATCAATGGGTAATCCGCCGTGCTCACACCTTCGTGCGGATACATGAGCACGAGCTTTTCGCGCAGCTTGCCCGACTGGCCCAGGCTCAGCAGCCAGCTTTCGTAGTTGATGAAGGCGTTGACGTCAATGCCTTGCTGCTCGATGAACTTTTCGGACAGGTAGGTCGAGTTGTCGCCGGGCAGCTTGTAGCCCTTGAGAAAGGCGGCAATGGCCGCGCGGTCGACGTCGGCGGCGCCGAGGCCGTCGGTCTTCTGGCTTGCAGCGGCCACCACGCCCATCAGCGCCATGAAGCCCTGGTTGGACGTGGCAGGGTTTGACAGCGCGTAGGTCAGCTGTCCGCTGCTGGCAGCGTCGGTGATGTCCTTCCACGTCACCTTCGCTGCCTTGGCAGGGTTGTCCCAGCCAAGTTTCTTCGCCGCCGACTCGCTCACGCCCACGGCAATGGGCGACAGCATGATTTTTTCCTGCAGCTTCACGCGCGACTGCCCCTGGATGTCCGACAGCAGGTACTTGGCGTTCGCGAACCAGGCCACGTCGGCATCGGTCTTGCCATTCAATACGGCTTCGGTGCTTTCCATCGTGCCGCCGAACTTGAACTTCAGCGTGATGCCGGTGGCTTTTCTCACCATGTCCTGCAGAGGTTCGATGTCGCGCAAGTCGCTCGTTGCCAGCACGTTGAGCGCGGCCGCTTCGACCTGAGCAGGGGATGATGCGGCAGCCGGACCGGGGGAATTTTCCTTGCGTCCGCAGCCGACAAAGCCCACGACGACCAGCATGCCGGCCCAGGCCAGCCAACGGGATCTCATTGCGTCATCTCCTTGGTCACGACGTCGATCATTTCACCCATGATTTCGAATGAAGGCGGGTCGATCACATTCGACAACCTGGGCTCGATGGCCAGCCCCGTCGCCTTGACCGATTGCGCGAAACGCTCCGCATCTGGAATGCGGAAGCCGTATTCCACAGCGACGCTTTGCAAATCTGAATTCGTCGACAGCAAAGTGCCCAGCGACTTGGCGCGTTCATTGGTGGCGATGAAGACGACCTTGTTGATGATGGTCGGCTGCGGGTAGATCAGCACCATGTCGGCACCCACGCCCTTCTTGGCCAACGCGTGGCTCACGATCTGGTTCTCATAGATCCACGCCATCGGCGTCTTGCCGATACCTTGCGAGATGTAGTCGTCGAAGTTGCCGTTGACATAGCTTTCCTGGTAGCCCTGGCGCTTGAACAACTCGGCGAGCATGTGAGCTGCCTTTCGAGCGGTTTCGCGGTCGGTGACCATGTCGCCGTTCAAGGCGATGCTGGTCAACGCGAGGTACATCGCGGCGGAGTTGCTTCGCCGCACGTCCGTTGTCGACACCAGCACGCTGCGGCTCACGTCGTAAGCGCCTGCGTTTTTCAGATCCTTCCAGCGCTTGCGGGCAATCATGGTTTGCGTGAGCTTGTCCATGTCGATGCCATAGACCTTGGGCTGCAACTGCTTGGCGATGCCGTTGTCGACGAGGATCTTGGCGATCGGCTCCCAGGACGCAATGACCATCGGCGTGTGGAAGGGCGAGTACTGTGCCGTCGTGATATGGGCCTTGCGCGCCGCATCGGTGATCTGGTTGGCGGCGACGACGCCGGAGGGAAACAGGAAGTCTGGAGTCTTTGCGGTGCCGAGCTTGGAAGCCATGTCGCGGCTTCCAACGCGTGTGACGCGCACCGGCAACTTGCTGGCCGCGAGCACCTTGGTCACACGCGGATCCTTGAGGAAGTCTTCGACATCCAGGGCGACAAGGCCTGTCAGTTCCGTCTCTGCCGCCTGCTCGACGGCTTCCTGTTGGGCGATCTGCTCATGGCGCTGGCTGCGCAGCGCAAACCAGACGGCAGACCCGAATCCGGCGAGCAGGGCCAGGGTGACCAGTACCTTTGTCGGCTTGTTCATGTCGGACAGCCTTCAGAGTGTGAACGGCGGCAGTCTAGATGCTTTATCAGCAGTTTGGATGCCAGCCGCGCATGGCGGGGAGAATTCACTGCTAATGCCAAGCGCGGACTGGAACGTGCACACTCGCAGTTGGGTTCGACTGCTGCAGGTCGAACATGTCCATCCCGGGTTGCACCGGGCTACAAGCACCCATCATGACTGCAAGCTATTTGAAACGTCTTGCCGGCCACGCGCTGGTCGAGGCTCTCGTTGCCCAGGGCGTTGACACCGTCTTCGGAGTTCCCGGCGAGAGCTACCTTGCGGTGCTCGACGGCTTTCACGAATACCGCGACAGCATCCGGTTCATCGCATGCCGGCAAGAGGGCGGCGCGTCGTTCATGGCCGAGGCCCAGGGCAAGCTGACCGGACGGCCGGGCATCTGCTTCGTGACGCGTGGCCCGGGCGCGACGAACGCGAGCATCGGTCTGCACACTGCGTTCCAGGACAGCACGCCCATGATTCTCTTCGTCGGCCAGGTCGCCAGCGATCAGCGCGACCGTGAAGCGTTCCAGGAGGTCGACTACCGCCAGATGTTCGGGCCGGGAACGCTGGGTTTGGCAAAGTGGGTCGGCGAAGTGCATGACCCGGACCGACTCCCCGAGTACGTCGCCCGTGCATTTCATACGGCAATGCAGGGGCGGCAGGGGCCGGTGGTGCTGTCGCTTCCGGAAGACATGCTCACGCAGGAAACCGATGCGCGAGTGCTTCCTCGCGTCGTACCTGCGTTGGCTTGGCCGGCGCCAGGTGCGCTGCGCGACGTGCGGGCTATGTTGCTCGAGGCAAAGCGACCTTTCATCCTCGTCGGCGGCAGCGGATGGGATGAAGCCTCGTGCAATGCGCTGGAACGATTCGTGGAAGGCTGGCAACTGCCGGTCGGGTGCGCCTTCCGCTTCCAGGACACCATCGACAACCGCCATCCGAACTATGTGGGCGACGTGGGCATCGGCATCAACCCGAAGCTCGCAAAGCGCATCGAGGAGGCGGACTTGATCGTCGCCATCGGGCCGCGCCTGGGCGAGATGACGACCGGCGGCTACACGCTGCTGCAGGCCCCGCGGCCCGCGCAAGCGCTCATCCACATCCACGCCGGTGCCGAGGAACTGGGCCGCGTCTACACCGGTGAGCTGCTCATCAACGCGAGCT
>Ga0170475_116724369_pt1 | contig 11815 bp, 9 predicted proteins | sample Soicark_Litter_5_FD_111474 | JGI IMG/M metagenome (GOLD analysis project Ga0170475, IMG submission 111474) | Avena fatua rhizosphere microbial communities from Hopland, California, USA. Combined Assembly of 48 SPs | reverse complement strand
CATCACTCGCCGCGAAGGGATGAAGGGGCTGCTGGCACTGGCCGCGGCCGCGTCAACCGGCGGCCCTGCGCTTGCGGCGACGGATCCTGTTGTCCCTCCGCAAGGCATCGGCCGGCGGATCCGCCACATCTCGTACAGCGATCAGGGCGGCCGTCCCGACGGCGTACAGGTGATGGTGAACCGCGGCCACGTTTACGTCGGCCACATGTTCAGCGACGGCGTCACGATTCTCGACGCGACCGATCCGCGCAAGCTGAAGCCGGTCGGCTTCTTCACCGCCGGCGTCAACACGCGGACGCATCATCTGCAGGTCGCCGAGGACCATCTGCTGCTCGCCAACGGCGCCAACATCGTCGCGATGCAGTCGTACGACAACATGCGCGGGTATTTCGAAAACGCGCTCGCCGACAGCATCACGAAGAAGACGAAGTTCAGGTCGGGGCTCAGCATCCACGACATCTCGAAGCCCTCGGAGATGCGGGAGATCGCGTTCCTCGAGATGCCGGGGTTCGGCATCAACCGGCTCTGGTGGACGGGCGGGCGCTACGCCTACGTCTCCGCTCATTTCGACGGCTACACCGACCACATCCTGTGCATCGTGGATCTGCAGAACATCACGAAGCCGGAGATCATCTCGAAGTGGTGGCTGCCGGGCATGTACCGGGCCGGCGGCGAACCGTCGACGCTCGCGCCGGGCAAGCGCGTCGCCCTGCATCACATGATCGTGGCGGGCGATCGCGGGTACGGCGCGTGGCGGGACGGGGGCTTCACGATCCACGACATCACCGACCGGACAAAACCCAAGCTGCTCTCGCGGATCAACTGGTCTCCGCCGTTTCCCGGCGGCACCCACACGCCGCTGCCACTGCCAGGGCGCAATCTCGCCATCGTCGCGGATGAAGCGAACGCGGAGAAGTGCGCGAAGGGTCTGTTCCACACATTCGTCGTCGACATCCGGGCCGCGGAGAACCCGGTGCCGATCGCGACGCTGCCGACGCCGACGGGCCGCGATTTCTGCGGGTTCGGGACGTTCGGGCCGCACAACCTGCACGAGAACAGGCCCGATTCGTTTCAAAGCGAGGAGACGTTGTTCAGCACCTACAACGTGGCAGGGGTGCGCGTTTTCGACATTCGCGATGCCTTCGCACCGAAGGAGATCGCGTCGTGGATCCCGCCTACGCCCAGAAAACTGATCGATCCCCGGCCGAACGTCGCGCTGGCTGCGAAGTCCGCCGATATCTTCGTCACCAAGGACGGCCTCATCTACGTCAGCGACTGGAACGCCGGATTGAACGTGCTTCAATTCGAAGGATAGGATTCGAGAGGTTCAGGGTTCCCTGAAGGAGGGTGCATGCGCGGCCGGCTTCTGTCTCTGGCGCTCGTACTGTCGGCCGTCGGTTCCCTGTCGGCGCAGCAGCCGGCGGGCGGCGTGCGCCGGCCGAAGACGGCCGCGGCACCCAGCCTGACGCCCACCGGTGTGCCGGCGCCGAACGCGGCCGACGCCGCGACCATCGCCGAGGTGCTGGCGTTCGAGAAGGAAATGGAAGCAGCCGTGGTGCGCGGGGACGTGAAGTTTCTCGACCGGGCCCTCACTTCCGATTTCATCTTCACGCACGGCGACGGCTGGACCACGGGCGGTGCGCCGCTCAAGGTCGACACGAAAGCGAGCTGGCTGGCGTACGTCGCGAAGCAGCCCGCGCCGTACGTCTATCGCGAGCTGGATCACGTCCAGGTCGAGTTGCACGGTAACGTTGCGCTCACAATCGGGCGCTACCTGTACCTGCCGCAGTCGAACAGCCCGCAGCCGGCCCACGAGCATCTCTACGTGTGGTTCGAACGCGTGTATATCAAGCAGAACGGCGAATGGAAGCACGCGTCGCACCGGACGGTGAAAGGCCCCGTGCGGGAGGCCGACGAGCCGGCGGCGAACTAGAGCATTTCCGTTTCCGTGTAGTGCAAACCTTCAGGTTTGTCGCGGCGTTACTTGTCCGACGGATTCTTCCTGCCGTTCGCCATCATCTCGATTGCTTTCGTCAGCCGTGCCGCACGGGTTTCGGCGCGTTTGGCTTCGACGATCCAACCGACATATTCGCGCTTGTTCGTGAACGACAGCGTATCGAACAGGCCGCGCGCCTTCGTGCTCCTGTCCAGCAGCTTCTGAAGGTCGGCCGGCGGCGTGACGACGCGATTCTTCCGGTCGATGCACACGGTGCCGTCGGCGTCGCGGATCACTTCCTCCTGCCGCTGCTGACGCGCCTCCGCGAGGCCCGGCCGCTGCCTGAAGCACACGGCCGACCATGTGGCGTCCACCCCGATTCGCGATACGGGCTGCCATGGGGAGTCCGCATACACCTCCCAGTCACTGCCCATGGCCGCCAGGTCGGTGTCGATGCCGGAATCCTTCCTGGGATGCGCAATCCAGAGCGCGCCGTCAGAGTTCAATGCCTTCAGCGCCTGTGGCCAGTGTTCTTTGAGCGCTCTTTTGCTGACGACAAACAGCAGCACGAGATCGAAGGCGCCCTTCAATGACGCGCGTCGGATGACACCGGTCGGCAGTTTTCCGATCGTTCGATCGAATGCCGGCGGTGCGTTCACGACAGCCAGGGACATCCCTGGCTTGATGTGGAGTTTGCTGGCGAGCATGCGTCCTGCGTTGACCTGCTACTGGCCCCTGTTGGCGCCGAGATGGTTCAGCGTGTACTCACAGGGCCCGTACCCCTGTAACTCGGCGGCCTGGAGGACAGACGATGCGACTCGCGCGAGCGCGCCATAATCCGGCAGTTCCTCCGCGCCATGCAGCTCGCGGGCGGCATGTCCGAAGAGCGTCAGGGACGATACCAGTTTCAACGCGTCGGTGGACGAACCCATCAGCGTGTCAATCGACGCGCCTTGAGACAGATGGTTCGCCACCTCTGTCGTGATCGCCAGCAGGCGCGACCGCAGCGTGGGATTCCGCAGATACTCCCTGGCTTCGTCGAGTCCGTGAATGCCGTACGTCCGCGACACGCTCGACGAGCCGAGCCCCGCCAGCTGCGGGAAGACGTACCAAATCCAGTGCCCCGTCTTTGTCCCGGAGCGAATCTCCCGCAGCGCGGCGTCGAATCCGGAGTCGGGACGGTCCTGCGCCTCCGTGAACCGCGCCAGTGGCGACGCGCCGGACAGGTCAGGGTGTCTTGCAGACAAAGTTGGCGGCGTCATTGATGCTGCCCGCGCCTTTGTACTGTGCGACCGCGGGATACGGACACAGCGGGCGCACCATGTCTACGCGATTGTTCGTCACGTGATACGCGGTCATCGCGTCCGGGGCGATGTTGGCCTCGCGCCAGCGTTCCATCACCGCCATGTAATTGACCTGGTTGGGTCCGGGGCCGCCGCCGCAGTGCTGCATGCCGGGCGCCATGAACAACCGGACGAACTGATCCTGCCTGCCGCCCATCTTCTTGAGCACGCTCTCGTAGTAATTGATGCTGTTGCCGGGCGAAATCGCGGTGTCGTCCCAGCCGTGGTACATCAGGAGCTTGCCGCCGTGGGATTTGAACGCGGACAGATCCGGGTTGACCGCGTTGATGATGCTCCCGACCTTGTCATCCACAATTTTGAGGTCGCGGTCGAGATCGAACGTCTTCGCGTCCCAGTTGGCGTCGTTGTAGGCGACCTGGAACGATCCGACCGAAACGCCGGGCGCGACCCGGCCGGCAAGCACCCCCCAGCCGGTTTCACTGCCAGGCTCCTTGCCTGGAAATACCGCTTCCCCACTCTTCGTCTTCGTCGTCGCGTAGGCACGCTTCACGGATTCGAGCTGCGGGGCCGTGAGACAGCTGTCCGAGTCGGATTGCCGGCACAAGAGCGTTGACGGATCAAAGGAGCACGCGCGCGGGTTGTTGATGATGCCGTCCCGGACACCGTCTTTCGCGTCGCACGCGTCAATCACGGCCTTGTTCAGCATCGCGAGCTTCGACGCCGGCACGGCGGCAGCCGGATCCTTGAGCGGCGGCACTGCGACGCTGAGATCCCACGCGTGCAGATGCGTCTGGAAGTTGGCCGGCGCGCCGGCGATGATCGCGTCGAAATCCTCAGGGTACTTCTGCGCTTCCATCAGCCCCTGACGTCCACCCGTCGAGCACCCGTTCCAGTACGACAGGCGCGGCGCACGATCGTAGAACCGCGTAATCAGGGCCTTGCTGATCACCGTTGTGTCATGCACCGCACGGTACGCGAAATCGACGACTTTTTCCGGGTGGCCGATGGCGAACAGCGCGTTGCCGCCCTTGTGTCCGGTGTCGGTCGACGCCGTCGCGTAACCCTCCTGCACGGCCAGCGCCATCGCGGGGAAACTGATGATGCCGGCCCAGCCGCCACCCCCCACGAACTGAAACTTGCCGTTCCAATTCTCCGGCAGCCACGCTTCCATTTCGATCTCGGAATCCGACGACGGACGCAGGATCGCGTTGATCCGGCAATGTGCGGGCACGATCAGCGGCGCTGCGGGTGGTCCGCCGGGCCCGCGCCCGGCCGGCGCGCCGGCGGGTGCCGGTGGCGTGAAAGGGCCCGTTGCCACCATGGACGCGGCGACGATCGTTGCGTTCGGCAGCGACAGCGATTTCAGGCTTTCACATGTCGCCGGAGACGAAGCCAGGGTGGCGGAGAGTGCAAGTGCCAGAATCATCGTCAGGCCCCAATCCTAATCATGAACTGCTTTTCAGGAAGGCTCGAAGAGCGCGAAAGATCATTGAGTGAACCTGAGAAAGCCGATCTTGTTGCCGGCGGTAAACCACAGCTTGTCGATCAGGCGATCCGCCGGGCGACGATCGCTGCCGGCCGTCAGTCCGGTCGGACCGCCACCCGGTGTCGGTAGAGGAAACTCGGTGATGACACCGTCCGGTGTGACACGGCCGAGCCTGCCGCCCTTCGTATACCAGACGTTCCGATCCGGTCCGACCGCGATATTGACCGGCGACCCACCCTCGCTGGGAATCGGAAACTCCGTGATCTTGCCATCGAGCGTGATGCGCGCCACCCGGTTGCCGTCCACCACGCGGTCGTCCATGCGGCCGTTCAGCTCCACGAACCACATGTGGCCGTCGGCTCCGGCCGTGATGTCGCCGGGCCCGCTGTTGGGACGAGGCAGATCGAATTCCGTGACATGCCCGTCAGGAGTCATGCGCCCGATCTTGCTCGCGTGAAATTCAGAAAACCAGATATTGCCGTCCGGTCCGGCCGCGAGTGCTCGCGGTCCGCTGTTGGGCGTCGGGATCGCAAACTCGGTAATCTCGCCGCGGGGAGTGACACGGCCGATTTTGCCGCCGGCAAACTCCCCGAACCAGACGCTGCCGTCGGCGCCGAGGGCCGTCGCGCGCGGCTGGCTATCGGCCGTGGGAATGCCGAACTCCGCGATCGCTCCGGCCGGGGTGATGCGGCCCATGCGGTTGCCCAGGTGCTCGGAGAACCAGAAGTTCCCGTCCGACCCTGCCGTAATAATCCGGGGTGCGCTACCTGGATGCGGCAGCGGGTACTCGACAAGGACGGAACCGTCCTGCGCCATGCGGCCGATCCGGTTGCCGGCGCTTTCGGTGAACCACACCGTGCCGTCCGCAGCGATGGCGATCGTCGTCGGGCCGCTGCCGGGGTTCGGCAGCGTAAATTCCGTGAACGACCCGGTCGCGGCTGGCGGATCGACGGCGGCAGGCAAGAGCTCCATCACGGAGACTATCGCCAAGCAGAACAATGTCTTACGGACGATGGCGACGGGTGGAGCGGACGAGCTGACACGCATTCAGACGTGTTAGAATTTGCCCAGCACGAGGGTGAAAGTCAAGCTGCGTCGTGTGTCGTCGTTCGCGGGCCTCACGTTGGCACTCTGGCTGGCTATCCTCTGGGTGGCCGTGTCAGCAGTATCGGGTCCGAGTGCTGTACGTGCCGCTACCGTCGGCCCGAATCCGCAGACGTCGACCAAACCCATCCCTTCTCACGGCGCGGCCGTTGCGGATGCTGCAGCGGACGCCGCAGCCCAGCGGGCGCTTCTCGACAAATACTGCGTCACCTGCCACAACCCCCGCACGAAGTCGGGCGGTCTGGTTCTCGACAAAGACGCGATTGACGTCGCACGGCCGCCGGAACGCGCGGACGTCTGGGAAAAGGTCATCCGGAAGCTGCACGGACGGATGATGCCGCCGCAGGGCATGCCGCGGCCGGATGAAGCGACGCTCGATGCGTTCGCAACCTCTCTCGAACAATCGATCGACCGCGTCGCGCTCACAAAGCCAAACCCCGGCCGCTCTCCTCTCCACCGGCTGAACCGTTCCGAATACGCCGCGGCCGTGCGCGACGTGCTCGCGCTCGACGTGGACGCGACCGCGCTCCTGCCCGCCGACGACGAGGCCAATGGCTTCGACAACATCGCCGATGTGCTGAAGGTTTCTCCATCGTTGCTCGAGCAGTATCTGACCGCCGCGCGCCGGATCAGTGCGCTTGCCGTCGGGGATCCGGAGACGATGCCGGTGGGAACGGTGTACCGCGTGCCGCCGGATCGTGCGCAGGAGGATCACATCGAGGGCCTGCCGATCGGCACCCGCGGAGGGATCCTCGTTCATCACAACTTCCCGCTCGACGCGACTTACGATTTCAACGTGGTCCTGCTGCAGAACATCGTCGGCTACGTCCCCGGCCTCGAATGGCCGCACGAACTCGAGATCAGCATCGACGGGGCGCGTGTCTTCCTGGCGCCGGTCGGCGGCGCGGAGGACAACAAGCTATCGGATACGAACCTCGCGCAGACCAAAGAAACGCTCGATCGGCGCCTTCGGACGCGTGTTGCCGTGACGGCGGGACCGCATGCCGTGGGCGTCGCGTTTCTCCGAAGGAACTCGGCAGAATCCGATGAACCCCTGCAGCCGTTCACGCGCAATCTCGATCTGCAGGACATGAACGGATTCCCGACGATCAATTTCGTGCAAATCACCGGACCCTTCGCGCCGACAGGGCCCGGGGACACGCCGAGCCGCCGGAAGATTTTCGTGTGCCGGCCGTCGAACGAACGTGCCGCGCCCACGCGAACCGCCGGAGCCGATGAGTCGGCATGCGCGAAGCAGATCCTTTCGACCATCGCGCGCCGCGCGTATCGACGGCCTCCAACCGACGCCGAAATCGACGGCCTGCTGGCGTTCTACAACACCGGCCGCCGCCGCGGGACCTTCGACGCCGGCATCGAGGAATCGCTGACGCTCCTCCTCGCGAGCCCTACGTTTCTTTTCCGCGCCGAGCCCGATCCCCCTCAGGTTGCGGCCGGGACGATCTATCCGGTGTCCGATTTTGAACTGGCGTCGCGGCTGTCGTTTTTCCTCTGGAGCACGATTCCCGACGATGAGCTGCTGAGGGTCGCCGCTCAGGGCAAGCTGCGGGATCCGGTCACGCTCGAAAAACAGGTGCGGCGGATGCTCGTCGACCCGAGATCGAAGGCGCTCGTCGACAACTTCGCCGCGCAGTGGCTCTTCCTCCGGAATCTGCAGAGTTTCGTTCCCGACAGCGACGAGTTCCCCAACTGGGACGACAACCTGCGCCAGGCGATGCGGACGGAGACGGGCCTGTTCTTCGAGAGCATCATGCGCGAGGACCGCAGCGTCCTCGATCTGCTCACGGCGGATTACACGTTCGTCAACGAGCGGCTCGCGCGGCATTACGGCATCCCCAAGGTGTATGGCAGCCAGTTTCGGCGGGTGACGATTACCGATGAGAACCGACGCGGCCTGCTCGGCCAGGGATCCGTGCTGGCCGTGACGTCTTACCCGAATCGAACGTCGCCGGTACTTCGCGGCAAGTACATTCTCGAGAATATTCTCGGCACGCCGCCGCCCTCGCCTCCCGCCAACGTGCCGCCGCTCAAGGAAACGGGCGAAGATGGTCAGGCGCTGTCATTAAAAGCGCTGATGGAGCAACACCGCTCCAACCCCGCGTGCGCGACGTGCCACCGCGTCATGGATCCGCTGGGCTTCTCGCTGGAAAATTTCGATGCCACGGGCAGGTGGCGCCTGAAGGAAGCCGCCGGCGTCGTCGACGCGTCGGGCCAGCTGGCCGATGGTTCGCCGGTGAACGGACCGGCCGCGCTGCGGAAGGCCATCCTGAAGCACCCCGAGCAGTTCGTCCGCACGATGACCGAGAAAATGCTGACGTATGCGCTCGGGCGCGGCCTGGAGTACTACGACCTGCCGACGGTCAGGTCGATCGCGCGTGATGCGGCGGTACAGAACAACAGATTCTCCTCAATCGTCGTGGGCATCGTCCGGAGCACACCGTTTCAGATGAAATTGAAAGCGGCAGAGGGGTCATAAATGCTCGTCTGATCATCTGGTCATCTCGTCATCGTTGTTCAATTGCTGAAATCGCCAGATTGAACACGATGACCAGATGACTCTATGGCGGATGACTAGATTCGTTGGGTTATTTATGTTCATCACCAGGAAGCACATCCCTCGGCGGACATTCCTTCGAGGCGCCGGCGCGACGCTGGCACTGCCGCTCCTCGACGCCATGGTGCCGGCGCGCACGCTGCTGGCGAAGACCGCCGCCAATCCCACGGCACGCCTGGGATTCGTGTATCTGCCGCACGGCGCCATCATGGACAAATGGACGCCGGCAACGGAGGGCAAGGGTTTCGAGTTCACGCCGATCCTCAAGCCGCTCGAGCCATTCCGCGACTATGTCGACGTGGTGAGCGGCCTCGGACACCGCGCGGCCGACACGTCGGCGGTGCACTCGCTGAGCCCGACGACGTGGCTGAGCGGCGTGCGGCCCAAGCCGACGCAGGGCGTGGACGCGTTCGCCGGCATTACAGCCGATCAGGTTGCCGCGATGAAAATCGGACAGGAGACACCGCTCCCGTCGATCGAAATCGCCACGGAAGACCAGTCGGGCCTGATCGGATCGTGCGACCGCGACTACGGGTGCATCTACATGAACACGTTGTCGTGGCGTACGCCGACCACGCCGATGCCCATGGAGATCAACCCGCGAAAGGTCTTCGAGCGGATGTTCGGCCAGGGCGGCAGCCCCGCTGAACGCCAGGCACGCACGGAAAGCGACCGCAGCATTCTCGACGCGGTCACGCAGCAGATCAAGGACTTGCAGCGCAGCCTCGGCCGCAAGGACACGGTGACCGTGAACGATTACCTAGAAAGCGTCCGCGAGATCGAGCGGCGCCTCCAGGTGGCCGGCCACGAGCAGTTGACGAGCCTCGATCTGCCGCCGGCGCCCGTCGGCATCCCGTTCAACTTCGAAGAGCACATCACGCTGATGTACGACCTCATGGCGCTCGCCTATCAGGCGAACGTCACCCGCGTCTTCACTTATATGGTCGCGCGCGAGGAGAGCAACAAGACCTACCCGCAGGTGGACGTGCACGAAGGACACCACGCGACATCGCACCACCAGAACCGGCCCGAGAAAATCGAGAAGCTGGTGAAGATACAGACCTATCACATCGGCCTGTTCGCCGAGTTCGTCAAGAAGCTCGACTCCATCCAGGACGGCGACGGCACGCTGCTCGATCATTCATTGATCCTGTACGGCAGCAATATGAGCAACAGCAACGTCCACAACCATTTTCCGCTGCCCAATCTCGTCGTCGGCCGCGCCGCCGGCAACCATCAAGGCGGCAGGCACCTGAAGTATCCCGATCACACGCCGATGACGAACCTCGTGCTGTCGATGCTCGACAAGGTGGGAGTGGAAATGGACACGCTGGGCGACAGCACCGGACGCCTCGATAACGCCTGATATGCGCGCGAAATGGCTGCTCCTGCCGGCGTTCGCATGCGCATTGTGCGCAGGCGATGTCTGCCTTCACGCGGCCGGACAGGACGTCGGTCTCAAATCCGACGCGGCAAGCGTCCGCCTGGTGGAGGCCGCCAAGGCCGGCGACAAAGCTGCGGTGGCGGCCCTGCTGAAGCAGAAGTCCGGCGTCAACACGCCAGAAGCGGACGGCACCACGGCGCTTCACTGGGCTGTGCGGCGGGACGATCTTGAAATGACCGACCGCCTCCTGCGCGCGGGCGCCGATGTGAAGGCAGAGAATAGATACGGGCTCACCCCCCTCTATCTCGCCTGCCTGAACGGCAACGCGGCCGTGATCGAAAAATTGATCAACGCCGGCGCCGACGCCAACGCGGCCGTGACCGAAGGCGAAACCGCGCTGATGACCGCGGCGCGCTCGGGCCATGTCGAGGCCGCACGGGCGCTGATCGCGCACGGTGCCGTCGTGGACAGGCGCGAACAATGGCGCGGGCAAACGGCACTCATGTGGGCCGCGGCCGAAGGCCACGCAGACATGATCAGGGAACTGGCCGCCCACGGCGCCGACGTCAACGCGCGATCGACGACGCAGCAATGGGAGCGGCAGGTCACGGCGGAGCCCCGAGAAAAATGGCTGCCGCCGGGCGGGCTCACACCGATGCTGTTCGCGAGCCGGCAGGGGTGCGTCGAGTGCATCGGAGTGCTCGCCTCGCTGGGCGCCGACGTGAACGCCACCGACCAGGACGGCATCAGTCCCCTGATCTCCGCGATCATCAACGGCCATTTCGATGTCGCAGGCGCCCTGCTCGAAAAGAACGCGGACCCCAACGTTGCCGATGCCACGGGCCGGACACCGCTCTATGCCGCCGTGGACATGAATACGGTGCCGGATTCGAATCGTCCGGCGCCACACGTCGTGGACAACCAGATGAGCGCGATGGAGCTGATCGCGTCCCTTCTCGACCACGGCGCGAATCCCAACGCGCGACTGAAGAAGCAACAGCCCTACCGGACGAAGGTCGACCGCGGGAGCGACACGATGCTCGGAGCCGGGACGACGCCGTTCCTGCGGGCGGCCAGGGCGGGAGACGCGCCCGCCATGCGCCTCCTGCTCAAGCGCGGCGCCGATGCGAAGATCGCGACGGGATCGGATGTCCCGGTGGACGTCAGCCAGCCGTCGCGACGCGCGCCGGGCGGCATCAATCCTCTCATGGCAGCCGCAGGCCTCGGCTCGAAGGAAGAGGACACCGTCGGCCGCAAGAAGACTCAACGCCAGTCGATCGAAGCCATCCAGGTGTGCCTCGAAGCCGGCGTAGACATCAACGCCGTCGATGGCCGCGGCCAGACGGCCTTGTACGGGGCGGCGCTGCAGGGCTACGACGACGTTGTGAAATTCCTCCTCGCGCACGACGCGAAGATCGACATCAAGGATCAGCGCGGCTTCACCGCGCTTGACGCCGCCGAGGGAAACGCCGGCGGCTTCGGCTTCGGCGGCGGTTCCGCGAATCCGCATCCCGCCACGGCGAAACTTCTCCGGGACTCGATGAGTCCGTCCGCAACGCCGCCGTCAACCCAGCAGGTCAGATAGCGCACCGTTCTGGCTGTTCCACACGCGCCCCGGCGAGTCGGCCTGATCCTTCTGGCGGCGCTTGCAGGGTTCGCGCTGGCGCGGGCCGCGCCGGCCGCGCCGATAGACGACCCAGGCGACCGCATCCTGAGGGTCGAGCAGTGGCTCAAGGCGGTGCTCAGCCATCAGCCCGGGCAGAAAGACGACGCGGTCAACGAGGTGGCCGTGTGGTCAAACTCCGATTTGCGCACGCTCGGCGCCGACCAGCGAATCCTCGTCGAGCTGATGCGCGATCCGGCCGCCAGGCAGATCAAGGCAGCCGCGCGACGCAGCACGCGATCGTCGTTTCCCTACACTTCATGGCAACTGCGCAGGATGCGCGTCCTCGCGTGCGCGGCCGGCGGTCTGTTGTCTCGACGCGACTGCCGCGACCTCACCGCATCGGACGAGATCGACGTCCCGCTG
>Ga0170475_120888106_pt1 | contig 11817 bp, 9 predicted proteins | sample Soicark_Litter_5_FD_111474 | JGI IMG/M metagenome (GOLD analysis project Ga0170475, IMG submission 111474) | Avena fatua rhizosphere microbial communities from Hopland, California, USA. Combined Assembly of 48 SPs | reverse complement strand
GCAAGGTCGATGTCGCGAGTCGAAGATGCCAGGCGGCTACCGCCAAGGTGAGGCTTGCAGGACATGAGGTCATGCTGGCGAAGCCAGAGACTTTCATGAACCTGAGTGGCCTCTCGGTACGCAAGCTGGTCGAGGACCTCGGAGTCGAGCCGGCGAAGGACTTGATCGTGGTGTACGACGAATTGGATTTGCCCTTCGGCACGATTCGAATTCGGCAGCGCGGCGGGACTGCTGGCCATAACGGTCTCGAGTCGGTTGTCGGATCGCTTGGGACCGACGAGTTTGTCCGGGTGCGGTTGGGAATTGATCCCGATCATCCGGTGCGTGATGCTGCGAAGTTCGTGCTCGCGCAGTTCAAGAAATCGCATTTGGAAGCGGTGGATGAACTGATCGGGCGTGGCGCCGATGCGGTGGAAGCGATTTTGAAGGACGGCTTGGCAGCGGCGATGAACCGCTTCAACCAACGCCAACAGAAATTAGATGCCGGCGAGGACTGAGTTATCGCCGAGTCACAGCCGAGGGCGGCTGCGGCCACATCGACATAAAGATATGAAGAAGGGAACAGAATGCAACAACGTACATACGAAGTAATGTTTATCGTCCGCCCCGACCTGCAAGATGAGGAGATGGATAAGCTGCTCTCCAATCTGCAAACCCAGGCGACCACTGCGGGCGCAACTGTAAAGAATGTAGAGCGTATGGGTAAGCGGCGCCTCGCGTACACGGTGCGCAAGTTTAACGATGGCTTCTACGTCCTGCTTACGGCCGATGCAGATGGGAAATCGATTCACGAGATCGAACGCCGACTGCGCGTATCGGACCCGGTGATCAAGTTCATCAGCGTTCGTGTTGACGAAGAGCAGAAGCGGCTGGACAAGATCAAGCAACTCCGCTCAACCCGCGTTAAGCGGTCAACAGCCGAACCTGCGCCTGCTCCAGCGGAGAGCGCGCCTGCTCCAGCGGCGACGGCATAAGACACGCTGCGTACTACTCGCTACTATTTGCCGGCTAGCGAATACACCAGCAGCTAACCAGAAGCGAGTAGCTAGCAGCTACCAGTTACTTGAAGGAGAGATATGTCAGATACACCAACACCAACATCCACCGTCGGAGGACACGATCGGCACGACCGCGGTCCACGCCGCGATTCGCGTCCTGGAGGCGGTCCCGGTGGAGGCCGCGAAGGCGGCCGGAAATTTTTCCGCCGTAAGAAGGTCTGCAAGTTCTGCGTGGAGAAGATCGACTCCATTAACTACAAGGACGTGCGCCTGCTCTCAGGCTTTGTTGCCGAGCGCGGCAAGATCGTTCCACGGCGTTTGACTGGGGTTTGCACGCCGCACCAGCGTCGTCTGAGCGCAGCTATCAAACAGGCCCGTAACATTGCACTCTTACCGTTCGCTGCGCGGTTTTAGCTAGCTGCCGCCTGCTCGCTACTGGCTGCTAGTTGCTGCTGAGCGAGTGGATGTACAACGGAGTGCCATTCTTTTAAAGCATTGCTCTGGTGTTTTGGCTAGCAGCCAGCAGCAGCTAGAAAGGTTTTCATGGAAGTCATTCTGAAAGAAGATGTAGAAAAGCTCGGCCACCGTGGCGACATCGTGAAGGTCGCCGAAGGCTTCGGTCGTAATTTCCTGCTGCCACGCAAGCTCGCCATCGAAGCCGATAAGGCGAATAAAGCGGTGATCAGCCAGATGAAGGCAGCGGCTGTACGCAAGTCGGCGAAGGAAAAGACTGGAGCTGAAGCGCTCGCGCAGCAACTCAACGAAGTACAGCTCACTTTCGAGCGAAAGACAGGCGAGAAAGATCACCTGTTTGGCTCAGTCACATCGTCCGATGTCGCAACTGCTCTGGAGAATAAGGGCTTCAAGATCGATCGTCGCAAGATTCATCTCGACGAGCCGCTCAAGTCACTTGGCGAGTTCCACGTCCCGGTCAAGCTGCATCGCGAAGTGACTGCGCACGTGAAGGTCACCGTTGGACGTGAGGGCGGCGAAGCTGGGGCTTAATCTCGAATCGGGTAATTGGGAAAATCGGGTAATTGAGTAATTCGAAAAGCCTTGCTGCCTTTCGACTATTGCTGAGGCGTCGAAGGCGTGCTCGGCTTCTGTTCGCTGCTCTCGCGGGCTTGCTGCTGGGGATGTGGACGAGTCTGATCTGCGGGCGCCGGTGGCACTGCGCTACCCATTTGAGTGTTCTCAGGCGTGGCTTGTTCTGGGACACTGCGTCGATTCGCAGTCTCCGGCCCTCCTCCCGAAGCCGTTTTCACTTCGTTCGCCGTCTGCTCTGAGCGGGATGCGTTGGCCTCAGGCGCAGCTTGGTGATTGCAAGCAATTGCAAAACTCATCACTGAAGTGAGTGCAGCGATTCTGATAGCAGTCATAAGTTCTTCTTTCTCGGTACGGCTTCCGACTGTGTGAGATGGGCCGCTATTGGACCGAAGATGGCTAGAGGGAGCCCGTAGAATCCTCAGTTTAAACAGAGGAACCGAGCGCCGGACGAGGGACGTCCGGCGCTCCGCTGATTCGCTGTTACTGCTGATTTACCTGAAGCAATAATTGAGTACCGCTATCGAGCTTCACGTTTTTGCCGGTCGATGTGATGACGGACGCTTGCGTTGCATTGGAAGCAGCGCTGCTGAGTTGCAATCCATTCAGCCCGATCACCCCTTGACTCTGTGACGTGAGCTGATCGCTTGCGCCCCGCGTTGTGCCGCTCACTGCCCCACCGGCAGTAGCGCCTGCGCTTCCAACGGTGTTGCCAACTCCGTTTGCCGCTCCGCCCGCAGTGTTCCCGACTGTATTGGTTGCTCCCCCTACAGCGCTGCCGGCACCGCCAAGCAGTCCACCACCGCCGTGACCTGTGGCTCCAGCTCCGCTCCCAAGCGACGAATCGGTGGCGCTGCCAAGGCTGTCATCACCCATTGACGCTGACGTGCTGTTGGTTGCGGCGGCGATCGCCTTGATGCTGGCGTTCAGGGGTACGTTTTGTCCGTTGCGCAGCACAGCACGATCGAAAGCGATACCGAGCGCAGATTCCGAATCTCCTTTAGCCTTCGCCTTCGCGTCGGTGACATGGCCTATGAGACGAGAACCGCGCGGAATCACTACGCCAGACTCGGATCGTACATCCTGAGTTGTCTTGGCCGTGATTTCGTCGCCGGGCTTGGCTTTCCGCGCATCTACCGGCCTGCTCAGTGCCGCAGGAATGGTTGTGCCCGCTGCCAAGCTTCCGCTGCCGCTCGCACTCGTACTCACGGAATTTCCGTTCACCGAGGCTGCACTGTCGCTGCCCGCGGTGCCGCTTGCTTCGGTGCTTGTCTGTCGGTTTCTGCGATTCGCATGAGCGCTGCTGTCTATTGAGGCGTTGGAATTCACGTTCGCGTTTGTCTGACCGGCTTGCACGCCCGTAATGCTACTCGCTGAGCCGCTCGCTTGCCCTTCTGTTTGAGCTGCCATCCCCAAAGTGACGAGACTGGCAGCGGCTACTAAAACTAACAATAGTTTCATTGGATCGATTTCTCCTTACTGACTCGGAAAGATGAAACGAGGGCGCCGCAGCTACTTGGCTGCGCGCTCGCTTACGTTGTGGCTCGACTCCGTGTTGATCATCTGCATCGAGGTTACGGAATATTCCCGCTCTTTGCCATCAAGCTCGGGGACCGCCAGCAGCAACTTGTCCTTCTTAATTCGGAACTGAGCGCGTTCTCCCACTGGGAGCAGTACGGGGTGCTTCTCATCGCGCGGACGAATGCGATACATCACCTTGTCGGTCTTTAGAACGTACTCCTGGCAAAGCAGCTCGCGAGACTTCTTGTGGGCTCCGTCTGTGCCGAGGATTTCGCCGGCAAAACTCTTGCCGCTATTCTCGTCGATACCACAAGTGACAGCGTCCATATTGGAGATCATCCCCGTCTGGTGGAATACGGGTTCATCTTTAGCAAAGGCCAGCGAACTGCACACTAGAATCACACAAATTGAAAAGGTTGACTTCATGGCGCCTCCTGATGACCAGCTGTAGATGCAGTCGCGATGCCACATTCAGATAACGTCGCAAAATCGGAGTACCTGGCCATTTTTCAGAGACTTACGCCCAGTAATGCGAAATTGGACGATGGCCAGCGGTAACCGGGAAAATCTACCAGCAAAATGTAGAAAGGAAAGCGCCGTTACAGCAGCTGCACGGCAGGCGTAAAGGTTGCCTGACGAAGCAATACGGGCAGATTACTTCGGACAGATTGACAGGATGCTGCCGGACTCACTTCCTCCCTGATCCGCTCCCGCGCTTTCCAGTCTGTTGCTCTTTGCTGTTCTCCAACACTCGGATTTGCTCAATCGTCTGGTCGGCCTCCTTCTTGGCGCCTATTTCCAAGTACACGCGGGCCAACCCTCGAAGAGGATCCACTTCCTGCGGACGGAGTTTTGCCGCCTCGCGGTAGAAGAGCAGCGCATTCCGCGGTTGCTTATCCTTTTCGTAAATGCTGCCTAGAGCTAGTTGAGCCTCGTACAGCTGAGGCTCGATCTCTACTGCCTTGCGGTAATGTTCGATTGCTTGTTTGTCGTCGTTCAAGACCTGCAGGGCCCGCCCACAATACACTTGCCCATAGCCATTGCGCGGCTGCAACGGCAAGGTTCGCGTGAGCAACTCTAACGCGCCACTGGCGTCGCCTTCTTTCAACTCGATCATCGCGAGCCGGTTGACCGCGAATTCATTTGTTGGATCTTGCGATATCAACTGCCGCAGGTAAGTGGCGGCTTCCGTATCTTTCGCCTCATAAATGGATATCTCGGCCAACACCTCGAGAACATCGGGACGATCACGAAGGTGGCGCTGCGCAGTGCGCGCCTCCTTCTCTGCATTTTGATAATCGCCAGTCTGCATCTGCATCACGGCATGTTGCAGATGGAGTTCAGGCTCTCCGCGTTTTTGTACATACATCGCGATTGGGACCATCAACGCGAACGGCGCAATCAGGCAAATCTGTCGCAATGGACGTTGCACCGTGTAGTCCGCCCGCCGCGTAAGACTGAGCAGCAGGCCCATAAACAGTCCGCAGGTCAGACCTCCAAGGTGCGCCGCATTATCGATGCGGGGAAGAATCCCGATGAGCAGTGTGAGAACCGCTCCCTGAACCAGGCTGCGGATTGTAGAGCGCAGAACTTCTTTCGGCAGTGGAAGCCGAGCAAACTTGAGCACACTGAGGAGTGCCCCCAGGATTCCCATCAGAGCGCCCGATGCTCCTGCACCGGCCACCAGCGGGTTCCAGTAGAGGCTCGCGAGCGATCCGGCGATTGCACATACGAGGTAAATTCCTACATACAGAGGAGCTCCCAGCACAGCTTCGGCAAGCGTTCCGAGCACCCACAATGCCCACATATTCATGACCAAGTGGGTAACACCAATATGAATAAACGCTGCTGTGATGATTCGCCACCACTGGTTGTGCAGAATGATCTGCTCCCCGGAAACCCCTCCCCAGCGAATCAGTTGGTCCGTCGTGGGCCCTGATGGGGAGACGTGTCCAACCAGCATTGCCACGAATACCAGGATGTTGAGCGCGATGAAGATCGTGGTTGCAGGGAAGCGGCGGAAGTGAGCAGCAATAGAAGGGCGCGGCGCCGGCTTGCGTGTTGCGTCCGCTGCACAGTGGGGGCAAAACAGTTGCCCGTCTTGCGTGAGCTGCAAGTCGTGGCCGCAGCTTGGGCATTCAGCCAATAGCTCGCCTCGGACCCATGATAGCTGAATGCAATTTTGTCCTGAATCCCATGACACGTCCCGGCTGAACTCTTAAAATTGGTTTATCTCAGCTGCGGGGACATTGCTTGCCACACACCGATACGCTCGAAGTTCCGTCAAAGGCCACAGCAGAACAGGTCAAGCCGGTTCGGCGCGCCATTCTCAGCGTCACCGACAAAACAGGTTTGGCGCAATTTGCTCGCGAATTGGAAAAGTCCGAGGTGGAGTTGGTCTCAACTGGGGGCACCGCTAAGCTGCTACGCGAGGCTGGAATCCGCGTAAAGGACATCTCGGAGCTCACCGGGTTTCCCGAGATGCTCGACGGCCGTGTGAAAACGCTTCACCCGAAGGTCCACGGAGGCATCCTGCACGTCCGCGATAACGCTGCGCATCGCAACGCGGTGAACGAGCACGACATTCCCGCAATCGACATGGTTGTGGTGAATCTATACGCATTTGAGAAGACCGCCGCACGGCCGGATGTCGGCTTTGAAGAACTCATCGAGAACATCGACATCGGCGGGCCCTCGATGCTGCGCTCTGCCGCCAAGAATTTTCATGATGTCGCCGTCGTAACTTCGCCGTCGGACTACGAGAGCGTTGCCGATGAACTAAGGACTTCCGGCGGGCTCTCGTTGGCGACGAAGTGGCGTTTAGCAAAGAAGGCATTTGCCACAACTGCTGCCTATGACAGCGCAATTGCCTCGGCACTGGAATCCATCGCTGTTGCCGGGGAACTCTCGTCCAGCAATACCAAGTTCCCGCACACGTTGCGCCTTTCGTTTTCAAAGCTGAACGACTTACGCTACGGCGAGAACCCCCACCAGAGAGCCGCCGTTTACTCCGACGGCTCGAATCTGGGGATCGCCAATGCTCGACAACTACAGGGCAAGGAGCTGTCCTACAACAATCTTGTCGATCTCGATGCAGCCTGGGAACTCTGCCGCGAATTTGACGAGCCGATGTGCGCAATCATCAAGCACACCAATCCCTGTGGCGCGGCTACCGGGGTGGACCTAGTGACGGCTTATAAGCGCGCGCTTGAAGCAGACCCGGTATCGGCATTCGGCGGCGTGATCGGGATCAACCGCGAGATCGATGAAGCTGCGGCCGACGAAATTTCCAAGCTGTTTGTCGAAGCTATTGCCGCGCCCGCGTATTCTCCGGGAGCCCTTCTACGCTTCGCTGCGAAGAAGAATCTTCGCTTGCTCGAGGTGAAACCCGCTCAGGCTAGGGCAGTGCTCAAGCAGGTCTCGGGCGGCATGCTGCTCCAGGACGCTGATGTGCGCCCGCTCGCCCCTGGTGATTTGAAGGTTGTCAGCAAACGTCAGCCCCACGATGACGAGCTAGCAGCTATGTTGTTCGCGTGGAAGATCTGCAAGCATGTGAAGTCCAACGCAATCGTATATGCACGCAATGGCCAGACTGTCGGAGTCGGCGCAGGACAGATGAGCCGCGTAGACTCCTGCAAAATCGGAGCCGCCAAAGCCGTACTGCCTCTAAAGGGAACCGTAGCTGCTTCCGATGCTTTCTTCCCCTTTCCGGATGGAGTGGAGGAGATTGCCCGAGCTGGCGCCACTGCAATCATCCAGCCCGGCGGGTCAGTCCGCGATAATGAGGTGATAGAGGTCGCTGACCGTTTGGGACTAGCAATGGTATTCACCGGTGTACGTCACTTCCGTCACTAGGACCTGAGTCCTGCCGCGGTTCTCGGGCGTACAATCTAAAAGGCGTATATCTGCATTCGCACGGGCTTCATGGAGCGAGTAGTCCTGCATCAAAATAAGTGCAGATGCGAGAGTTGTCGCCTGCGCATCCAATATTCGGGAGTGAAGCTTCCTCAATCTCTGACCACATGATAAGTCTTGGCATACGTCTGCTTTCTTTCGTCCTTGTTAACGCGTTGATCTCCTTCGGTCAGACTCCCGCAAATCAGGTTCCTGGTACTGCGCCGCCCACGACGCCAGCCGCGCAAACTCCAGGTACAGCGCCCACGAACCAAAGCCCTAAGCCTGACACGGTTGCTCCTCCTGCCAAAGGAGCTCAGGCCGCGGGCACGTCGACGGGAGGCAAGCAGGCGACCGACAGTACTCCGGCGGAGAAGCGCGATCGCGCGCAAGCCTACTATCACTATGCTCTGGCGCACATGTATGAGGAGATGGTCTCGGTCTACGGCCATTCCGAGTATTCCAGCAAAGCTATCGATGAATACAAGCTGGCACTGCAGAACGATCCTGGATCGGAACAGCTAAACGCCGGCCTAGCCGAGCTTTACTTCAAAACCGGCCATATCCGCGATGCCGTCACGGAATCGCAGGAGATCATCAAACGCGATCCCAACAACCTCGATGCCCGCAAACTGCTCGGCAGGATTTATCTGCGCTCTATCGGGGACATGAGCGGGGGAGCGCAGTCTTCGGAAGTACTGAAGCTTGCGATTGAGCAGTTCAGCGAAATCGTAAAGCTCGAGCCCGACAAGGTTGACGATCACCTCCTTCTAGGCCGCCTTTACATCATCAACAAGGATTACCTCAAGGCTGAAGGCGAATTCAAAGCCGCACGCCAGATCCAACCCGATTCGGAAGAAGCGATCATCAATCTCGCTTATCTCTATAACGAAGAGGGTGATACCAAGAAAGCAGTTGAGGTCCTGCAGTCGCTCCCAGAAGCGCAACGAAGCGGCAAGCTCTATGCCGTGCTGGGATACACCTTCGAGCAGCAAAAGGAGTTCAAGCGGGCCATCACTGCCTACCAGCACGCGCTCGATCAGGACAAGGACAACCTCGACGCGCTACGCGGCCTGGCAAATAGTCTGCTCGGCGACAACCAGGTCGATGCAGCGCTGGCGCAGTACAAGCTGGTTGCGGATGCCGATCCGCAGGATGCGCAAGCGTATCTGCGCATGAGCGAGATCTACCGCCGTCAAGGGAAGTACAACGAGGCAATGGCAACGCTTAAGAAAGCCGAAGCCTTGGTGCAGGATTCCCTTGAGGTGCCTTACAACGAAGCGCTGATTGACGAGGCGCAAGGCAAGTTTGATGAGGCCATTCAGATTCTTCAAGGTCTGGTGGAGAAGAGCGCGAAACCCGTTTCGACACTGAGCAGCAACGAGCGCAACAATCGCTCCGTGTTTCTGGAGCGCTTGGGGACTATCTATCGCGAGACAGGCAGGAATCAGCAGGCGATCGAGACCTTCCGCAAGATGATCGAACTCGGCGATGAGAGCGCGGAACGTGGTTACAGCCAGGTCATCGATACGCATCGCGAAGACAAGCAGTGGAACCAGGCCATCACCGTGGCCCAGGACGCGGTGAAGGCGCTGCCGAAAGATCGATCCATGCGCCTCGTGCTGGCACAGCAGCTTGCTGACAATGGCAAAGCCGATGAAGGCATCGCGATGATCAAGGCAGAGCTGAAGGGAACGGCTGAGGATCGCGAAGTGCTTCTCGCCCTGTCACAGATTTACGGGCGCCTGCGCCGCTGGTCGGATGCCGACGACGCTCTCACCAAGGCCGATGCGCTCGCCACCAAGCCGGAAGAAAAGCAGTACGATTTTTTCCTGCGCGGTTCGTACCTCGAACGCCAAAAGAAGTATGAACCTGCGGAAGAGATGTTTCGTAAGGTGCTGGCCACTGACGCGCGTAATGCGATGGCGTTGAATTATCTCGGATACATGCTCGCAGACCGTGGCGTGCGTCTCGAGGAAGCGTTGGGACTCATCAAGAAGGCTGTGCAGGAGGAACCCCAGAACGGCGCATATCTCGACTCCCTCGGTTGGGCATATTTCAAGATGGGCAATTACGATCTCGCCGAAGAAACGCTGCGCAAAGCTATCGAGCACATCAGCAAAGATCCCACTGTGCACGATCATCTGGGAGAGGTTTACGCAAAGACGGGGCGCCTAAAGCTTGCAGCCGCCCAATGGGAGCGCGCGCTCGAAGAGTGGAATCGCTCGTTACCGGCAGATGTCGAAAGCAATGACGTCGCCCGCGTTCAAAAGCAGCTTGAAAGCACGAAGGTAAAGCTGGCAAAGCAGGAAGGCGCGAAGGATTAACGAGAGTAATTAGTCCTGAGCAATCAGTGTTAGTTTTGGGCCCGGCGTCTTGCCGGGCTTCTTATTTGGGACGCATTATCACGTTCACCGCTCCGCGATTTATGCGCTTATCTGTTTGACGTTTATGGCAGAGCGAAGGCTAAAACGTAGTCGCCCTGCTTCGTGCCGAGCTTGCCGTGGCCTCCAGCGCAAATAACCAGGTACTGCTTGCCATTGAGTCCGTAGGTCATGGGAGTCGCCTGTCCGCCGGCCGGGAGTTCGAATTTCCAGAGCTCTTTGCCTGAGTCGGACTCGAACGCGCGTAAATAGTTGTCCATGGTGGCGGCCGTGAACACAAGCCCGCCGGCTGTGGCGAAGGGACCACCGAGCGTGATCGTGCCGGTGTTCACATCGGGAAGAAAGCTGCCCAACGGGACATCCCACGTTTTCTTTCCGGAGAATAGATCGACAGCCACGACTGTGCCCCACGGTGGAGGATTACAGGGAAGCCCGCTTGGCGACAGGAGTGGCGTTCGGAAGATGGCGTAAGGCGCGCCTGCTTGCTTAGCAAATTCCCCGTGGAGACGATCATCGCTAGTTGCCGATTTACGCGCTGCATCAAATTGCTCGCGTGGAATCATCTTTACGAAAATAGCGAGACGATTGGTATCGACGAATAGCAGGTGTCGTTGCGGATCAAACGCAGCGCCGCCCCAGTTAACGCCGCCGACACTGCCCGGAAACACCAGCGTCCCCTGAAGACTTGGAGGCGTGAAAATATCGCCGGCGCGGGCGGCCTTGATTTTGTCAGCGCACCCGGCACGCTCTTCGGGGTTCTTGCCCCAGGCATCCTCAGCAGATAGTTTTTCCGGAACCAACGAAATGGTGGATGCTGGCTGCGTGGGCCAGGAATCCTCGCCGGGAATGTCGCTCTTGGGAACTGGACGCTCCTCAACCGGAAGCAGCGGCGCTCCGGTAAGGCGATTGAGCACGAAGATGCGTCCCATTTTGGTACTGATGGCAAGCGCGGGAGTTCCGTCTCGCCAAGTGAACAGCGTAGGTTGCGAGGCGACATCGTAGTCCCAGAGATCGTGGTGGACGACCTGGAAGCCCCAAACGAATTCTCCGGTAGAGGCGCGGAGAGCAACTACCGAGTTCGCCCATTTGTTATCGCCTTTGCGGATTCCACCGTAATAATCAGGGCTGGCACTGCCGGTCGGAATGAAGAGAAGATCACGGTCGGCATCGACTGAAAGAGTAGACCAGGCGTTCCCAGCTCCTGTGCGCGGTTCGGTTTTTGTTGCCCAAGGAATCGGGTCAAATGACCATCGGAGTTGCCCCGTATGGCAGTCATACGCGCGAACGATACCGCGCTCCAAAGTCACCGCGCGGCCATCGCCGATTGCAGAGCCCGTGATTACGAGATCTTTGACGATCGCAGGGGCGGAGGTCACCTCATAATCGCCAGGATCGCGTAGCCGGACGCCGCTAGTCAGGTCAACTTCGCCATTGGCTCCGAAGTCGGCACAGGGTTTTCCAGTTACGCCGTCCAACGCAATCAGCCGTGCGTCGAGGGTGCCGACGAAGATGCGCAGGGCGCAAGCTTGGGCAGCCTTGGCGGAGGAATCGCGCCAGGCAGAAACACCGCGGGACGTAACTTCAGAAGCGCCATAAGGGAGTTCCAGCTTTGGATCGAACTCCCAGAGCTTGGCCCCAGTCTCCGGATTCAGAGCTATCACGTGATCGTACGGTGTGCTGAGGAACAGTTTGCCGTCAACCAAAATCGGTGTGGCTTCGAATGCAGCCTTGCGATCGAGTTCCTGATCGTGTGGCAAAGCGCCGGTGCGATATGTCCAGAGCACTCGAAGTTGCGTAACGTTATCGCGATTGATCAGCCGCAATGGTGAGTAGCGGGAGCCTCCAGGATCGTTGCCGTAACTTGGCCAACCAGCATCGACCTTCGACTGCGCATGCGCCACGCTGATGACCAACAACAATATCGTGACGAACCGAATCGCAGCAGCAGTGCGTGGCAGGGTTTCATTCTCCATGGG
>Ga0170475_108737783_pt1 | contig 11818 bp, 12 predicted proteins | sample Soicark_Litter_5_FD_111474 | JGI IMG/M metagenome (GOLD analysis project Ga0170475, IMG submission 111474) | Avena fatua rhizosphere microbial communities from Hopland, California, USA. Combined Assembly of 48 SPs | reverse complement strand
GACTTCGCGCGGGAGGCAGGGTGCCCGATCCCGCTGTTCGAGACCACTGCGCCGCTTTATACTGCCGCCATCGCATCAGGCGAAGACCAGGATACCGCCGCGGTTTGCCGGGTCCTGGAGGAAATGGCGGGAGTCAGGCGGAAGAAAGTTCGAAGTGCAAAGTACAAAAGTTCGAAGTGGAAGGAAGAAGTTCGAAGTTCGAAAGTAGGTAGGGAAGTAGGGAAGTAGGGGGACAGTGACAGCTTTTACTCGATCGGAGAGCGACGGCGTGCCGTTTGAACGGCCCTTCCCAGGATGCTTGCAAGTTCACGAGCTTCCTGCAGGAGCGCCGTGCTCTCCTGGATGCGGCCGTCCTTCAGATACTCCCGCCAGTCCACACACTCATCGGCTTCTTCAAACGCGATTTGCAGCTTCGCGCGGAATGCCGCCCGCGATCGACTCTTTCGGGCTGCACGATAGTTGGATCGCACTGACGTCGCAGCCCGGAGCAGCGGGCGGGCGGCATCCTGAGCCTAGGCGGCCGCGGGCAATTGGCGGTGGAACGTCAGCACAGCCAGCGCGAAATCGCGCGTGCGTTCGATTAGATCCCACGGCGGCACACCGACAGTTCATGAGCAAATCACGTACCGGATCCATCGAGAGCCAAATCACCAAAGTACTTCCGTCGCTTCGCACTTCCCGCTTAACTTCCAACTTTGCACTTTGCACTTTCTACTTTCCGCGGAGGCCGACATGCGTAACTTCATGACGATGTTCGTCGCAGGCCTGGTAGGTGTCGGGGCGTTGTATGTTGCCAGTCACTCTCGCGTCTCCGCGCAGTCTGCGCCCACGCGTGTGGCCGCCGTGCCGGCGGAGAAGGGCGGACAGGATATTTTCGGCGCGTATGAAGTCGTCCCGGGATGGCCGAAGAAGCTCAGCACCAACCCGGGCCACGAGGGGTGGACGTTTGGCGCGGGCCAGAGCGTCTTTGCCGAGAGTCCCGATCGCGTTTATGTCGTGCAGCGCGGTGAGCTGCCGGAGATCCCGCGGCCACAAACAAAGAAACTGTCGGATCTGGGGCCGAGCATCGCGTTTCCGATCGGCCGCCTGCCGTGGCGTGACGCCACGACCGCCAGCCCTCCGGGCAATGGCGGCAGCGGCCAGCTCGCCGAGGGCGGGATGGAAGCGTGGGGCCGCAACAACAAGATGGGCGTCGACGCGCGCTGGGAGCACTGCGTGCTCGTGGTGGACGGGCAGGGCAACCTGCTGCCCGAAACGGCCAACTGGATGCAGTGGGACGCGAGCCTGCAGCGGCCGCACTTCATCGCGATCAGCCCCTACGACGCGGACAGGAACGTCTGGCTGATCGACGATCACAAGCACGTGATCTACAAGTTCTCGCACGACGGCAAGACGAAGCTGCTCACGATTGGCACCTACGGCGTGCCGGGCGCCGACGCGACGCACTTCAACCGTCCGACCTACATGGACTGGTTCCCCGATGGCAGCTTCGTCGTCGCCGACGGTTATAACGGGACGCGTGTGGCGAAGTTCGACAAGAACGGGAAGTTCCTGGCGGCGTGGGGCGAGAAGGGGTCGAACCAGAACGACACCAGGCCCGCGTTCTTCAACAACGTCCACGGCATTGCCGTCGATCCGAAGACCCGCCGCGTGTTCGTGAACGACCGCGGCAACCACCGCGCGCAGGTGTTCGACGAAAACGGCAAGTTCCTCGACTCGTGGCGGTTCGGCGACCCGCCGTCGGACGTCCACATGTTCAACATCACGAGCGATGGTTTCCTGTGGGCCGCCGATCGGGGCACGAACCGGATCCTGAAGTACGACCTCAGCGGCAAGTTTCAGTATTCGTGGGGCACGTGGGGTGATTTTCCGGGCGGTATGTGGGGCGTGCACGGCATGAGCACGGATCAGGACGGCAACTTCTACGTGGCGGAGGTGGACAACGGCGGCGCGCAGAAATATCGGCCGCGCGCGGGCGCCAATCCGGCCTTCCTCGTCGGAAAGCCCCTCAGGGTGGCATGGAAATAGGTTTGTGATCTTCGTCGCTTCGTGACGGACCGTCGTGGATGCCGGCCCCCAAGCTCGGATTGACAGACACTGGTAAGTTCCCTATCGTGTGCGTGTTCGACCCGGAGGGCTGCTCATGAAGACGGGTTTTTTAGGGGTGTTCGTCGCGGCGGTGGCCATGACGGCCGTGTCCGCGCCGCTCGCGGCGCACCACGGGGCGGCGAGCTTCGACACGACGCGCGAGCTGACGCTCAAGGGCAGCGTGACGGAGTGGATCTGGGCCAACCCGCATTGCTTTCTGAAGTTCGACGCGAAGGACGACACGGGGACCGTCCGCAACTGGGCGGTGGAAGTGAGCAACCCGACGGACATGACGCGGCTTGGCTGGGCGCGCACCTCGTTCAAAGGCGGAGACGAAGTGACCGTCACACTGCAGCCCGTCAAGAGCGGCGCGCCGATCGGGCGCCTGCGAAGCGTCGTCCTGCCAAACGGACAGACGCTGTCGAGCGGCGGTGGCAGGGGCGCGCCGCCGCCTCCGCCGCCGGCTGACAAGTAAACGGACGCAGGACGTACAGAACAACGAGGCCCTCGATATGGCGAAGCGCCGGTTTGCTCCAATCGTCGGCTTGGTCGCCGCGCTCGCGCTCTCATCGATCCTGGATGCGCAGCAACTGCTGCCGTGGAATAACTCCGGGCTGGCACAGAGCCCGAACCAGCCGCAGGCGGCGCCCGCCGGGCCGGCGCCGAAGCGCGATCTCACGGGGATCTGGGACGCCGGGGGCGCGGGCATCGGCGCGCGCGGGTATCAGACGGCACCGCTCACACCGTGGGGCGAGGCGCTCGGCAAAACGCACAAGGCCGGCGACGGCATCAGGATGGTCCCCGTCGAACAAATCAACGACCCGTTGTCCACGATGGGCGACCCCGAGGGATTTCCGCGCAACCTCCTGTTCGAGCTGCGGCCGTTCCAGATCGTCCAGACGCCCAGGTCGGTGCTGATGCTCTACATGTTCGAGAAACGATGGCGCACGATCTGGACCGACGGCCGGCAGCTGCCGAAGGATCCCGACCCCCGGTGGTACGGTTACTCCGTCGGCCGGTGGAAAACGATTCGACGCTCGTCGTGAACACGGTGGGCATGGACGAACGCACCTGGCTCGATAACGCCGGCAGCCCGCACAGCGATCAGATGAAGGTGGAGGAGCGATACCACCGGGTTGATGCGAACACCATGGAGCTCACCGTCACCATCGACGATCCGAAGGCGTATACGGCGCCGTGGGTGCCGCGGAACAAGCTCCGGTTGCGCCTGCTGCCGTCAGAGATCGATCTCATCGAAATGATCCCATCGGCAAGCGAAGCGGCGGAGTACAAAAAGGTCTTCGGCAAGTAGGCATGTCCGATTCCGCTTCCTTCCCGGAGAAGTGGACGCCGCAGCTGCAGAGCCTTGCCCGAATCGTGTTCGGATTCCTGATCGTTCGGCACGGGATGGAGCAGTTGTTCGGCTACCCGGAAGCGAGCGCGGCTGCGCGGCTGTCGTACGAGGGTATTGTCGAACTCATTGCATTCCCCGCCGGGCTGCTCATCATCATCGGCCTGTTCACCAGGCCGTTCAGCCTCGCGCTCGCGGTCCTCTACTTCGTTTTGTATTTCGCCGGGCCGCTGCAGCGCGGCTGGTTCACGCACCGCAATGGCGGCGACCCGATTCTGCTCAACGCGTTCTTCTTTTTGTACCTCGCCGTCGCGGGCAGCGGTGCCTGGGGACTCGACAAGCGCGAGCGACGCGACATCACCATGACACATCAGGCGCTTGGCCTGCTTCGCATCGCCGCCGGATGCCTGTTCATGATGCACGGACTGGAGAAGTTCTTCTCCGTCGGAGGAGGCCGGATCGACCGGGACATCATGACGATTCGCGGTCTGGCCGGGTGGCTCGAAACCTTCGGCGGGCCGATGCTGATCCTCGGCCTGCTGACGCGGCCCGTCGCGTTCCTTCTCTCCGGCGAAATGGCGGTCGCCTATTTCCGCTCGTGGGCGCCCAGAGGGTTCTGGCAGAGCTTTCAGCTTCCCGGCATGGAAGCCTCTATTCTTTTCTGTTACTTGTTCCTGATGTTCTCGGCGGCGGGGCCCGGAGCGTGGAGTCTCGACGGTCTCCGCCGGCGACGCCGCGATCAAAGACGTGGAGGATCGACCATGAAGGCACAAAGCATCGCGGTGGCCACGATAGCGACGGCCCTGCTGTTTTCCGGCGTCGCGCAGGCGCAGTGGGTCAATCGTCCGACGCCGGGCATTCCGCGTTTGCCCAACGGCAAGCCGAACCTCAACGCCCCGGCGCCGCCGCGCCTTCCGGATGGCCACCCCGATCTGTCAGGCATCTGGGACGTGGGAGCCATGACGTACTTTCACGACCTGGCCGCCGGTCTGAAAGGCGACGACGCACCGCAGTTGACGCCGTGGGCGGCGGGCCTGCAGAAGGGCCGGCGCGACCGCAGCCACGTGGACGATCCGTATACGTACTGCATGCCCCTGGGCGTGCCCCGGCAGAACCATCGCAGCCCGTTCAAGATTGTCCAGACGCCCTCCATGACGATCTTTCTCCACGAATCATTCGTCGGGAATACGTTCCGGCAGATCTTCACGGATGGGCGGCCGCTGCCGAAGCTGAGCGAGACCGAGCCGGCGTGGCTCGGCTACTCGGTCGGCCGCTGGGACGGGGATGTGTTCGTCGTCGAAAGCATCGGATTCCGCGATCGCGGCTGGCTCAGCGCGAACATGGCCTATCCCAACAGCGATGCGCTCCACGTGATCGAGCGGTGGCGGCGCGTGGACTTCGGTCACCTGGAGGAAACCGTCACGATCGACGATCCCAAGGCGTATCTGAAGCCGTGGACGAACAAGATCATCCTGACGCTGCAGGCCGACACTGAAATTCTCGATTCTTACTGCGACAACCAGATGATCATGCAGTCGCATTACAGCATGGGCCCGCCGCCTGCCGAGCCGGCGAGCCCGACACTCGGAAAGTAGAAAGTACAAAGTCACTTCACTTTCCTACTTTCAACTTTGCACTTCAAACTTTCACATATGGAGGCATGACATGCGTGGTCTCATCATCTTCCTGGCCGGCCTTCTCTGCGGGTTGTCCGTGCAGGCGACGATGGCCCAGAGCGACGGTGCCGGCGCCACCGGTGTCGTGCTGAATCACGTCGGCCTCGCGGTCCCGAGCATTCCTGACGCGGCAGCCTTCTACACGCAGAAGCTGGGCTTCAGGGAAGCGTTCCGGAACAGCGACGCGCAGGGAAATCCAACGGCCATCTATCTGCAGATCAGCAAGACGACGTTCCTCGAACTGCAGCAGGCGAACGCGCAGCGTCCCGCCGGCATCAGCCACTTCGGCCTCGAAGCGCCGAATATCCGCACGACGGTATCGACCTTCAAGCAGCGCGGCGCCGCAGCCACCGATCCTGGTGCTCCGAGCGCGTTTTCGCACGCGATTCTCGCCAACGTCACCGACCTCAACGGCCTGCGCATCGAGCTGGCCGAGATGGGCCCCGAGTCGCTGCAGCGGAAAGCGATGGACAGCTGGAAGTGAAAGCGCTCGGGCTCACGACGGTCGCCTGGCTGCTCGGGGCGGCGTGGACAGGCGGCCAGACGCCTGCGCGCCCACTCATGGCGGAAGAGGTCTTCAAGAACGTCCAGATCCTCAAGGGCATACCGGTCGACGAGTTCATGGGCACGATGGGATTCTTCTCCGCGTCCCTTGGCCTCAATTGCACGGACTGCCACGTCGACGAGAGCGGCGGCAACTGGGCGCGCTACGCGGACGACAACCCCAAGAAGCAGACGGCGCGGCGGATGATGCAGATGGTGGCGACGCTGAACCGCACGAACTTCGGCGGCCGCCAGGTTGTCACCTGCAACACCTGCCACCGCGGCAACAGCCGGCCCAATGTGCAGCCGAGCCTCGCCCTCCTCTACGGCACGCCTCCACCCGACGAACCCGGGGAACCGATCACGCAGGCGCCTGGACAGCCCACGGCCGATCGCGTGCTCGATAAGTACGTGCAGGCCGTGGGAGGCGTCCAGAAGCTCGCCGCGATCGGCAGCATCGTCGCCAGGGGTTCATACCGCGGATTCGACGACCAGGACAAGAGTGCGGTGGAAATCTACGCGAAGGCGCCCGATCAGCGGACGACGATCGTCCACACGCTGTCAGGCGACAGCACGACGACGTTCGACGGCCACGACGGCTGGATCGCGGCGCCTGAAACGGAAAAGCCGGTTCCGCTGCTCGCGCTCACGGGGCAGGAGCTCGATGGCGTCCGGCTGGAAATCGAGTTGTGGTTTCCATCGCGAATCAAGCAGTCGCTGACCGGGTGGCGGGTCGGTGCGCCCGCCGTGATCAACGATCGCGAGGTCCTCGTCGTGCAGGGCACCACCGCAAACGGGGGCACGGCCACACTGTGTTTCGACGCCGAAACAGGCCTGCTGGCGCGGCTCATCCGCTTCTCCGAGTCTCCGGTCGGCCGCATCGTCACGCAGTTGGACTACGCGGATTATCGTGAGGTGTCGGGGATCAAGGTGCCGTTCCGCTGGACGGTTTCGTGGCTGGACGGACGCTCGACATTCGAGTTGAGCGAGGTGCGCGCGAACGTGCCGCTCGACGCGGCGAAATTCGCGAGACCGCTGACGAACAAGTAGAATGAGCCTGATCGACGCCGTAGTGGAGGCCTTCAGGCCTGCCTGACGCAGCGGACCTCGAGGTCCGCACTATTCTGTGAACAAGGAGATTGCCGTGCTGAACGTCCTGAGAAACGCAACGTCGCGCACACTGGTGATCATGGTGGCGATGGCTGTTGGATGTCTGACATCTGCCAGGGTGTTTGCCCACCACGGGGCGAACCTGTACGACATGACCAAGACGGTCGAGTTGAAGGGTACCATCGCGAAGTTTTATTGGGGCAACCCCCACAACGAGGTCGCCATCGACGTGACGGACGCAAAGGGCGCGGTCGTCCAGTGGATTGCGTACACCGAACCGCCGCTCGTCATGCTGGAACGTGGCTGGACGAGGAAGTCGATCCCGGTTGGCGAGAAGGCGACGATGTACATCTTTGCCGCAAAGAACGGCTCCAATGTCGGCACGCTGAACCGCATCGTGCTGCAGAACGGAACCGAGTTGACGGCCTACGATGCGCCCCGTCCTGCGACGGCACCCACGCCCGCGCCGGCGAAATAGCTGCGAATGAGGAGTCTGGATATGCGACGTCTTCTGAAAGGCACACTCGCGGTCGTGCTGCTGGGCCTTGCTGTTGCCGCCGGGTCGCGCGCGCTGCGCGCGCAGGGAGCCAAGGTCCCGGATTTGTCCGGGGACTGGACGGCCGACCGGGCGCGAGGCGGTTTCGGCCAAAGCCTCAGCATCGCCGACATGGGCGGCCGGAACAGAGGTAACGAACCTGACATCCCGTATCTGCCCTGGGCCCGCGAGAAGACGCTCTCCGAGAAGCCGTCCACGGGGCCGAATTCGCAGTTCGACGTGACGACCGATCCGCAAGTGGTTTATTGCGAGCCGCCCGGCGTTCCGCACATCTACCTCTGGCCGATCAAGACGAAGTTCATCCCGACGACCGAGGCCGTGTACATCCTGTACGAGATTGGTCCGTTCTTCCGCGTCGTCTGGTTGAACAGCAAGCACCCCGACGATCCCGATCCGCAGTGGTGGGGGCATTCGATCGGGCACTACGATAATGGCGACACGCTCGTGGTCGACACCATCGGGTTCAACGACAAGACATGGCTGGATCAGATGGGCCACCCGCACACGGAAAAACTGCACCTGACCGAGCGGTACAAGCGCGTCGACCAGAAGACGCTCGAGCTCGACATGGTGATCGACGATCCGGGCGCCTACACGAAGCCGTGGAACTCGCATCGGAACTTCACGTTGTCCGACACCGGCTTCCTGCGCTATCAGCAAATCTGCTCTGTTCGTGAAAACCAGCAGTTCTTCAACAACACCGCCAAGCCGGCGGTCGGAACGGCGTCGCCGAAGTAGACGTGTCGCGCGGAACCGCAATCGTTGTCGTTGCCGCCGTGCTGGCGGCCACGTTGTCTGTGGCCGCGCAGGCGCCATTGCCCGCACCTCCGGCGGCGCCACCCAGGCCGGCGATGGCAGACGACGTGTTCAAGAATCTCCAGGTCATCAAGGGCATTCCCGTCAACCAGTTCATGGAGACCATGGGGTTCTTCACGGCCTCACTGGGCGCGGATTGCACGTTCTGCCACGTCAACGAGAGCAACGGAAACTGGGCGAAGTACGCCGACGACAATGCGCGCAAGCGCACCGCGCGACGGATGGTCACGATGGTCGCCGGCATCAACAGGGACAACTTCGGCGGGCGGCAGGTCGTGACGTGCTACACGTGTCACCGGGGCGGCAATCGGCCCCTGGTCACCGCGAGCCTGGCGAAGTTGTACGGTGGCGGTCCGCTCGAGGACGACTCGGACGATGTGATTGCGGACGCGAAGGGCGCGGTGTCCGCTGACACCATCCTCGATCAGTACATCAAGGCGCTCGGTGGCGCGGCGCCGCTGGCGAAGCTCACCAGCTTTGCCGCCAAAGGCACGTACTCGGGCTACGCCGATCCTGACAAGCGGCCCGTGGACGTGTACGCCCGCGCGCCCCGTCAGCGCGCGACCGTCGTGCACGGGGCCGATGGCGACAGCACCACCGTTTATGGCAACGGTGCCGCGTGGCTTGCCGCTCCCATCACCGAACGGCCGGTGACGGTGCAGGCGCTGACCGGCGGCGACCTTGAGGCCGCGCGCCTCGAGGCGGAACTCACGTTTCCCGCCCGTATCAAGCAGACATTCACGACGTGGCGCGTCGGCCTGCCGACGACGATCGATGATCGCGACGTGCAGGTGGTGCAGGGCAGCGGGACGGGGCAGGGAATGGCGACGTTCTACTTCGACAAGGAATCAGGCCTTCTGCTGCGACTGGTGCGGTATGCGGACTCCGTCGTGGGCCGCATCCCCATGCAGACCGATTATTCCGATTACCGCGATGTGGCCGGCGTCAAGCTGCCGTTCAAATGGGTGTACACGTGGTTGGACGGCCGGTTCACCATCGAGTTGACCGATCTTCGCCCCAACGTGGCGATTCCTGCCGCCAGGTTTGCGAAGCCCGCCGAACCCGGGAAGCCCGCGCCAGGCCGCTGAGAAACACCGCCCGGAACGTAGAAAATAAAACCAAAAACGAGTCTTCTCGGAATTGTTCGTTTAGCCTTGTACGATTGTCGTTCTACGTTCGACGTTCAGGCTGCGTTCTTCGCAGCCGGCTACTGCCAGCCGCCGCCGAGCGGCCGGTATCTCGACGAACGCAGACGACACTGGCGGCGCGAACGAGCGTGGAGGTTGGAAGGCGTGCAGGAGGAAGACCGTTCGCTAGCGGCCGTGGTGTTCGTCATCGCGATCGTGGTGCCAGTCGCGATCCTTGCCGTGGTCCCAGTGATGATCGTGATTCATCGATCTGCGGCCGTCTTCCCACCGGCCCCCATAGTACTGCCCGCGATAGTAGTACGGCTGAACCCAGTACGCGCCCTGAAACGGAGGCCGCGTCCAGTAGCCGTCGTGCCATCGATATTTGCCGTTCTGCGGATAGTGGTAGCCCTCGACCCACACATACTCCGGGCCGGGGCGCGGCGGCACACGGTACGCGCGCGGCGGCGGCGGGTTGCCAATCGTGATGCCGAACGAGACCTGCGCGCTGACGGGTGCCGCGGGAACGATGAACAGCGCTGCGAGCACGACTGCTTTAAGGACGTTTCTCATGAAACCATCTTACGCGCCATCGAAGAGCTGCGCTGTTCCGGAACGAACAGGCGGCGTTGATGACTCGTTTACTTCCCGAAATCGTGGACGAGTTCGAAATACTTGTTGTTCTCGTTGCAGATGTATTCCAGCAGCTCCGTGTCGGCCTGAAATGCGAGCGGCTGCGTGACGCTCCACGGCCTGGTGTACGCCTTCGGATCGTCGATCGTGATCTGGATGTCGATGTTGCCGAAGTCCTTGCGGACGAAGCGCTCCGTCACGTGCAGTTGATCGGTTGCGGGCTTTCCGGCGTTATCCAGCCATCCCTTGTCGTTGAATCCTGCCGTCTCGACCACGAGCGTGTCGCCTTCCCAGTGGCCGACTGAGTACCCGAACCAGGTGGGTTGCGGGTTTTCGGGGAGCGTCCGGCCATCGGTGAAGATCTGGCGGTACGCGTGCACGGCTTCATAGAGGATGACCACCATACCCGGCACCTGCAGGATCTTGAACGGATACCCGACGAGATCCGATCGCGGCACGCCGCCGACGATGCAGTTGGCGGTTGGATCGTCCTTGCTGTTGTTCGCACGCCGCTGCTTGTAGAGGGTCTCGGCCCACGGCTGAAACGGTACGTCACCCGGTTTGAGGTTTCGCGCGATGTCGCCCGTCAGCCCCGGCGAGGGGCGCCAGAGCCCGGCGAGCTCGGGTTTGCCGTCGGATGTCCTTGGCACGGGTGCCGCCAGATCGGGCTTGCCGTCCGCCGTGCGTGGAATGCCGGCCGATGGATGATTGAGCCACTGAGCGGACAACGGCGTGCTGATCAGCAACGCTAATGCCGCGGTCCGGGCTGCGCGTGTCAGAGCTGGCATCGCGATCCTCCACCCACGTACTTTGTACTTCAAGCTTTGTACTTCGAACTCCTACTTTCCCACCAAGTGCGGCACGTCCTTGTTGTTCTCCGTGCACATGTATTCGATTAACTCGCTGTCCGGCTGATAGACGAGCGGCAGCGTCACCGTCCACGGCTTCGTGTATGTCTTCGGATCGTCGATGGTCACTTCCACGTCGAGGTGGCCGAAATCCTTGCGCCGGAAACGCTCGGTCACCCGCAGGCTCTCGCCGGCCGGGTGTCCGAAGTTGTCCAGCCACACGTTGTCGTTGAACCCAGTGGACACGGCCACGAACGTGTCGCCCTCCCATTTCCCGACCGAGTACCCGAACCACTGCGGGTTGGCGTCCTTCGGGATTTCGCGGCCGTCGGTGAAGATCTGACGATAGGAATGCACGGCCTCGTACAGCATCACGACCATGCCGGTCGAGTTGATGATCTTGAACGGGTACGGGACGGCGGTCGACCGCGGGACGCCGCCCACGACACACCAGCCCGTCGGATCTTCCCGGCTCTCGGTGTCCCGCCGATGCTTGTACAGCTCGGCGGCCCACGGCTGCATCGGCACAGGCTCCTTCAGATCCTTCGCGATGTCGCCGATGTAAATGCCGCGCGTCAGCCAGACGCCCGATAGATCGGGCTTGCCATCCGGCGTCCTCGGTGCGGGCGCCTCGAGGTTCAACTTCCCGTCGGGAAGCCGCGGTCCGTTGCTTCGAATGCCCCTCCACTGCGCCGAGGCGGGCGCGGCCACCATCAACACCGCCGCCGCCGCGCTCGCGACCATCCTGCTCCAGTGGGTCCGCATCGTCCTCATCCTCCTGTCACGATCCATAACGATTTCGTTATGTAAGCCTACCGCAAACTGTCGGTCAGCAACGACCAGCATCGAGTACCCAGCCGTGACTTCCACGAGCGATACAGGTCCGACAGGCGCTGCCGGAAGGGCGCGGAGTCGACCTCGTTGAACGTGAGCCCGTGCATCGCCAGCCTGCGCCGCGCGGCCTGATTCTCGTTTTCCTGCAGGCGGCGTTGTGTAAGGACATGCCTCCGCAGGTTTCGCTCGATGGCGGCTTTGACGTCGCCGGGTAGAGGCGTCCATGTGGGCTGGTG
>Ga0170475_101921101_pt1 | contig 11819 bp, 1 predicted proteins | sample Soicark_Litter_5_FD_111474 | JGI IMG/M metagenome (GOLD analysis project Ga0170475, IMG submission 111474) | Avena fatua rhizosphere microbial communities from Hopland, California, USA. Combined Assembly of 48 SPs | reverse complement strand
CAAAATATACAGAAAACGAGTTATTGTACAACAGCTTGAGCAATGGCATATTCTCCACTGTGAGAAATGCTCAACTTGATGTTGGATTCTTGAATTCCAAGCATCTTACATACATTCGATGCATGTTCGTGAAGTCTTACTAGAGGATATCCGAGTTCAGAAGGCAATATTTCAATTCCCTTCAAAGAGGCTGCACTTCCTTTCCATAGACTTAAAGCTTGAGAAGCGTGCATATCTTTTTCAGAAATGCTGTTTGTGATAGCTTTGATCACGGCTTCTTTTGCAGCCCATCTTCCCGCCAATTTATCTCTAGCATCTTCTTTATTTGCAGTGCAATATTTCACTTCTAGTTCGGTGAAATTTCGTTGGAGAAAAGCTTGGTCCTCCAAATTGAGTTGAGAAACTGCTTGGATATCAATTCCAATTCCTCGATCAGTAGGCTGTCGAAGATTCTTTGCAAATTGTCTCATCATTACTTCCAAGGAAGTAGCAGAAGAAGCTGTGGATTTTGTAGGTGATTTTTCTTTATCGTTCGTTGTTTTTATTTCTTCCGCTTTTGGTGTTTCGACCTTAAGAGGTGTTGACGAAGAACTCTTGGAAGAACCAGATTTCAGTTTCCAAGTATTCGTAGTTTCATCGAATGAAGCTCGAGCAAGAGGATCCAATAAGATTGCAGTTTCACTTTCAGAGTCATAAGGAGCTTCATTCTTTACGGCCACTAGAGTAGCTCCTTTTCCAAACAAAACTTTCATTTCGTGCAAGTAAATATTTTTCTCTCTATTTGCTCTCTTGATTCTATAATCTTCTAGTCTATCGCTTGGGAGAGCAGCAAATAAATAACTAGGATGAATAAGAAGCATTTCAGCGCTGGCCTGTCCAAAACCAAAAGAAGTTAATAATACAGCGTTCAATCCGCTCATGCTTTGTTTGGGAGGTACCACCCGAATCGATTTACTTGTGTATAATAAATGTTCGAATTTTTGGAACTGAGAATCGACGTTATCCAAGTTTCTATTTCCAGGAACCACGCCACTATTTATCGCGTCTACTAATCCGTTGATCATCCAACCAGCTGCGGCTCCTTTAGAATGTCCAGTAAGGTATTTTTGGAAGATAGTGAACAATGGATTTCCTTTAGATCTTCCAAGATGTTGCATTTGGGAGTTGATGACTTCCCCTTCATTCTTGTCATTGGCAGCAGTGCTAGTTCCATGGAATGAAATGGCACTTATGTCATCGGGAGTTAAACCCCACACGGCAAGACTTCCTCTCATCAAAGAAATATTTGGATTATGTACATAAAAGTCGTTGCCCCAAAGGCTCATCGCAGATTTTTCTTTTCGTTTCGCTTGGGCATCGATGAAAGCTGGAGTCACGTGATGGATTGGATTGGCTAATTGGATTTCCTTCCATTGTTGAATCATTTTTCGTTCCATATCGAGTTGGTATTTTCTATAGTGAATATCTAACAATGGATCTGAGATTGGATCGTGATGTTCCGAAGCAGTGCTCAATATTCCGCGACCTGGGGCGGGCACCGATCGACCTAATTTGTCCGAACTTGTATTCGTGAATCCAATAATAGCATAGACTGGTAATCCCATGGCAACGGCGATATCAGCTCTGGCTAATAACTGGGTGGCACTACCATGAGCTTCGATAAATCCAGCACGAGTATCAGTTGCTGGTCGACTGTGTTGTGATGGAACTCGTCCATGTTTCACGTCTTTTTCCGAGTCATTTGTAGCTTTCATTTGTCCAAATTCATACGAACTTTCTTCTCCGATATCGTCCACGCCTCCCACAAATACAATACCAGCTTTTCCACTTATAATCGTGTCCACTCCCAATTCAACGCTCACTGCGGAAGTGGCGCAAGCTCCCACTGGGATCTTCAAAGGTCCACAAGAAGATAGTAAAAGCATGTTAATCCACGCGGGAATTACGTTGATGAAAGTTTCTTGAAGAATATCACTTTGTACATTTTTTTCTTCAGAACGTTCTCTGAATGTTTTACGTAGTGCACTAACTCCCCCGATACCAGATCCGCTGCAATTACCGACTTCTTTTAGACCAACGTATTGATAGAACTCATAAGGGTCTCTAATTCCCGCAGAATAAAGAGATTCACAAGTGCTTACTAAGTTGAATAAAGTCACTCGATCTACTTGATCTACGATATCTTTGGGAATTCCCAATCTTATTGGGTCCCAGTTAGAAGGGATCTGTCCAGCAACGAATCTATTGTATTTCATAGATTTAGGAATCCACATTACTGAACCCTTCTTGAATCTTGCAAAGTTCTTTCCTTCTTCGTCGACAAATATGTCGACTTTGTCACCGTGTTCTGACTTGAATCTCTCTGCATCTTGTGCAGATACTTCGATCGGTTGTAGATCTTGATGAATTGCAACTTCGTGGGTGAATCCTTTCTTAAGTGGATTATATCCCCCCATGACTGGTGCTTCCATCTCTCGAATTCCGCATTGTTTCATGATGACAGATTCATAGATCGATTTAATGTCCACATCGTTGACTGGAGTGTTGTTACTGGCGTGAACCCAACCGTTATAGAACATTCCATTATTAGTTGCGAGAATTCCCGAGTGATACTTAATTAGTCCCAAATACCACGCCATTTCAATACATCCTTCAATGGAAAATTCACCGGAAGATTCAACATCCCATCGAGTTCTTCGACCTCCCCAAGGTCCCACTTCACCATAACCAGCTATTACCACTACTTTTTCGAGATCTACCATTCCTTGAAGATATTCGTATTTCTTCAATTGTTCAGAGTTTGGTAACTGTGGGAATCCCTTGCTCAAATATCGGTAATTAACACGGGGTCTTAACGAATGTAAATATCTCGACTTGGACGCCTTCAATACTTGCAGATCTGCTTCGATCTTATTTTCAGAATGTACAGATCTATTGATATCTGCTTTCAACATCAATTCGGTTCGAATTGCGCCGATAATTGTGTTTAGATCTGAGATCGCCTTCATTCCACCAGTAATATCTGCCCAGATGGGTTTAGTAGCTTTTTGTATAACATTACTATGAAGTAAAGCTACAATTGAATAAGCCATTTCTTGTTGATTAAAAGTTCTCATATTCAACATCTTTTCAACTCCATGAGCAACAATGTTATTATCGTTCATTAACCCAGTTCCTCTAGTCCATCCGATTACCGCTCCGATGATGTTGATAAAGTTACTCCATCCTTCTGATTCCCATTTATAGAATAAAGTTTCTAATCCTAATTTAGATTCTGCATAGAGTCCATCGCCTCCGAAGATTCCGATATTGGGAGAAAGTGGTAATATCACAGTAGTTGGTTTTGTTTCTATATTTAGCTTCTCTTTCATTGACTTTATTTTACCGATAAGTCGAATGACATTTGTCAACATAATACGGTGCGACAATTCACTGAGAGAATCCAAGTTACTAATGTCACGACCTACTTCACTAATAGCTCCAAATGGGATGACGTAATCAATATCTTTTATTGTCTCCCCTAACCCGTTCTTCTTATCATAAATATATTCTATAAGTGCATTTACGTCTTGATGAGAACCTTGGTTAAAAGGAAGAACAATTAACTCGCTGTCTTTCCCGCCAAATTCCTTGTAAACTTCATTGTACATATCAGTTGTGTTCTTATAAACTTCTGGATCTTTATTAGAAGTAGTGCATATCACTTTAGCTCCTCCTTGAAGTAGTGGTTTAAGTATTTCAATTCCTATTGACCCGCGATTGCAACCGGTAACTAATGCAGTCTTTCCTTGGTAACTAACACCTTCTACTACTATTTGTTCTAAACCCTTATAATAAAGGTGAGTGAGGTTACTATTGTATCCAGTTGAATCTCTTCCGTATCTAAGATAGATATGTGGCGTTTTCTTCCCAAAGGCTCCAGTAGTGACTGGAGTGTTGGTTCCACATAGCGGGGTATTTCCACCATTCGATACTCTTCTGGCGTGTCTCTTACTTTGTCTATTATTAGATCCAGTGGTACCAGAGGCGGGCGGGGGATTTCCGTGTTTCATTTCCTTAATAAAATCGATAAAGTTGGAAACCCCAGTGCGCTCGACTTCCTTGTACACGATTCTTCCTTCACTGGTAACAGTAGTATGAGGTGCCATGTGGGAGGAAGTAATTATCTTAAATACCGATGGCGCGTGAATATGTTCCTTGATCTGGAACGACAAAGCTTCCACGTGCTTAGCAACTCGAATATTGTCCATAAGGAAAGCTTTCTTTGTGATTTGTTGAACGACGTCTAATAGTTCTTGAGTGGCGCGATTGATCAAACTTTGTACTCGGTTACAATAAACTGAGTCATAGAAAGCTGGATTATCGAGTATGGTGTCATAGAAGAGCCTATAAGCTTCTTCTCTAGACCAAGCCCAACAACTATTGAATCTTCTTATGAAAAGTGGATCAAATTTAGGTTTAATTCCTTCCAAGAACGCGCCTCCCAGTTCCGCGGTGTTGAGGTTCAAGTCGTTCTCTACGGCTTTTCGTAATACTGATTCTAATTTTGCGGCATTTATCGATTTAGCGGTATCTTCTCCCAAGTATTGATTGTAAACTTCGATCACATGACGAATCATCTTGTCTTGTTTCTGTTGCACGGCCTTAAGAGCTTCACTGTCTACCATGGCAACGGCACTAGATCCACTAGATCCACCAATCTTAGATGTAGAAACAAAAGATCCACCTCGTACGCCAGCCCAAGCTTGTCCCGCGCTCGATAAGAAATCCTTTGACTTTGTTGGATCTTCTAAACGAGAAGGAGGTTCCATTGTAAGTGAATAGAATAAAACTGCTTCTATCTGGTTCTCATCGAGTGCATGTTCTTTAGTCAAATATTCCTTGACTTGACTCATTCCAAAACCAGCCGCCAATTTGTTACTAATAAATTTACTAATGAATTGTAAAGAGTGAGTGTTCAGTTTCTTGTGCGCCGTAGCTGCGCCAGTCAAGGCCGCGGCCAATTGTACGATAGAAAGGGTTCCGGCGTGTTCGGGTTCGGAGCCAAATTCCTTCTGGAGATCTCCGACAATTTCGTTCTGAATAGCGCTTTTCCCGCCAACCAAGTCTTTGATGCTTTGCTCATCTTGAATCTCGGTCATCTGTTTCTTCAACTTCAAAGCTAATAAGATCTTGATCACATCGGTAGATGTAAGATGGGGAATAGTAGACTTGGTTCCAGAGCTTATAGGTGCAGATACTGGTAATGGTGCGGGGGTTGGAGCAACGCTAACTGATGGCGCGCTTTCGCTCTTGGCTTCTTTCTTGGAAACTTCTGTTTCCTTCTTCTTAGAAACTCGTTTTGGTTTTGGCGCGACTGCGGTTTGGATTACATTGTAGTAGATTGCATCTTTATCGGTTTTAAAAGATAAGATCTCTTTGTGGGGGAATAAAGAATAACTTCCATTAGAAGCAACTGCTGCTATTTGTAAAGATCTTTTAGCCATTTGAGTGAGTGTAGTCGATGGTCCAATCTCGATCAATCTTTGTGCGCCTTTTTTGAATATATGTTGTTGAGTTGGAATCCATAGTACTGGACTTGCAAATTGGAAAGCAAGTAATTCGACTAGAATAAAATAACCTAATAATCTCTTATCTTCGAAATTATTTAGATCGAAAGTTCGAGATTTGATGATCTCAGATAAGATCGATGCGCCATTAGTAACTTGAATTATAGAATTTGCATAATCTAAAGAGATCCTAAAAGGTTCTGCAGTAAGATTTGGAATATACTTGTTCTCTAAGAGTTCTATATTTAGATTCTTATAGTCTAATGTCTTGAGAAGGTAATTTCTAAACTGGGGTACTTCGGGTAATAAATATTTGCTATGGAATGGGACATCGATACCAGGAAGTGGGATACTCGCCACTCCTTGTTGTAAAGCAACAATATTGTACTCATCGAGTTCATTCTCATCTTCATTGGGATAGAGAGCAAGTGTCTTAGTCACTAACTCGACTAGTTGTGAATCAAGTTCTTTCGTAGCTAATTTTGGATTCTCTTTAATCTTATTAAGTACAATTCTCAATGTTTCTAAATTAGAATTATGTCCAGAAACTACGAACTGCCAATTATAGACATTGTAATTTACTACTTGTAACAATCTCTTGCTAATCTCAGATATGAGATCTACTAACTTATGTAGATGATCTATAGTATACGAAGGAGTAACACGTTGGGGATTAACCGCAACCATTCCAAAGTTGGAAAGTCCATGTTGGTTTCTCTTAACACAATTTTGCATTGTAATTCCTCTAATGAATACTAATTCTACTAAGTCTTCTATACTAAGTACATTCGCTACACTTGCTAAGGCAGAATATTCTCCCAAACTATGACCGGCAAATGTGGAATCCTTGTGGACAAGTCCTTTGGATTTCATGTCATCGAAAGCGGCTTTCTCGACCAAAGTGAGTGCGGGTTGTTGGAATTGAGTTTGGTAAAGTAAACCTTGTGGGTGATCGAAGGTGTAGGTCTCGGTGGAATCGGTGATATCGGGGAATAGCGGGACCATAATGCTACTTCCATCTTTTATCTTATGAGTGTGTTTCAGAGAAACATATTTAGCTCTGATCTTAGTTCCTTTCTCCGATTGAAAATTGATGGTGATTTCTTTGGGGTTTTGCTTAATAATTTTCATCAATGAAAATCCATAATTATTTAACATATAAGCCTCAGCCCGGTCCCATATAGATCGCGCCACATTACTAGTTTCATAGAGATCCATTCCCATATTTACTTCCGCAGATCCTTGTCCCGTAAATACATAAGCAGTATTACCAGCTTCTACTTCAGCAGAAGCTTTCATGACCGCGGCGTCTTGATCATTTACGATCAATAATTCGATCATCTTAAGTCCATTCTTCATGCCCACGTGACTTAATTTGGCGCGAAGTCTCGAGTCTGGAAGAACTTTTTCCATGAAATTTACTTGATAACTTTTAATCTTGTAACTAGCGAGATTCTTGTCTCCAACGCTTCCTAGTTGCAACGAAGTTTCGATGAAATTTCTTCCCATGGCAGCTGTCCACATTCCATGTGTAATTGTGGACTCAAGTCCACTGAAACGCGCCAAAGAACTATTATAGTGAATAGGATTGTAATCTCCTGAAGCTCTGGCGTACAATTCGCTGTCTACAACCGAAGGAGATGGAATGTCCACATTGTCCACAACAACGTAACCTCCATTTTCAAAAATACCAATATTATCCACATTCTTTCCATGTCTTTCTAAGAAAGATTCAACTGCATCTTTGTTGGTATTTTTAGACTCAAGTTCAATGTTTCCAAAGGTTCTAGAAGTTTCTTGTCCTCGAGTAATATCGATTCCTCCTCTAGTAATAATTTTTGAAAATACTTCTCCTTCAAAAGAAGAATAATAATAAGTAGATTCAACATCAAAGATCAGAGTATCTCCGATCTGGATTGGAGTTGGAGTTTGATTTTTCTTTGAATTAGCAGAATTAGATTGGATCCACTTTCTAGACTCGATAACTTCCTTTACCAACCTGTCAGTGACTGTCACGACTTTCTTTGTTCTTTTAATCTTAAATGAATATTGATGATCAACATAATTTCCTCTAAAGAAGAATTGAGAAGTAACTTCTAATATTGGCGCAGATTTATCGTTCTTATAGAGATATCCCAAGGCCGTAACTCTTTTACCGGTGTTGGTATTAACGATCTCAGTGATATGAATCTTGGAAGTGATGGAATCTCCTTCATTCACATGAGAATCTAGATCTGTAGATAAGATCTTGTAACCATAAGATAAATGTAATAATTGAAATAGTGAGGAATCAATCTCTTTAACAAATAACGTCGAACTTAAAGCCTCCCAAGCAAAAACTACCGCCAAGTCCACAGCTATTGGGGTATTGGAATTATTACCACCAATTTGCATGGAAGGTCTTCTAATTGACATCAAGAAATCATTATATTGGGATTTGTTTAACTTCTTTGTAGCAACAAAGTTGTGATTCACTGAGAGTTCTTTGAACTCTGATTGGATCCACAATTTGGCGTAAAATTCCTTAATAATTTGATTATATTGAGTTGAGTTTGGTTTCAGAGAAATGGGAGAATGTCCTCTAGTTGGATTAAAGTCAAAGTCAACAATTAATTTGACATTTTCACTTGACTTGACGTGACTAAACTCGACTCGAATAGTAGAAGAGTCAACGAGAGTCACAAGCATTTCCGGTAATGTAGTGTCTTTCTGTATTTGGGTGAAAGTTTTACTAAATATTTTGACTGAAACTAGTTGACCATTATCTTCCACGAGTTCAATTTTGTCCACATCAGATCTTGGTCTAAAAACAGATCTAAAATAGTTTCCAACTTTATACTTTGAATAATGAATAATATCCGATGAAGTAAGTAAAGCTCTCCACCAATTGTATTTATTTCCCGCCAAAAATTCTGTCCACTTGTGGACGTCTAGGTTCGTATCTCTTAATCTTAAAGTAGTAACTTTTAGATTCTTCACTGTAGAAGTTTCAATCGATAATCCAGTGATCTCGTCAGATCTAACAGATTCGATGGGAGATCCACCCATGTACTCGAGTTTTAAGATGCCCGAGTGATTTGAATCACCTCCATAGTAAGTTTTGGTAACATCCTGAATGAGGTGGGTGTTAAAATGATTTAATAAATCTGCGATAGGTTCATTCAAGTTCTTAATATAATGAACACTAACTGGACTTGCTAATATCATAACTCTTTGAGGATCTTCATCAACTACAAGTTCTATATTCTCACTATACCATAAAGAATCTTTTTTAAACCAAACACTAAAGTCTTTATCGATAATAGGAATAAAGTTGACCGGTTTTCCAAAACTAGTGTCTTTACACATTTGTAAAAAGTAATCTACATCTTCAGATATTATGATCTGAGATCTGCTACTAGGATATTTACTGGTAATTTCATCGACTACTTCCTTGGGGTTTGAATTTAATTTATCGATCGTGGAATCTCCGATCAAACTATCAAAAGTAAGATTAGAATCTATCTTCTTTGGAAGATCTGTAGATTTCATTGTATCGAGATAAAATCTCTCTTCGATTCTCTGAAGAAAAGCGACTAAACGATCTCTATATGAGCTATGAACAAATTGTCCACGAATATAAGTAAGTTCAATGAATCTCTGAGCAATAGCGTAGTAACTCATTTCATTGATGTGGACAATTTCATTCTTTTCCGATATTTTTCCAAAATAGATCTTTTGATAATCTCGATTTAATCTATTAATAATATATTCTTGTACTTTAGGATTAGAAAATTCTTTTTCTTGAACTTGAATGTGATGAGAGAAAAACTTATTATCAAATTCTTTCCATAAAATTGCGCATCGATTAGCGATCACGTGGATGGGTTCATTGAGTTCAGAAATAATGGTAATACATCCACCTACTGGTTGATCGTAACTTTTCTCCCAATCCCGCTCGTTCATCAAATTTATTCCCTCGGAATTTACCAGTAATTGTTTGACTGGGAGTGAAGTAAGTGCTTCCTTAGTAGCCATGACTCTAGTACCTAATAATATTCCATCAAAAGGCATCAATAAATCATTATTAGAATAATTATTTAAGTACTTTGTCCCGTAATAGTGTTCTTGACACCAAGTACCGGTTAAATATTTCATAGAGTCTTCGGCACTCCCAATACCACCACCAATAACTAGAGCTATATTAGGACAACTTCTAATAAGTGAATAAGTTCTAATAATAGGGTCGTGAGTGTCTTCAAAGCTATGATGTCCTCCCGCTCTTCCTCCAGTCCATTGAACGATCACGTGCATAGTTGGGTTATGTTGAGCTATCGTCACGACATCTTTTATGGCTTGAATAGATCCGGGTTTAAAACTTATGTATTTCATTCCTACTCCCAACATTTCTTGGATCATTTGATTTGCTTTTTCGAGGGTGGGTACCCCGGCAGCTACAGTTATACTATCGATTGGAATTCCTTCTTTTTTCATTTCTAAACACATTGAATATTGGAAACTCCAGAGTCTTTGATTTAAGTAAAGAATATTCACATTTATTCCATGTCCACAGTCGGGATTAATCATGTCCACAATATTCTTTATTCTATTTCTGAATATTTCAGGTCTAGCTTGACCTCCCCCAGCAAATTCTCCTTGATAACCGGCATTTGTGAATGCAACGACGATTTGTTCATTAGCTGTAGTGGGAGTCATACCGGCAACTATGATGGGAGATTTTCCGGTAATTCTAGTGAGTTTGGTGTCCAAAACTGTTTTGTCCCCAACTTTGACGAGTTTGGGAACAAATTGCCTCCAGTTCTCAGAGACTGGGGCAGTGGCCAATGAGCTTAAATAACTCTTTGGGAGCACGTGATCATCAAGATAATCATCTTGTTCGGTACTATTGGCTTGGATGACTTTAATTCCTCTTCCTTCCTTCACCCGGGCGACTAGTAGACAAGAAGGTCCACATCCAAAGTCCACAATGTGAGTAATTCCATTATCATTGTTTATTTCTTTAAGGCATTTCTCCCAATAAACTGGTTTACTAGCCATCAATGAAGTCAAATAGTCCATCATAGAACTTCCTTCCTTTTTAATAGCCAAGTTAGTTCCATCGAGTGTACTATACACTGGGATCTTTAGATCTGAGTGAGATATGACGTTAGAGATCTTTAATCTAGAAAGATCTTGAGATATCAATGAGTTTACTAGATTCATCATCTTTGAGTTATGAAAAGCTACTGAAGTAGATAAATAACTCATTTTAAACTCATTTTTTCTTTTAGAATAAGGAACTCTGCTCTGATCTTCTCCCTTGGATTGAAAAGGTTGAAGAGCAGAATGTAATAGTTTAAGAACATCAGGTCTTCCAGTACATACAAAATTCTTTGGTCCATTTATTAAAGAGATTTCTATATGGAAATCTGGGTGCATAGTCTTGTTTACTGAAGTCAATACTTTATCAAGTACGTCTAACGGTAATCCTAATATAGATAGCATTGGATTCTCATCTCCATCGTGGTCTCCAATCTTTAGATATTGATTATCGTAAACTTGCTGGAATCTTGCTCCAATCCAAAAACTATAGGTAAGTAAAGACATTGAAAGACTGAGATATTGTTCCATAGTGGAAGCAACTGAAACCAAAACGGACGAAATTATTCCCTGAGAATGGCCAGTAGTTCCTTTCCAAAGTCCTTTCATTTGAGTAATTGGATCTGATTTTTGGGAGGAAAATAACGAAAAGGCAGTATTGGCGTATTGACTCACTTGAGTCAAAAATATTAGCGGGTAAGATATTGGAGAACTCGATAAATAGCTTTCAGAAGGACTAGCGTCTTCATCGAGTATCCAATCAATTATATTAAATCCCTCTTTGTAATATCCAAGACTCCTTGCTTCTATAGATGATGACTGTTGTTTTAATACGTCGTTTGCTTGTAATAAAAGCTTTTGAAGAAACTTGAGCTCATCAACATTTCTCTCCAGAGAAAGAGAATCATTTCCAAAAATAGTTCTCAACTCATGGAGATATTCGAAGCCTTGACCACCGAAAGTGCAAACCAGACCAACTTTACCCAGATTAGGTAAAGAGATCTTGCTTGACTGGTCTTCCATTATGCAATAAGGTAATCAGGCTATAGAATGATTAGTGCCATTAAACTTAAAAAGTAGTGGTGATGAGAACGATTGATTAATCATTGTGAAAAGAGCAATTTTTACCAATTCAACGAGAAATGTGGAGATCTCTTGATTTTGAATGCTTGTAAATGCTTTACGTAAAAT
>Ga0170475_116590341_pt1 | contig 11821 bp, 2 predicted proteins | sample Soicark_Litter_5_FD_111474 | JGI IMG/M metagenome (GOLD analysis project Ga0170475, IMG submission 111474) | Avena fatua rhizosphere microbial communities from Hopland, California, USA. Combined Assembly of 48 SPs | reverse complement strand
GGCGAGGAGCGCGTGGCAGAGCAAGCAGAGATCGGCATCCCAAAGTGTGACGAGTACCTCAGCAAAGTGGGACGCTGCATCTCCGAGCATGCACCGGATGACAAGAAAAAAGCCCTTGAGCTCAACTTGCAGCGAACGAACGCTTCGTGGACAGCACTGGCTGCCAACCCCGGGACTAGGCCCGCGCTCGCTCAGACTTGCGACCTAGCCCTGACGTCAATCAAGACCAGTTTCCGGTCACTATCGTGTCAATGGTAGTGGCTTTGGCGGACGTCGGGTCAAGCATTGCGCCCAACGGCGCTGGCTCACGCTTCGAAGGCGGGAATTATTTCATCGCGCAAGAAGTTGATTCTGCCCTCCAATGCTGCCGCATTTTCCTCCGTCGGTTCGACCGGTACCGGGAACGCCTCGCTCAAGTCCCCTTTCTGCCTGACGGCCTTAAGCCAGTCATCCATCATCGAGCAGTAGATTCCAAGGGCAGCAGTCGCGTTCGGGGCGGCATCCGTGACGAGATAGGCCGAAGGCAAGTCCCCGGCGACTACCCATAAGGCATCACGTGTCCCCGGGGCGCCGTCGATTTCGAACAGGAATACGCCGACCACGTCGCCAACCCCGAGACCAAAGTATTCCTTGCGAATCGAGCGGCACCACTTGTGGCTTAGGAGGTACTCCTTTGCCTCCTTCAGGATTGCGCGCAGCTGCTCAGTTTCCTCCTGATCCTCTCCAATCATTTTCCCGGTCGAAACAAGAGACTTGGAGATATCGCTCACCTTCATCCGTTTCGTTCCTTCTCGCACGCGATCAGGATTTCTGATGAGTCGGGCTCATCTCAACAGCTCAGCTCAGCTCCTTCACGAGTCAAGTCGGATAGGCTTCGCAGGCACTACGGCACGTAAACCGAGTCAATCACGATCTGATAGCCGTTCTCCGTTTCGGCCACGCGCGCGTCGAGCACCATATCACTCTCCCCTGATTCCTCGGTCCACAGGTCCACGCGCAAGTGCCAGTCCGCACCGGTCCATTCTGAGACCGAGCTCTCCCAGGTTTCATCCGGCAACTCTGCCAGTGTCTCGCCGTAGTCGGCGACGTATTCTCGTACCTGCTTAGCAGTTTTACTCGAAACTGGAGCAACGTAGGGCACGCCGCGACTAAGGTCATAGTCGCCCCCGATAAATGCCTTCACCACCTCGCGCAAAGCTTGTCGCCAGACATCGGGGACTGGTTTCAAGCCACTTGTTTTTTCTGGACCCTGAGATGCATCGGGTGTCACGGCTACTTCTCGCTTGTTCAAGTCATCTATCCGAGATGCCACTATTTCAGAGGGCGGGGGACTAGTAGACCCCCGAATCGGACAAACGGCTAGTCCTTACTATGGAGCTTGCCGTGACATTCAACGCAGACCTCTGCGTGGTTCTCCGAAACCGTCTTACCGCCATCGGCGTGGCGCTCGATGTGGTGGCCTTGAGAATTCGTTGCGTCGACATCCGTACCGCACCCTGTGGCGCATTTGCCGCCTTGCTCTGTGCGCTTTACAGACCGCTCAGCGTCGTCAAAGTAACGTTTCGGATCCCTTTGCGACTTTGGAATCTTTCCGGGTCCCCTGGGGGGCTTCGGCAGGTTTCCGACCTTGCCGCACTGGTTGTGCGACCAAACCCCCGAATGGGACACGCGATAGGAGTGCTCTAGTCCCACTTCGAAGTTGAACACACGTTGGTTCGGTGCCCCTGCCTCGATGACCTCGATCGCAACCGGGCCGCGTTCGCTTCGCAGCTGCATCCCCGGCGCGAGCTCACGCGCGGCTGTCCATCCCAAGCCTTCCGCGTAGAGCTTATGTGCCGGAGTAAGCTCCAGGACTTCCTGCGTTCCGCCAAGCCGGATGCGCAGTATCTGGCTTGCAACGTGCTCGACCGTCGTCAGCACTAGGCATCCCGAACCACTCTGCTCTTCTGGCGCCGGTCTGACGTCAGTTAGGGTCGCCCACCCCGAAACGCCGACCTCTTCGAGTTCGAGCCACCCGAGCGAATTCTGGAAGCCGTGAGTGGCGAGCCAGGACGCCGATCTCACCATCTCGATTTGGATCAGATCGCCGGGCTGATCGGGGTTGGGCATCTGCAGCCGAATGATCTGTGCATCCGGCGACAGATGTTCGTTCGCGCACTGCGCATTGCCTGCGCTCACGCGATCACCCAGGTGGAGCTGCTCGATGGGCACTTCGCCGCGCTCAGTCGCAACCAGAGTTCCGGCGACGAAGCAGACATTGGGGCCACCGCAGCCCCCGGCCGGACACGATGGTCCGGCCTTTTGTGCGCCGCCCTCGATTACCGCGCCCTCCGCCGCCGCTCCCTCGGACGCGGCGACCTTCGCGCCACCTTTCAGCGCTGTGACGCCCTTCCCGATGCCGTGCGCCGCGCCCGCGAATGCCGCGCCTAGCAAAGCGTCCGTCGCGATCGCCTTCGGATCGAACGCTTGACTTGCGTCTCCGGTTTCGATCGCGCGACTGGCAACCCCGCCCGCAACCCCCGAGACCGCGCCCGACCCGACCGTGGCGATGAGGCTCGTGCCTCCCGTCAGGACGGCGACGGTGCCAGTCACCGCACCGCCGACTACTGAACCGGCGAGCCCGCGGGCGGTTACCTCTCCACCGGTGATCGCTGCGCGCGCGAGATAGACCCCGCCGCCAATTACGCCCCCAACCAGCGCGCCGATGCACAGCGGGCACTTCCCGTTCGGGTCGCGTATCGTAACCGGGTTGTTCCAACTGTAACTGTAAAGAGCCAGATTCTGCGGAAGGAAGACGCCCTGGTTGGTCTGCCCCCGCATGTACTCCGACAGGATCGGGTCGGGACTAGTCCACAACCCAATCCGCGGATCGTAGTACCTCGCGCCGTAGTAATAGAGCCCCGTCTCGACATCGAGCTCCTTGCCATTGAACAGGTATGGTTGGCCCGTGTGGGCCGTGTCATTCGTCTGATCGACCCATAGCTCCCCGCTCGGGAAGTACTGCTCGTGAGCAACTAGGTTTTGAACTTCATCGGTCGCGAACGTAGTGCTCCCCAGCTGGTCACTGTGAAAGTAGGTCGTGGTCGCGCGGTCGGGGCAGGTCGCGCACTCTTCGTGCGCGTCGTTCGGCACGAACTTGCTGGCGATGCGAATATCCCCTGCATAGATGTGCTTCGTCGTGGGAACAGCATCACGCACCGTCAGGTATTGGCCGAAGTATGCGGTCTGCGCGGAGCCATTTGCTCGCTTGACGAGACGTTGACCGATCCCGTCATAGAGCGCCTCCTGCAGGAGCGCTCCACCCTGCGTAACGCTGCGTGCCTTGTCGTCGTCACTGTAACTCGTGGTACGAGCGACAGGCGTGCCCGTCGTGCGTTGCCACGTGGACTGATTGCCGTTCTTGTCGTAGGTGAACGACCGCGTAATAGGGGTACTGGTGCCCGGCACGGTGTCGCTGACTTGCGTCGGCGCGTGGGGGCGGGTGGTCGTCGGGTAGGTATAGGCCGACGTATACGTCTGGTCGGTGCGAGTCGTCGTCTGCGTGACCGTCGTCCCTGATAGCGTTTGGGTCTCGCTCGACTGAGTCTTTTTCGTGACGTTGCTAATCAGATCGTAATTGAACGACAGACCGTAATGAAAACGATTGGTCGCGCTCGTCTGATGTAGGCCATCGGCCGTCTTGAGCTGGTACAGATCGTCATAGCTGAAGTTCTCTGTGGCGGGGCCGACCTTCACCGTTCCGCTCTGCGTGGGATCCACGGGCGCGGTGTTGGCGATCTGGGTAACGTTGCCGACGGGATCGTATTGGTAGGCGACTTGCTGGAAGGGTCGTGCCGGTTTGCCTGCCGTAGCGAGCGCAGGGTCGCGCTCGCTCGCACTGATCCCGGAAAGCCTGCGCGTCAGCGGATCGTACGCAAACTTCGTCGTGATGCCGTTGCCCACCGTAACCAGCGTCTTTTGTTCGAACTCATCGTAGCCAATGTGCTGAACGTACTTCGTATTGACTCCCGTCGCGGTGACGCCGGTCACCGTGTCGAGATTGCCACCCGAGTCATAGCCGTAGCTCACGACCTCGCGGCTCACACCTGGGTAGTAGACCTTGAGCAAACGCCCGAACGAATCATAGTCGAACGCGAGAGTCCGCTCGACTTGCGTGGCCGATTCGATACGGTTGAGCGTCCAGGTTTCCTGATTGACGTTGCCCAGCGCGTCATACTCGAACTCCTTGACGCCGGCCTCACTCGTCTCTTGTTTGACGCGTGAGGCGCGGTTGAGGCCAATCGGACCGGCTTCCGTCGCCGAACCGTAGTCGAACAGAACGTCCACTGAATTTGGATAGTCGATCTTGGTTAGCCGATTGAAGTCATACTCATACCGGATCAACTGAAAGCCGGGCGCCAAGTTAGACGTCTGTTTTGCCGCCAGGTTACCGGCAAGATCGAATTCGTAGTCGATTCGGCCCGCGTCGGGGCTGATCAGGGTGACCAGTCTCCCCAATGTGTCGTAGGTGGCGCGAGTCACGTTGCCGTTTGCATCGGTAACGGACAACAACTCCTCGACCGCGTTGTAACCGTATGAAGTCGTGAGCGTCGCGGGGGAGCCACCGCTGGCCAGTCGATTCTTCTCGATCACTTTCAGCATGTTGCCGCGCACACCGCGCAGCTCGGTCTGCTGATACCCAGGGAGCGGTGCGGTGGCCGTGCTGGCGTTGAAGTTCGCGTCACTGATCGTGGTCGACCGACGCGGCTGTCCGTTGAGCGTCCCAATGCCATACGTGGTATTCGTCGTCGCCCACACGCAGGGGGCATTCGGGCAGCCCGTACCCGAGAGAGGTGTCATGGTGACCGTGGCGCGGTCGAGTACGTCGTATTGTGTCCTCGTGGCGGGCAGCAGCGGCGGATTGGGCGCCAGCGGAGGTGACGACATGGTCGTCGCGGGTGAAATCTTGTCGAAGTAGGGTTGATCCTGCGCCGACAACCTTCCTTGGTCATCGTAGGCAATCGGACCACTCACCCACATACCGACTTCTGCCCCTGTCCCCAAATCGCGGGTGAGAGTCTTCTTGGTTTGAACGATTCGGTCGAGCCCATCGGCGAAAGTCGCGGTGAGGATCGGTTGCGTCGGATGCTGCACGTCCTTGTGCGACGTAACGGCATAGGCCGGTTTCGGGTTATCGGCGGGACCGCTGCCCGCGGGAACACCAACCTCACTGTATGAGAAGGCAATCGTGTGACTGCTCGTGCCAACGTCGTACGGACCATCGGCAAACTGCAATCGGCCGAAGTCGTCGTAGCCGTAATTGATGATGCTACCGTTGATGTCGATTTCGTTCGCGAGCTTGCCGAAGCGAAGATCCGTGATCGATGTCGACACGTAGCCGAAGCTGTCCTGTACCTGATTTCTGTAGCTCTTCGTCTTGTCGTCGTAGATGTAGGTGAGCTTGTAGCCTTTTGGATCGACGACTTGGTTGATGTTTCCGTATGCGTCGTAGCCGTAGGTCCAAGTCGGGTTCGTCGCCGTGGCGCCCGTGTTCGCGAGGCCCGTAATCGGGTCGACACCGCCGATGAGGACTTCATTCATGGTCGCCAAGGCGCCGCGACTATTGTAGGTAGCGCGCCGGTCGCGCAGCACCTTGCCAAAGTGGTCCGTCGCGGTGATCTTGCTCGGCTTGTAGATCTTCAGTAGCGAGATCGTGGGATCGAGATATTCGATCTTGTAAGTGACATCGTTGTTCGCGCCCGTGTCACCGCTATCGACCATGCCGGTGAGATTCCCGACGCAATCCCAGGTCCGACTTTGAGAGCTGGCGACGGGCGGTGTCGATGTCGCAACCGTGGAAGTCCCCTCGAAGTATCCCGTCGTCTGAGTCAATTGACTCGGGAACACGGAGCATTGCTTCGGATCCACGGCGCACGAAGGCGGCGTCGTACACATTGGGCCATAGCCGCTGTCCTGGTAAATGAAACTCTGAACGTTGAAAACGTTATTCCCAGGGTCGCGCAAGACCTGACGCTCGACCAGACCCTTGTGATAGAAATCCTGATTCTTATAAGCAAGCTCAGTCCTCGAATAGACCGACCCGTCCTGGTTCAGCCGGTTCGTGGTGACGTTCGCAAAACCATAGTCCTCGCGCTCGTCCCGGTCATGGTAGCCCGCCGCGTCGTAAATGAACCTCCGCTTGTAATGGTGGGCCTGCGCGCCAGAGCCGTCGGCGACATCGACCTGCGTCATTACGTATTTGTTGCCAGGGCTGTCCATCTTCGTCGGCAAGTCGCGGCGGACGAGGTTTCCTCTCCTCTCGTACTGGACGGAGATGCTTCCGCCGAGCGGTCGATTGACGGTTGTGAGTAGGTTGAGCTCGTTTGGCAGTTGATTGATCTTCGCAACGACAGCGCCGCTGTCCTTGCTCTTGAAGACCATGTCGGGTCGGCCGTCACCGTCGATGTCCTCGAAGCTCGAGTGCGACCAGCCCGTGCCGCTCTCATAGAAGCCGGACGCGCCCACGCACAAGATGAAACAGACTTTGAAGCTGAAACTGCCCGTCCAGGACTTGGTCCGACGGAAACTGAGCGCGTCGTTGAGCACGTCTCCTTCGAGGAACTTGAAATTTGGGTCCGAATCGACGGACGGCTTCCAATTGGGGAGCGTGAGGAACGTGTCGTTCGTGTCGAACCTGTCTCCCAGATTGAGGCGCACGCGTAGCGCTTGGTCGTCGCCGTGTACGCGCATGACCTGGTCGGGCAGACCATCGCCATTGACGTCCATCATATCGACGAGCGAGCGACTGACGCCGAAGCTAAAGCCGCCACCGGCGCCGGCTTGAAAGCCACCGCTGTTGAAGCCGGCGCCTACGTTGACATTGTTCGAGCTGGTGTCCTGAAGCCGAACGCCATTCACGCCGACCTTGGTTTGAAAGAAGCTGAGCTTGTTGATGATCTCGGTGACGTTACCGGCCCCGATCTTGCCGATCACCCCCGTCGCCGACCCGCTCGTGATCGTGTTCCAACCGGCGGCAGCCCAATCGATGGGGGGGCCGAGGCGGTATCCGTAATTGAGCCGAACACTAAAAGGGTGAGGCTTGTTCTGCTTGTCTTCGTCGGGAACGCGCGTCACGGCGTCCGGGAGTCCGTCACCGTTGACGTCGACCCAATCGACACTGGTTGCCGATAGTCCATAGTCGGTCCCGAGACTAAACCCGGTCGTAATCGATTTACGCACCGAGCCGTCTGCCGCCACATCATTGATGAGCTGAACGTCGCCGATATCGGCGGAGCCGCGAAGGCCGCCGTGGTCCAGGCGCCGCAGTCCGTCGAGCGCCGATATGCCGTCGAATGCCTCGGAGTACACGAATCCGCCGGCCCCGTCCCCGTACTGAACGGTTCCGTCGGCGGCGATCGCATCTGGGTAATGATCGCCGTTGAGGTCGAAGAAGTCGTGATCGGTCCGGGTACGTCCCTGATTCATGGACACATTCGCGATCAAGACCGTCGCCTTGAGATCGAAATTCCAGGTACTGGCATGGCGCAACGAATTGAGCCCCCCGCCTCCACCGTTCCCGATCCGACCACTGCTGCGGGTCGCGTTGAACTGTCCGGGAGCAATGTAGGCTCCGCCGGGTCCCGACCAGGTACCCTTGGCACCGCTGCCAGGCATGAGTGCGGTCAGCGAGTCGTGCTGGGGCACCCCGAAAAAGAAGTAGGTCGGGTCGTGCACGGGATTGAGGGCCTGATCGAGCGGGAACACGATCTTCCCTGGATCGAAGTTCCCCATATCTCCATTGTAAAAGCCGGTAGCCCACTTGTGAAAGCCACCTGACATCGGGTCCACGGGCAGGCCCGTGCTCGGATCCGTCTTCCCGAATACCGCATCTCGCGTCATGACGGACACTTGAATACCGGGAGGCAGCGATGCGCTGACGGCAACGGGATTGTCCGCGTAGACCGTTACCATCACGTCGCCCGCATTCACCGGCGTATTGGGAATCGTAACGCTTACGGGAATGGCGTTCCCGCTGCCGTCGTCGACGGAATTGTAGGGTCCCGTTTTGTAATAGAGCTTATTCACCCCCTGAACCAAGACCGTGGCAGAACCGAAAAAGCCACCGAGTACCAGCGAGCCGCCGATCGTTGCTCCGGACGCGACCGTGTTGACCTTGGTCTCCCCCACAAACTGCGAGAACGGATAATAAATGTGGGCGGACTGGGCAATAATCTCGGCCGGCACGGGACTATCCGACTCTGGATCTCCAGCCATCGGACACACGAGTTGTCCCGCGACGACGCTGCAAGTGGTATTGCCACAGTACGGGGTGTTCGAGTTGGTGACGTTGCGACAATAGTTGGTGTAGTGAATCCACGGATCGAGCTGCAGCTGCCCGAGGTCAACCGGAGCGAATGACGAGGCCTCGAACGTAATGCTGTCACCCTTCTTGACGTTGAAACTCTCGTTGAAATTGACGGCGGCCGTGCCGTTCGCCGAGACATTCGATTCCCGAGTCTCATTCATCGATCCGGCGTGAATGATTCGAATTTTCACGTCATCCGAGATGGTACCCCTCGCCGGCAAAGACGCCTGGTACGGAGCATTGCTCACTGACACCGTTCCGTCGGCAGACGCCACCCACTGAACCTCCGGGCGGAGTAGCCGAAAGTCCTCGGCCTGCGAGAACTTGTACACGGGCATCCCATACGGCTCCTGCAGGGACTCGGACTTCCCGTCGTACGCAATGACGGGGTTCCAAGTGAGGAGGTTGCCTGCCGCTTCGAGCGCAACGTGATCCGGGTTGCTATCGTGGTGCGGTGCGGTCATGAAGTAGAGGTCCCCACCGGCCGGCGGAATCGTCACCGATAGCCCGCCGCCCGAAGCAGCGCAGGTACTGGTGCCCGTGGGGAAGCACTCATTTAGGTCGTCCGCCGCGATCGTGTTGCTCCAGATCGTCTGCGGCGCGGTAGCCCCCGAATTGACTTGGTAAATGGCGATGTCTACGCCATTTCCGCCCTTTGCAAACTTCTTGATTGCACCTTTGATGGTCGCCGCACCACCGAACGGCGCCCGCCAGCGCACGAGCGGATTGATCCGGATCAGCTTGGCATTTTGCGCGCCTGCGCTGACGAACTCGTTGTTCGCATCTTTGGAGCTGGGGAGCACGCCCGTCGAGTTGGTCGTCGTCTTGGTGGGCGCGATGAAGTGGTTCGTGCCGTCGTTCTGCAGCCACTGAAGTTGGTTATTGCTGATCCGTGCCCAGTCGACGAAACCGTCGCCATTGATGTCGACGGCAACTACGTCGTCCTCGGTAGAGTTCGATGAGTACGAAGCACTGGGGCCGATTCCAAACGCGCTCAGACCACCCCCGACGCTCCACCCGGACTTGTTGCTATGACCCAGGTTTTGCAGACCAGTGGTGTTTCTTGGTTGAAGATGGCCGCCTACCGGGGTCGTAATACCGGCGAGGGCATCGGCCGGGTTCAGGAAATTCATGAACCCATTGCCACCTCGCGCAAGATCCGGGACCCCGTCACCATTGAGATCGAGCAAAGACTGGTTGGTCGTTTCATCGCCGCTGTTTCCGCCGACGGTTGCCGTCAACGAGATGACCGGCAGACCAATGCCAAGGGTGCCGCTCCCCCCGCCCATCCTGTCTTCGATGCTCGACAGCGCAGAACCACTGCTTCCCGTCCCCCAGTCACCCTGGGCGCCGAAGCCGGTCAGCCCCGTCGCGGTGACGCCACCCGCCGTGGCGACGGTGGCCGTTTGCGCGCCGCCGTACTGGAACGTGTGTTGGTCCAGCTGGACCGCAGCGTTGAGTCCTTGTTGTCCGATCGACGTCAAAAGACTCTTGTAGAAGTGCGTCATCGAGGGCAGCTCGTATGCGAGCTGATATCGCCGGATGAGCGTTGCGGGCGAGGTTCCATTGAGGAGCTGGACGTCGACGTGGTCGAGCCGAAAGCGCGTCCGCTCTTGAAAACCGGGGCGCCCAGAGACGATGACGTCAGGGCGGTTACCGGCATCCCGAAGCAGCAAGACACGGTACGCCGCCTCTAGGTCGGGAGTGGAGCTGCCGTTGGAGTAGTGAGCCGTGTAGTCAATCTGACTCGGGTAGAGCTCCACCCAGGGGTCCGTGCCGCTTCCCGTCGCGTTGCCGCTGTCGGAAACGTAGTTGACCGTCATACGGTTTCCAAAGGTGTCTTGGAGCGAGGAGAGCCCCCAGCGGAACACGTTGCAGCCAGCAGGGGTGGTATTCGGCTGCGCGAGCACGGCGCCAGGGCCGCCGTAGGTGAACACCCGTCCTTGCTTGTCGGTGACGGTCCACGACGTCACGCAATTGTTCGAATCGACGTTGCGAACGATTGTCTCGAACTTGCCTTCTACACGTCGAACGTAGGTATTGCTCCCCGTAGACTGAGAAATGATCTCATCCCCGTCGATCAGGTAGCGATCGCGCCCATAGGTATTTTCGTTGTACCTGGGCACGCCGAACCGCGTATCGACCTCGACCGCAGAAACCCGAAAGTCCCAACCTTGACCCAACCAGCCATTCGGCTTGTCACTGCTGTAGGTGAAGGAAAGGGTCGGCTCGACACCGTTTCGCCCGGGCGGCACCTCGATCGGAAATTGCAGGTTCATCGACCCGCTCGAGTTCGGCTCAGGCGGCGAAATGAGGCTGAGCCCAGCCGCAGGCTCCGCAATCTTGATGCCCTTCATCTCGTTCGAGCTGAACGACTTGACGCCGGGTTCGTCAGGGACGGACAGGATCCCAGAAACGAAGTCCGTAAAGTGCTCGGTGAGGCTGGTCAGCGACCCGGCCCGTGGCGTGTCATAGCGGCCGATGCGTTGCCATGAAGCGAGCGGCTCGTCATAGTAGAACGCGAAAATATCCCGCTCGGACTCACCTTGCTTCAGCGCCTCCGCATCGTAAGGCAACGTGAGCTTGACCGGCTTTTTGAACTTCAACCCATGGGGACCGAAGCGATACGCGCGCTGCTCGGGCGTCAGATTGGAGACGCGACCGGATGTAGCGGGGACCTGGCCGGCAACCAGCGGGCGAACGGTGATTCGCACGTCGCGGTCGACCGCTCCCGCCGGGATCTCGAGCTTGGCGCCCGCAAACTCGATCGTCTTTTTTTCGCCAGCACGCACGAGTTGCGTGTACGGCGCTCCCTCGTCTTTGGCGGTCGCGACATCGGCGGCGTCGTCGATGCAAGCATCGAATTTCACGGAGTGGCGCACGACTTTGCCACTCGACAGGGTTGCTTCGAGAACCACGGTCCAAGGCTTTCCCGGCTTTTTAGCGGGCTCGGCCAGGCGCACGGCAAAGCTCTTGTCGAGAGCAAGCGACGAAGTTAGGTCCTGATCATTGGCACGCAGGCGCACGACATCGTCGCCTTGCACCGCGACGAATCCGGTTACCCAAGCTTCGTGGTTGCGGCACTCACCATGCAGCGGGTAGCTGATGGCAAAAGGGCGCGCTTCGGCCTCACCTGCGATCGAGCTCGCCGTCACCAGGACTTCCGACACCGCGGGCAACCGCCCTTCGTCGCGCGCCCCGATGGTCCCGCGATCCACCGACACGTCGACCCCGGTGGCATTGGGCAACGAATCGAGGCTGACATGGTGCCAGCCGACCCCTCGCCCCCGCAGGTCGACACGCAACGGGACTTGCGCAACCCCGACTCCGGTCGCGCGGACGAACAGATGCTCAGCGCTCGGCTTAACCTGTTCGAACACCAAATCATGGGCTTTCGACGCGCCGTCGAAGCGGAAATGCCGCCGCGACGCCGCGCTGCCCGACTCGGTTCCGTCCATGCGCGCCTCGGCGAGCGAG
>Ga0170475_108045270_pt1 | contig 11822 bp, 20 predicted proteins | sample Soicark_Litter_5_FD_111474 | JGI IMG/M metagenome (GOLD analysis project Ga0170475, IMG submission 111474) | Avena fatua rhizosphere microbial communities from Hopland, California, USA. Combined Assembly of 48 SPs | reverse complement strand
GCTGCAGTTCGGGCAGACTCGTCTCCCAGTGAGCCTCGTGATCAGAACCTCAAGCGGAACCTTGATTTCAATGATGCACCGGATCTCTTCACCGCGAGCGCCGAGCATCTCGTCGAGTCCGACCGCTTGCGCGCGCGTTCGAGGAAATCCGTCGAAGAGGGCACCGTTGACCCCTTCCATGGCGGCAATCTCGTTCAATCGCGCGTCAACCAAGGTCAGGGTGAGATCGTCTGGGATCAGGTCCCCGCGATCGTACGTTTCCTTCACCCGCAGTCCGAGCTCGCTTCCAGAAGCCATCGCCTCACGAAAGAGCGCACCGGTTGACAAGTGAATGAGTCCAAGTTTGGGAGCAATACGCGTGGCTTGCGTGCCTTTTCCCGCGCCCTGCGCCCCCATCAAAATGACGTGCATCTTTAAGCTTTCCGGCAAGCCAGCAGACGTGGCTCGCCCTGGCAAATCCGCCACAAGCCGCAAATTCGGCGCCGAATCTGACAGACTCTTGCGGCTACTTAATGAATCCTTCGTAATTTCGCATCATGAGTTGGGCTTCGAGTTGCCGCATCGTGTCGATTGCCACACCGACGACGATCAGCAACGAGGTCGCACTCAACAGCAACGTTTGCACGCCGGTGATCTTGGACGCGAAAAACGGCAGAACCGCGACGGTTCCTAAGAAGAGCGCGCCAACAAGCGTGATCCGCGTCAAGACGCGCTGCAGGTAGATCGCGGTGTTGCGCCCTGGCCGCACACCCGGCACAAACGCTCCCTGCTTTTGCAGGGTTTCAGGAATCTTCTGCTGTTGGAAGATGACCATCGTGTAGAAGTACGTGAAGCCGACAACCATGAAAAAGTAGATAACGTTGTACTGCAACGTGTTCGGGCTGAAGAAGGTCGCGAGGTGTTGCGCGACATTTTGCACGCCGCTACGGTTCGAGCTTGACAGGAAGTTCGCGATCATCCCAGGAAAGACCATGATACTCACGGCAAAGATGAGCGGAATCATGCCTGCCGAGTTGACCTTCAGCGGAATGTTCGTCGTATTCCCACCGTACACGCGGCCGGCGCGAACCCGCTTCGCGTGGTGCACGGGAATGCGACGTTGCCCTTCATTGATCAGCACGATGCCGACAACCGTAATCAGCGCGATCGCGATGAAGAAGACGATGCCGATCAAATTTGATGATGTCGAGCCGCCGGTGACAAGATTGCCGACCGCCGAGGGCAAATTCGCGACAATACCGCCGAAGATGATGATCGAGACGCCGTTGCCCACACCGTTCTCGGTGATGAGCTCGCCCATCCACACCAGAAGCATCGTTCCTGCCGTCATCGAGGCGAGAATCGCGACCGTTGGCAGAAAAGTGTCTTTGTTAAAGAGCCCGAAATCGCTCAGAAGTGGTTCACCGCCGGGTCCAGTTGTCCGGGCAAAAAGAAGCGCTTGACCGTAGCCCTGAAGGAGCGCCAGCGGGACTGTTAACCAGTGCGTGTACTGGTTGATCTTGTTCCGGCCTTGCTGACCTTCGTTGGAGAGTTCGTTCAAGCGAGGAATAATCGGCGTCATCAATTGCATGATGATCGACGCCGTAATATACGGATAAACGCCAAGGGCAACGATGGAGAAATGTCGGAGGCCGCTGCCCGAGAACAGGTTCAGCATGCCGAGCAGCTGGTTGTTCTCGATGTAGTCTGATAACCCTTGGCGATCGACGCCCGGCACCGGAATGCTGGCAAGCACCCGAAAAATGACGAGCATCGCAAGGGTAAACAGAATCTTCCGGCGCAAGTCCGGAATGCGAAATGCATTGACGACGGCCTCGAGCATTGATTAGCCTCCTTGGCCCTCGAGCGCTTCTTTTCGATTGCGCGGGCCACCGACCTTGCCGAGTCGAGCTTTCTTCAGTTCGCGATTGATCGGCAAAGCTCGGTTACGCGGGCGTGCTGTGACCCACCGGTCGGTTCGTTCGAGCGTCGTCACTGTTCCGCCGGCGCCTTCAATCTGCTCTTTGGCAGACTTCGAAAACGCGTGGGCCGAAACAGTGAGTTTGGTCGAAACTTCGCCGTCACCAAGGATCTTGACCGGGAATTCGAGTCCACGAATGACGCCGCGCTCGTAGAGCGCCTCAGGGGTCACATCGCCCTTGATCTCGAGCTCAACAATGCGCTCGAGGTTCACGACTTCCCAGGGGGTCTTATAGATATTGGTAAAGCCGCGCTTGTATGGCATGCGCTTCTGGATCGGAAGCTGACCACCTTCGAAACCTTGTCGAACGCCTCCACCAGAACGCGAATTCTGGCCCTTGGTACCGCGGCCGGACGTTTTGCCGTGGCCGCTGCCCGTGCCGCGACCAACTCGCTTCTTGCTCTTTCTCGCGCCCTCGCTCGGACGCAGATCATTGAGGTTGAGTGGCATGGTTGCTCTCTTCTCTTCTCTCTGTTCGCGAGCTCGAGATTGGCTCTCGCCAATCGATCGAGGCGAACGACGGAATTCTACCCTTCTGGCTCTTCGACGACGACCAGATGACTGACCTTGTTGATCATGCCGCGGATCGCCGGGGTATCGGGGTGCTCAACAGTCTGATGGAGCTTACGAAGGCGGAGCGACCGAACGGTCGTCTCCTGATCTTGCGGTCGTCCGATGGTGCTGCGCACCAACGTGACCTTGATCGTGCCGGGCTCCTTCGTCTTCTTCGCGGCCATTAACCATCACTCCTGCGCTGGCGGTTTTGGCCACCGCGTCCGCGTCGGTCAGGTTTCGCGTCAGTCTTCTCTGGCGTGCCACCCTGGATAGGGCGCGGCACCGGCACGGCAAGAACCGCGGTGCCCATCGCTCGCTTGACCGGGCGGTTGCTGCGGCGGCGCTGGGCGACCGTCTCCGGCGACTCCAAGAGTTGCAGCGCCCGCATCGTCGCGCGAACGACGTTGACGGGGTTGTTGCTGCCCTGAGACTTCGTCAGGATGTCCTTAATGCCGGCCGCTTCGACGACCGCGCGGACACCACCGCCCGCGATCACGCCGGTACCAGGGGCAGCCGGCTTCAGCAGCACGCGAGAAGCGCCAAAGCTCTCCTCAACCTCGTGCGGAATCGTCGATCCTTCCAGCGGAACGGCAATCATTGCCTTCTTCGCTGCTTCGACGCCCTTTCGAATCGAATCGGGCACCTCGCCGGCCTTGCCGAGACCGACACCGACACGGCCCTTGCCGTCGCCGACGACGATGATGCTGCCAAACGCGAAGCGGCGGCCGCCCTTAACGACCTTCGCGACGCGATTGATCTGCACCACTCGCTCTTCAAATTCGCTTGCCTCACTATCGCCGCGGCGTCGTGGGCCTCGCTCTTCTCGATCCATGCGTTACTCCGTGACTGCGTCGTGCCCCGGCGCCAGCGCCAGGTGCCCGGTGATCGGCTAGAAATCTAGCCCGGCTTCTCGAGCGCCCTCGGCTACGGCACGCACTCGGCCGTGGTAGAGAAAACCACCACGATCAAACACGACGGCATTAATGCCTGCGGCTTTTGCTCGCTCTGCAATAACCAGACCGACGGTCTTGGCTCGCTCGGTTTTTGGCGCGCCTTCCGCCAGCCGGCTCTTTACATCCTCGTCAAGATCGCTCGCCGCGACCAACGTGTGTCCTTGGATGTCATCGATCACTTGCACATAGATGTGCGCTGAAGATCGAAAGACATTCAGTCTCGGCCGAGTCGGAGTTCCGTTCACCTTCGCGCGAACGCGAACGTGGCGGCGTTTCCGGGGGCTGAGAGCCTTTCTGTACTTAATACGCATACGTCATTGCTCCAAACGTGCGATCCACTCGAAAGGTCGCCACCGCCGGTCGAATTGAATCCGATAATGCTGCGGCGAACGTGAGATCTCGGGCCGCGCTACTTCGCCTTACCGGTCTTGCCAGCCTTGCGGCGAACATACTCGCCCTCGTACCGAATGCCCTTGCCCTTGTACGGCTCGGGTGGACGAACCCGGCGAATGCGGGCCGCCTCTTCTCCCACCTGTTGCTTGTCAGAACCGCTGACGATGATCTTGTTCTGCCCATCAAGCGCGAACATCACACCTTCAACCGGATTCATCCGCACCGGATGCGAGTAGCCGACATTGAGTACAAGCGTCTTGCCGTCGATCGCGGCGCGATAGCCGACACCCTGGATTTCGAGATTCTTCTTGAAACCCTCGGTCACGCCGACCACCATGTTGTTCAGCAACGTGCGGGTGAGACCGTGGACGGCGCGATGTTCCCGTTCGTCGTCCGGCCTCGCAACCGTGATCGTGCCGTTATCCTGCGTCAGCGTGAGATCCTCATGGAACTTCTGCGAGAGCTGTCCCTTGGGGCCTTTCACCTCGACGTAGTTTTGCTCGCCAATCTTGACTTCAACCCCAGAGGGGACTGCGATCGGTCTGCGTCCAATTCGTGACATGTTCCGTTCCTTCCGCCGGCGGCTCGAGTCTTCCTTAGAAGACCGTGCAGAGCACCTCGCCGCCAATGCCACGCCGCCGCGCCTCGTAGCCGGTCAACACACCCTGCGGAGTGCTGACGATTGCGATGCCCAGGCCGCTCTTGACTCGAGGGATCGCATCCTTGCCTGCGTAAACACGCAGTCCTGGCTTGCTCACCCGGCGAATTTCGCGGATCGAGTGCCGTTTGTCGGCGCCATAACGAAGGGTGATGTTCAAGACGTCCTGCGGGCGCTTTTCCACCACTTCAAAATCTGCAATATAGCCTTCGGCTTTCAGAATCTTGGCGATGGCAACGAGCACCTTCGTCGAAGGCATTGTTGTTACAGGTTTGCGTGCCATCCCCGCGTTCCGGATCCGCGTCAGCATGTCGCTGATCGGGTCGTTCACACTCATGCGTTATGTCTCCGTAGAATTGGAATACTAGGCGATCGACCTACCAGCTCGACTTCGTCACACCGGGCAGGCGTCCGTTTGACGCGTGCTCGCGGAAACAGATCCGGCAAAGACCAAACTTGCGCATGTACGCCCGGCTTCGGCCGCACAGCTTGCAGCGATTGACCGCTCGAGTTTGAAACTTCGGCGGTCGTTCCGCCCTGACGATCCACGACTTCTTCGCCATGTTTTTTTGTTCTCCCTACGATTCGGTTCTCGCGAACGGCACGCCCAGCAATGCCAGCAGCCGTCGCCCCTCTTCGTCATTTTTTTGCGGTGGTCACGAAACTCATTTCGAGACCACGAGTCTTGTCGACTTTGTCATAGTCGATCTCGGGGAAGACGATTTGCTCCCGGAGACCGAGCGTGTAATTGCCACGACCGTCGAACGAGTTCGGCGAGACACCGCGAAAGTCGCGAATTCGCGGCATCGTGACCGCAGTCAGCCGGTCGAGAAACTCATACATCCGGAGACCGCGCAGCGTGACCATCGCGCCGATGGGCATCCCCGCGCGCAACTTGAACGCAGCAATCGACTTCTTCGCGCGCGTCACCACGGGCCTCTGCCCGGTGATTGCCGTCAGGTCCGCCACCGCGGCGTCGATTGCTTTCGCGTTTTGTACCGCTTCGCCAAGCCCGATATTGACCACGATCTTCTCGAGCTTCGGCACTTGCATCACGTTGCTGTAGTTGAACTCGGTCATCATCGCTGGGATGACGTCGCTCTTGTATTGATCGAATAATCGTGCCATCGCGGCTTACTCCCGCACTTGTTGAACTTTGCCATCCAGGGTGTTCTCGCCTGGTCCGCTGCCGAACAGCACTCAGGCCACCCTCCAATTAACGAGCTTCCAGTTCCGAACGTTTTTTAGTCCGCGTCCGGACGCTGAATCGTTTCTTCGCACTTTTTGCAAAAGCGCTCATTCTTCCCGGCCTCATTGCGGCGGATGCCGACTCGGGTCTGCTGCTTACAGTTCGGGCAAATGAGCATCACCTTCGAAAGGTGAAGAGGTGCTTCGACCTCAACCCGTCCTGCTTGGCGCGCGCGACCGCGCTTGATGTGCTTGATGACAATATTGACGCCCTCAACCACCACGCGGTCTTCTTCGATCAGGTTCAGCCGCACTTTGCCGGTCTGCCCCTTGTTCTTCCCGCTGATGACGACGACGTTATCGCCGCTTCGAATTTTTCGCATGGCGCGTTCGCCTTCCTCTCTTGACCGCGGCGCCGGCTCGCTAAAGCACCTCGGGCGCGAGCGAAACGATGCGCATGTATTGGCGCTCGCGTAGCTCACGTCCCACCGGTCCAAAAATGCGCGTTCCGCGCGGGTTGCCCTGCGGGGTAATCAGAACCGCCGCATTGTCATCAAATTTGATATGGCTGCCGTCGGCTCGGCCATATTCCTGAGCAGTGCGAACGATCACAGCTCGCACAACTTCACCCTTTTTCACGCCCGCGTTCGGTTGCGCTTGCTTGACGGCAGCGATGATCACATCGCCAACCCCACCATACTTGCGCGCCGAGCCACCGAGAACGCGGATACACATGATTTCGCGCGCTCCGCTGTTATCGGCGATTTTCAGTCGCGTTTGTTGCTGAATCACGGCTTTACCCTCTGCCTATCCAAACAGGAATCGCTGCTACGGTCAGAGCTGAACGCCTCGCTCGATGATCTCGCGGACAATCCACCGCTTGTGCTTCGACAGCGGCCGCGTTTCCTCGATGCGAACCAGGTCACCCGGCTTGCACTCATTGCGCTCATCGTGCGCCATGAACTTGCTCGTCCGCGTGATGCGCTTGTGATAAAGGCGGTGCCGTCGCACGTAATCGACGGAGACCACCACCGTCTTGTCCATTTTGTCGCTGACGACGCGCCCGACCTTTTGCGTTCGAGGCGTTTGATTTCGCTCAACCACCGCGGCGCCGGTCTCGCCTTTCGTCTGTGTCTCGTTTGCGTCAGTCATCTCTTTCCTTTTCGCTCGTTACCGGCTCTCGGCCTGAGCAATCGCCTCGCGATGCGCGGCATCGATTGCGCGCTCGGTTCGAATTGTGTGAATGCGAGCGATATCCTTGCGGATCTTGCGAATACGCGCGGTGTCGGTCAGCTTCCCAACTGCCTCCTGGAACCGAAGGTTGCGCCACTCGGTGTGGAGATCGTTGAGCTGCTCGTTCAACTGCGCTTCGGTCATCGCGCGAATTTCAGTCGGTTTCATGCCGCATCCTCCTCGCTCGCGGCTGCGCCAGCGGTTTGGCGAACAATTACGCGGCACTTCATCGGCATCTTCATCCCCGCGCGCTTGAGCGCTTCGACCGCGCGGTCTTCCGGAACGCCGGCAACTTCGAACATCAACCGGCCGGGCTTGACAACGGCGACCCAATATTCCGGGTTGCCCTTGCCGGAACCCATGCGGGTCTCAGCTGGTTTTTGCGTGACTGGCTTATCTGGGAAAATGCGAATCCAGACTTTACCACCACGCTTCAAATAGTTTGTAATTGCTCGCCGGGCCGCTTCAATCTGCCGGCTTGTGATCCAAGCCGGTTCCAGCGCTTGCAGGCCGAAATCGCCAAACGCGATGGTCGAGCCCCGCTGCGCTTTTCCTTTCATGCGGCCCCGCATCATCTTGCGGTATTTCGTCCGCTTCGGCATCAACATCTTGGTCCGCTCCTCGTCCCTCTTGCCGGTCCAGCGACCCGGACTAGTCTCCCGAAACCGCCGCCAAGTCGGCGGTCAAGCTTGCCTCAGTAACCGGCCGCTCAGGAATCACATCACCCGAATAAACCCAAACTTTGACGCCGATGCGACCGTACGTTGTGTGCGCGTGAACGACGCCGAAATCGATGTTCGCGCGGATTGTTTGCAGCGGCACGCGGCCGTCCATTTCAGTGACGGAACGGCTCATCTCGGCGCCACCGAGTCGACCCGAAAGCTTAATTTTGACGCCCTTGGCGCCACGTCGCATCGCCGTTTGGACCGCATGCTTCATCGCGCGCCGGTAGGAAACACGGCGGGCGATCTGCTCTGCGATGCTCTCAGCGATGAGTCGAGCGTCGACTTCGGGAACCTTGATCTCTTCGATCTTGAGGTGAACCTTCTTCCCTATGTCCGTCTCGAGCATCTGGCGAAGCCGCTCGACGTTTGCGCCCTGCTTGCCAATAACGATGCCCGGCTTCGATGTGTGCAGCGTGACATCGACCTTATTGGCATAGCGCTCGAGCTCAATCCGTGAAATGCCCGCTCGGGTCAGCTCTTTCATGACCAACTTGCGGATGCGGATGTCCTCGTGGAGCTTGTCCGTGTAGTCGCGCTCGGCGTACCACTTGGACTCCCAATCGCTGACGATGCCCAACCGGAAGCCGATCGGATTGACTTTACGACCCATTACCGGCCTCCTCTGTCTTCGGCAATCACCGTGATGCTGCATGAGCGGCGGTTGATCCTGCCAACCCGACCACGAGCTTTCGGCTTAAACCGTTTCAATGTCGGACCATCATCGGCCCAAATCGCCTTGATCCAGAGATCCTCCGGATCGAGGTCGTAGTTGTTCTCCGCGTTCGCGGCCACTGATTTCATCAGTTGCTCGATCTCAGCCGCCGTCTTCTGCGGCATAAATCGAAGCATCGCCTGCGCGTCGAGCACTCGCTTGCCACGCACGGCATCGACAACCAGCCGCGCCTTACGTGGTGACACCCGAACCCGAGCCAGGCTTGCTTTTACTTCCATAGAGACCGTCCTCCTCAGCGGCGGCCGTTGGCCGGCGCGTTGCGCCTTACCGCCGCGAGCGCCGATCGGCGTCTTTGCCGTGACCACGGAATGTCCGGGTCGGGGCAAATTCGCCGAGCTTGTGCCCGACCATCTGCTCGCTGACGAAGACCGGCACGTGTTGTCGTCCGTTGTGGACGGCAATGGTGTGTCCGACCATCCCCGGGAAGATCGTGCAGGCGCGCGCCCAGGTGCGGATCACACGGCGCTCATTCGACCGGTTCAGCGCTTCAACTTTCTTTTCCAACTTGGGGTCGATAAACGGCCCCTTCTTTGACGATCTCGCCACGGTTTCCTCCGCGCTTTCAGTTGCCCGCCATCTGCGTTGTCGATCGCTCAGCCAGAGTGCTGCTGATGGCCGGCAACCTTGGGCTACCCAGCTCTCTTATCGCCGCCGACCAGTTCTGGTTGGTCGCTTCCGAACAATCATCGAATCAGTCCGCTTGTTGTTTCGGGTCCGCTTCGTCGCCGGCTTGCCCCATTTTGTCTTGGGCTGGCCACCGATCGGAGCCTTACCTTCACCACCACCATGCGGATGGTCGCGCGGGTTCATGACCGAACCGCGGACGGTTGGTCGCTTGCCCATATGCCGCGAACGGCCGGCCTTTCCAATCACGACATTCTCGTGGTCGGTGTTGCCAACCTGACCGAGCGTAGCCATGCAATCGAGATGAATGCGTCGAACTTCGCCGGACGGCATGCGAACCTGAGCGTAATCTTCAGTTTTCGCCATCAGCTGCGCCGACGTACCCGCGGAGCGGACGAGTTGTCCGCCACCACCGCGCCGGAGCTCGATGTTGTGGATCTGCGTACCGGTCGGGATATCTCTCAACGGAAGCGCGTTCCCGACGCGAATCGGAGAACCAGTGCCCGCGACGACCGTATCACCGACCTTCAGACCGAGCGGCGCAAGCATGTACCGCTTTTCACCATCGGCGTAAAAAAGCAGAGCGATCCGGGCCGAGCGATTCGGATCGTATTCAATCGCCGCAACGCGCGCCGGTACGCCGGGCTTGTTGCGCTTGAAATCGATGATGCGGTAATGGCGCTTTGCACCGCCGCCCCGATGCCGAACAGTGATCCGTCCGACATTATTTCGGCCCGCTTTCCGCTTTAGCGGCTCGATCAGGCTCTTCTCGGGCTTCTTCTTCGTGATCTCCTCGAACGTGCTCACGCTCATTGCGCGGCGGCCCGGCGAGGTTGGTTTGTATTTGCGAACTGCCATGCTGCTCCTCCTCTCCTCGCCGTTAAACTTGTTCGAAGAGATCGATGTGATCGCCCGGAACGAGCGTCACAATCGCCTTCTTCCAACCCGGTTCTTGACCGGAGATTCGTCCGCCGCGGCGGCTCGCCATGCGCGATTTCGCCTTCGGCTTCACATTCAGCGTATTGACCGCCTTCACTTTGACATTGAAAGTCTGCTCAACCGCTGCCTTGATTTGAATCTTGTTTGCCTCAGTGGCGACGCGGAAGGAGTACTGCCCCCTCTCCATCAACCAGGTGTTCTTTTCCGTAATCAGCGGGCGGACGATCACGTCCTCTAATCGCAATTCAGCCACGCTAGGCCTCCTTCACCGACGGGACCGATTCGCCGCGGGCGGTTTGCCGTGCGAGTTTGAACGCGCTTGGAGTTCGCTTGTTCTCGGGCAGCGCCCACAGCGACTCGATCTTCTCGATCGCTTCCGGTGTGATCAGTACTCGCTCGAACTTGAGCAAATCGCGGACATTCACGTAGGACGCCAGACATATCCGCACGTTTTCGAGGTTGCCAGATGCTCGTTCGATCGCATCGTTCTTTTCAGGGATGACGATCAACACCGAGCGACCTTGCGGCAGCTTCTCGAGCAGGGCTTTCATCGCCTTGGTGCGCGGCTCGATGTCCGAAAGTCCTTGAACGACAGTTAGCCGCTCATCCTGAACCTTCGCGCTGAGGGCGGAACGAATTGCCAGCCGGCTCATCTGCTTCGGCATCGCCTGGGTGTACTTCCGCGGATGCGGCCCCCAAACAACACCGCCTCCGGTCCACTGCGGGGCGCGAATCGAGCCCTGTCGCGCTCGACCGGTGCCCTTTTGGCGCCATGGCTTGCGGCCACCGCCCCGTACCTCGCCGCGGGTTTTCGTGTCATGCGTTCCCAAACGGGCATTCGCCTGCTGGCGAAGAAGCGCCTGGTGCATCACCGAGATATTTGGCTCGATGCCCCAAACGGTTTCATCGAGCTCTTGGTTGGCGACTACCTCGCCTGAAGTGTTAACAACATCTATCTTCATCGTTGCGCTCCCTGTCGGTCAGTGCGCGGTTTCGAACGAAAACGCCGAATCCTGATCGCACTTACTTTCGGTTCTGCCCCTTCACTGCCCGGCGAACGAGAACAACTCCATTGATCGGACCAGGGACAGATCCCTGAATCAGCAACAGGTTTCGCTCCGGGTCAACGCGCAGGACCTTGAGGTTCTGCACCGTCACCCGTTCGTGACCCATGTGGCCTGCCATTCGCAGACCCTTGAACACGCGGCCGGGAGTCGCGCTGGAGCCAATCGAACCGGGAGCGCGATGGCGGTCGGACTGACCGTGCGTCTTTGGACCACCTTTGAATCCGTGGCGCTTGACGCCGCCTTGGAATCCACGACCCTTGGACGTTCCGGTCACATCGACGATTTCGCCATTTTGGAAGGCGTCGGCTTTGAGGACCTGTCCAACCTCGAATTCGGAGACGTTGTCCGCAGGCAACTCGCGGAGCGTGCGGGACATGAAGCCGCTGACGCGGCGATGTCCTTGCTCCGGCTTGTTGAGGCGCTTGTCGAGTCCGAATCCGAGTTGAATCGCTTCGTAGCCGTCCCTCTCGGATGTCTTGATTTGCGTGACCACGTTTGGTCCGCATTCGATAACCGTCACCGGGTGAACAACACCCGAGTCATCGAAGATTTGCGTCATACCGAGCTTTCGCCCGATGAGCCCCTGAATCATTGGCTCTCCCCTGTTTCGCCAGGAAGCGACTCCAGCTCGTAGGCCGCCGTCGCATTCAGAGCGTGACGATAAATTGCTTGCCGGAGGACCGAGTTTTCGATCCTCCGAGAACTATCTACAACTTGATTTCGATATCGACGCCGGCCGGCAAATTCAGGCGCATGAGCGCGCGAATCGTGTTGCCGCTTGGCTCAAGAACATC
>Ga0170475_130175755_pt1 | contig 11827 bp, 11 predicted proteins | sample Soicark_Litter_5_FD_111474 | JGI IMG/M metagenome (GOLD analysis project Ga0170475, IMG submission 111474) | Avena fatua rhizosphere microbial communities from Hopland, California, USA. Combined Assembly of 48 SPs | reverse complement strand
GGGACGCAGCGGTTATGATCTGGTGCTACGGGTCGTGAGATAGCTGAGACAGCCGTAGAGACAAAGTGGAGAGGAGGAAGTGAAGGGCAGGCCCGGGCTGAGATGGCAGATGGCAAACAATAATCCGATTAAGCCAGGATGAGGTGGGGCGACGGGTGACGCCGGGGAATTATGAGTGCGCGTGCGGGTCTTCTTATGTCCTGCCGACTGGAAGTCGGCGATACGGCAGATTGGAAATCTGCGCTACTTAAACCGGAAAGGCGCCGGGCTACTCCGCGACTTTGGAGAGTTCGTCGCCGGTGAACGGTTGGGCACGGCCGCCGACTTCGCCGCGCACCTTTTTAACCATGTCAGGTGTGATTTCTGAAGCGGTATTGCCCCAGGATTTGCGAATGTAAGTTAAGACCGCGGCCAATTGGTCATCCGTCAAGATGGAGCCCACATTGGGCATCGCAGCATTCCATGCCTGGCCCTTGACGGTGATCGGGCCACTCAGGCCACAAAGCGGGATTCGAATCATGCGAGATGGTGCGCCTTGCGCCCACTCTGAGCCTGCGAGTGGTGGGAATTGGCCCGGTTTCCCCAGCCCATCGTTCTGATGACAAATAGCACACCCGAGGTTGCTTTCGTAGACTTTTTTGCCCGCCAAAAGTGCCTCATTGTCGCCACTGGGAGGTTGGTATTCAGCTAATTGGTTAGTTGAATGATAAGGCGCGTAGACCTGGGGGCTGAACCAGCCGCCGTAGGAATCGAAATAGATCATCGCCCAATAAAGGAGGATGAAGAGAAGGACGACGAGCCACACCGGGACGGGGGTGCGGCCGGCTTTTGGTTCCGGAGTGGACGAGGTAGTAGATTGTTTTGGCTCAACACTCATTTAGCTGGGGCGGGAGTAGTTGTTGAGTTGGTGGTGGGCGAGGCACCAGCAACGGGAGCATTTGTTCCCGGAGCATTCGTGCCAGAGCTAGCCGGTGGCGTAGCGGTGCTGTAAGGAGCGGTGAAAAGTGGCTCCTGGCTGCGCAAGCTAGTCAGGTAAGCGACGAGAGCGATGGCTTCGCGCTTCGGAACGATCTGGGCATCAGCGGGGACACCGGCTCCGGCAGACAGAACCAAAGCGTCAGGAGAAGCGCCAGCTGCGAGTTTGCGCTTTTCGAATAGAAAGCGGTACGAAGGCATCACGGAACCTTTGACTTCGAGGCGCGGATTGTAGAGATGGCGCAGATGCCAATTCACATCCGACAAGCGCATGCCGACGGCGGCGAGGTCGGGACCGACGCGCTGGGAGCCGAGCATGACAGGGGAGTCGTAGAGGAAATCTTCCGCAACGCTTTGGCGTTCGCCCCAACCGCGAGCGAGCTCGGGACCGGCGGGCTTGATGTGCATGACAGTTTTGCCGCCAGCGGATTTGATCGAGTCGACTGCTTTATCAGCAACCGCGCGGCTCGGCCCGATCACGAGTTGCTTCGGTAGACCAGTAAGGAACGAGGCAATTTCCTGGTCAGAGGCGCCGGCTTTGATTTCACGTAGAGCAGCAATGAGAGCGGTTTGGTTCGTGCCGGTGGCGGTGAGAACGACTTCGCAAATCGTGCCGAACTGGCGGACGTTTTGGCTGTGGCAGGAGGCGCAGCCGTTTGCACGATAGACTTCCGCACCTTGCTGGGCGAGCCCGGCGCGGTTGAGGGGGTAAGTATCGTTGCCGGGAACAGTTACGGTTTGAGAGAGTTGGCCGATCTGCATCTGGGGCTTCAGGACGAAACCAAACCAGGAAGTGGCCAGGGCAAAAAAGGCAGCGAGGAAAATTAGCGGCCCGTAATTCATGGACGACCTCCCGCGGCGATGACATCGGCGGTGGCAGCGGTGTAAATGACTTCCACCTGAGCGCGGTAATAACGAATGATGCCGCCGATAAGATTGATCGCAAAGATGACGTTCCCAGCGAGCAGGAGGATATCGCCGATGCTGCTGATGCGGATGAACATCACGGTGTGCTTAACGATATCCATGAACGGCGTAGCGGGATTCAGAAGCTGGCTGCCTTGCACCACGCCGCCAATGGCGAGCGGTAGCAATCCCAAAATAACCCCAGCGGCAGCCAGCAAAAAGTGAGCGCGGGCGAGCTTCGGGCACCAGAACTTGCCGGCCACAAGTGTCGGAGCAAAGTAGTAGATGGCGCCGAAAAGCGTCATGGCGAAGAAACCATAGGATTGAAGGCCGGCTTTGGCCGGAACGAACCAGGTGAAATCGGTGTAGGAGCTGACTTGCAGCAGAGAGCCAATGATGTTCATGGCTCCGGCGAGAAGAAAAGCAAACAAACCAAACTTAATGAAGCGCAATGGCAGCCGATCTTCTTCGGGTAAATCGTTAGGGATGCCGCAACCGAGCGTGCGACAGGCATTCATGGCGACCGTGAGCAGGACGAACACGGTGAGGACGGTGCCAATGGTGCTGAGCGCGGGCATCCAGGCGGGAACGGGCGCGCGATTCGGAATGCCACCCCAGCTACCGAAGAGAATCAGGAACCAGAATGAAATGGCGGCGAGGCAGGTGCTGTGAAGGACGCGATTCGCGAGTTTCGGAATGAAATAGAAACCAGTGCCCAGGCCCACCAGCGAGAACCAGACAAATTGCAGGTTGTTGGCGTACCACCAGGCGATGACTGATTGAGTCACGCCGCGGACGGGGAAGGTGAGCAAGAGGAGGTTGGCCGTGGAATAAATCCACGGGAACCAAAAGAGCGCGGCGATGAGGAGCCAATGAGAAACGGAGAAGGTGCCGGGTTCGCGATTCCGCAAGGTGAGCGCGGCTACGATGCCGAGAACCGTGTAAGCGATAAACAGGACCAGCGCGGCGTAGCGCGGCATTTCGAGGGTTTCGAAACCGGTCATGTCACCGGAGAAAATCCCAATCACACCAATAGTGACACCGAGGTTCCAGAGGGCCGCGCCAGCGCAAGTGACGACACCGTGAACCAGGGGAGTGCGGCCGATGCGAACGAAGAGCCAAAGCATGGTGGCTATGCCAGCTTGGAGGCAAAAGCCGTAGAGGAACATGCTGCTGCTGACGCCGCGGAGTCGACCGTAGGTAAGCACGCTGCAATCGGCGAAGATGTCCGGCTTATGAAAGGTCATCGTCGCCAGGAAGCCGAAGAGGGAGCTGAGAACGAGCCACACGGCGGAGCTTTTTAAGAGGATGAAGAGCGGAGCGCGGCACGAGAGATCGGTGCAGGGGACCACGTCCGAAGAAGGCGCTGAAGCTGAGGTCGAGCTATTCATTTGCCTCCTGCAGACCAAAGAAAGAAAGCGCGGGAATGCCGCGCACTCCAAACGCTCCGCGAAGTTCGTGAGCTATAGAGAAGGTATAGCCAACAGAACTCAGTGCAGATTGATGTGCCTGTTCGTGCATGAAATCAGCGAAGACTATTCGAACTGGCTGGGTGGGGGTGGGGCGACGGCGGTTGCCTTCTCCACCCGGGAAATCAGGTTGCTACGCGCGGCGGCGGGGTTGCTGCTCCAGTCGCGCAGGACGATTTGCATGGCATTGGTGATGGGGAGGCGAACGATGCCTTTGACGGGATCGATCCAGCCGACGTTATCGAGTGCGTCCCTTTCGGTGGCGCGCACTTCTTCGAGAGCGTTGGCGCGTTCGGCTTTGCGCTTTTCGTTGAGCGCGCCGGGTTGGGTGTATTGGCGCATGGCCCAGACGAGCGCGGCCACGATCAGGAAAGCGCCAAGGATGGCCACCGTGTAAGCCAGGCCGCTGCGTTCGCGAACATTATCGCCGTTCATCGTGCTCCTTTAAATTGTGGCGGGGCATCCCGCAGGTCGTCGGTTTCATCCAGTTCGCCACCGGAAATTTGCGTGGGGACAGGGTGCGCGTAGCCCATGGCTTCAACCAGGCGCGGATCTTTCAGCGGATAAGGTGGATGTGCGGCGTAGGCGATAAGGAACCGCCAGGCGAGGAAACCGCCTATGAAAGCGAAACAACCGAGTGGCAGCCAAATCCAGAGGATTGGATAACCGTTCGGATGAGGAATGGGCATGATGTTGAAACACATGTCGATGGCGTGCATGAGCCAGGCCCAGGCGGCGAGCGGCACCATGATTTTGAAAACATGCTTTACGTCGATGCGGAGCAATGACAGGAACGGCACAAAGAAATGGCCGAAAATGATGATGAGGCCGACATACCACCACGTGCCTTTCTCGCGGACGACATACCAGAACGTCTCTTCCGGCATGTTGGCATTCCAGATGATGAAGTACTGGGCGAACGTGACGTAAGCGTAGAAGACGGTGAACGCAAACAGCAGGGAACCGATGAAATAATATTGGTGGTCGTGGAGGAGCTTCGAGATAACGCGCTGGCGATCGAGGATCATGGTGATGACGTAAACCGTCGCGAGAGTCAGCCAGGCACTGCCCGCGAAGTAGTAGACGCCATACATAGTGGAGAACCACTGATGCTGCAGGCCCTTCATCCACATCACTACGCCGAGCGTGAGGGAAATCGCAAAGAGAACGACACCGAGGCCGGACCAGAAACGCATGCGATAGGTTGGGAGAGCTGCACCAGTCTTATCCTGTTCGAGCGACCAATACCGGAGTCGGCTGGCGACAAGCCACCAGATAAAGAAGCAGAGCGCGGACACAAAGTAAAACCCATGGAAAGTGAACATTGGAGCTTTGGCGTGCAACGCGTGGTCGGCTTTAGCCGTGCCCGTAACAAGCTCGTTCATCCAGGGATAAATATATTTAGCCCCGATCGCGATGGGAATGAAGAGCAGCGCGAACCACGGGAAGAGAAGGTTTGCGATATGTTCGCAGAAGCGGCGGATGGGAACGGACCAACCGGCATCAAACAGGTGATGCGCAATGACCAGGAACAAGGCACCCAGGCCAATGCTGAGGAAGAACATGAAGGCCCAGAGCCAGGAATAAAGAAATTCTATGCGACACGCTGGAATAGCGACGCCAATCAGGCAGAGGAGCCCACCGCCGGCCATCAGCAGGAACGGCAGAGTGCGCCAGCGGGACAAGTCCAACGGCTGCTGCGCTGTGGTGGTATCGTGCTTCATACTTACTTTTTCAGGCTGGCTCGCAAATCCTGGGGAACATCATCGATGGTGGCGAGATGGCTGAACTGCAACGCACGCAGATAAGCCACAATCGCCCAGCGATCCTGAACGGTGACCGTGGGGCCGTAAGCGCCCATCAGGTTTCGACCATTGGAGATGACGTAAAATATTTCGCCGTCGGCCATGGAGACGATCCGTTTGTCGTGGAGGTTGGCGACGACCGCCATCGCGCCAATCTTTTTGGTGATGCCGTTGCCATCGGCTTGCGCGCCATGGCAAGGGGAGCAGTTGATGGTGAATCGTTGCTGGCCGCGCGCGAGCAACTCCGCGGTGATCGGCAGCGGATTGGTTTCAACGTAATTGGTAGTGCCGGTGACGTGGCCGGTGTTGACGGGGGAATCTTCGAACGGAAACACTGCGCCTTTGGTCGTTTGCAGTGGTGTGCTGCGGGCGACCGTTCCAGGAACAGGCAATTGCGAAGAGAGACCGCTCTTAAGAAATGCGTCTTCCTTCTGTGGACGGAGCTTTAACTGAAACTCCATGTCCGGGAAGATGTATAAGGGCGTCTTGCGGAACTTGGTGCCGCGGAAGCCAAGGATTCCGACAACGGCAAGAACGACAACGATGAAGATGGCAAAGAAATAGCGCATTATTCGTCCTCCACCACTTCGATATGCCGGCTGCCGGCTTTTTCCAGCAGTTCGCGAGTTTGGGTTTCGGAGTATTTCGGGTCAGCACACTCGACAACCAGGAAATAGCGGTCGTGAGTGACGAGCGAAAAGCGTTTGTTCTTAAGCAGCGGATGGTGCAGGCGCGGCAGGCGGTTCAGGAACAGCATGCCGAAGAGCGAACCAAACGCGCCGAGTAGAATCGTCAATTCGTAAGAAGGCGGGAATGCGCCGTGCGGGCTGAACATCGGCTTGCCACCAACAACGATTGGATAATCGTAAGCGTTCATCCACCAAATCATGATCATGCCGGTGGTGTAACCGGTGACACCGCCAAGGAACGCGAACCAACCGACCTTCGAGTTCTTCAGGCCCATGGCGCGATCCATGCCGTGAACGGGAAAGGGGGTGAATACGTCCCACTTGGAGAAACCGGCATCGCGAACGTTTTCCGCTGCGTGCAAAATATCCGCCGCAGTTTTGTACTCGGCGATCATTCCGTATGGTTTCGCTTGTCCGTTCATACGACGGCCTCCTCTTCTTCGAATTCGACGTGCTTTGCGCCGCCGGCAGGGTGATGTGGATCCGACTGCGGCGTCACGCCCTTCACTTCAGAGATAGCGATGATAGGGAGGAATCTCATGAACAAAAGGAACATGGTAAAGAACAAGCCGAACGTACCGAGATAGGTGCATACGTCGACCCAAGTCGGCTTGTAGTAAGCCCAGCTTGAGGGAAGGAAATCGCGGTGGAAGCCGATCACGATGATGACGAAGCGTTCGAACCACATCCCGACGTTCACGATGATCGAGATGATGAAGACGATGAGCAGGTTCTGGCGGACCTTGCGGAACCAGAACAACTGCGGAACGACGACGTTCGGGATTACCATAAATAGCCAGGCCCAGTTGTAGGGGCCGAGCGCGCGGTTCATGAAATGGAAGCGTTCATTTGGGTTGCCGCTATACCAGGCAATGAAGAACTCCATCGCGTAGGCGTAACCGACGATGGTGCCGGTCGCGAGCGTCACTTTGCACATTAGATCGATGTGACGCATCGTGATGAGATCCTCGAGTCTGGCCATCTTGCGGAGGGGGATAAGCAGCGTGAGCACCATCCCAAACCCGGAGAAGACGGCGCCGGCTACGAAGTACGGCGGGAAAATGGTAGTGTGCCAGCCGGGCAACTGCGACACGGCGAAGTCGAGTGAAACGATTGAGTGCACGGAGAGCACCAGCGGCGTCGAGAGACCGGCGAGAATTAGGTAAGCTTTCTCGTAATTGCTCCAGTGCCGGTTCGAGCCGGTCCAGCCGAGGGAGAACAAACCGTAAGCAAATTGGCGAATGCGTGACTTGGCGCGATCTCGCATGATTGCGAGGTCCGGAATCAAGCCCATGTACCAGAACAACACTGAGACAGTGAAGTAGGTGGAGACGGCGAACACGTCCCACATCAGCGGCGAGCGGAATTGCGGCCAGATCGAGTTTTGGTTCGGGATGGGGAACAGCCACCAATCGTACCACATACGGCCGACGTGCAGGGCCGGGTAGATGCCGGCGCACATAACGGCGAAAATGGTCATGGCTTCGGCAGCGCGATTCACGCCCGTGCGCCAGCGCTGGCGCAGCAGAAACAAGATTGCCGAAATTAGGGTGCCGGCGTGACCGATACCGATCCACCAGACGAAGTTGACGATATCCCACGCCCACATCACGGGGTGGCGATTGCCCCAAACCCCGACGCCTGTTGAGATTTGGTAGCAGAGGCAGAATCCGAGAAGCCCAAGGAAGCAAACGCTCGGGATGAAACAGAGCCACCACCAAATGGGGGCTTTGCCTTCCGCGAGGCCAGCGACACGATTCGAGATCCAGCCGAGACTGCGGTTGTTGTTAACGAGCGGCAGACGCTCGAGTTCGGCGGGCGGCTGGGGGATCTTGGCGATGGACGCGGCCATTAGCTCGCTCCTTTCGCAGCCTCGTGAGCTTCGTGGGGTTCAGCGCCTTCTTCGAACGGATTACCCATGTGGTCTTCGTATTCCTGGAAGTTGTAGGTGCCGTGCTCGTATTGAGAGGCGAAGTCCGGCATCGCTTTGTTCGGATTGCGAACGCGCGCGAGGTAAGTCAACGGAGGCCGGGTGTAAAGGAACTCCAGCAAATCATAATCACGATCAAGCTTCTTGAGCTTCGAGACGCGGCTGTTTGGATCGCTAATGTTACCGAACACAATCGCGCCCGCGGGGCAGGCCTGAGCGCAAGCGGTTGTGAAGCTATCGGTGGGAACAATAACGTCGCCCGACGCGCCGGCTTTTACCTTCTGCACGATCTTGGCGCCTTCGATGCGCTGGATGCAGAATGTGCATTTCTCCATGACGCCGCGCATCCGCACGGTGACGTCCGGATTCTTGAGCATCTTGACCAGCTCGTATTCTTCCTGCGGACGTTTCTTGAACGGACCCCAGTAGAGCTTGTCGAGCGGGCGCTTGTTGTAATCGAAATAATTGAAGCGGCGGACCTTATACGGGCAGTTGTTCGAGCAATAGCGCGTGCCGACGCAACGATTGTAGACCATGAGGTTCAACCCTTCCTGGTCGTGAACGGTGGCGTTGACAGGGCAGACGTTCTCGCAAGGAGCGGCTTCGCAATGCTGGCAGAGCATCGGCTGCGTGACGACTTGCGGATCGTCGATCCATTTCAAGAACTGTTGATCTTCCTCTTTCTTAAAAGTCTCGTGTTTCTCGTGCTTGTCGAGCGGGCCGGAATAGTAGCGGTCGATGCGCAACCAATGCATTTCGCGGCCGCGATTGACCTGATCCTTGCCGACGATCGGAACGTTATTTTCGCTTTGGCAAGCAATCATGCACGACTGGCAACCGACGCACATGTTGAGGTCGATCGACATGCCCCATTGATGATGGGCCTTGGCATGACCATTGGTCCCGTTCTTGTCGTCTTCAAGCGGGTTGGGATAGAGCGAAACCGGACCCGTGGGTGGTTCCTCCATGTTTAACCGCTTGGCGAAATCCGGATGCTCTTCGTATTGCTGCTTCGTGGCTTCCCGGATAATCGGGCGGCCTTCCATCGACCAGTGATCCTGCGTCGTGGTGAGGAGGTAAGTCTTGCCGGTTTTGGTGACTGTGGCGCCCTGGCCAATATAAAGCGTGTTGCTGGTGCGCAACGGATAGACATTGAAGCCGGTATCGTGACCGACGCGACCGCTCTTGGGGCGACCGTAACCGAGTTGCAAACCCAGCGTGAAATCCGCCTGGCCAGGTTGAACCCAGATAGGGCCACGAACGGTGTTGTTCCCGAGTTTGATGTCGACGAGGTCGCCGTTTTTTACGTTCAGATCGCCTGCCGTTTTGCGGCTGACGAGGACGGCGTTGTCCCAGACGAGCTTCGTGACCGGGTCCGGCATTTCCTGCAACCAGCCGTTGTTGTTATAGCGGCCGTCGTCGACGCTGTAGTCGCGAGCGATGACCACTTCGAGACTCTGTGCGCTCGGCGCAGTCGCCTTCAAACCTTTGAATGCATCGGCAGGGAGGCCTTTCGCCGAAACTTCGACAGGCTTCGCAGCCGAATTCGCGAGGTAGCCGTCGTGCAGATATTTCTTCCAGGCTTCATCGACACCTTCGCCTTTGTGGAACGTAGCGAAAGTTTCGCGGGCGACTTCGTAAGCGCCGGGGCTGCTTTCTCCGGCGATGCGAGCGAGCACTTCGATTTCGGTGACGCCGTTGAAGAGAGGAGCGATGAGCGGCTGGATGGGAACCAACGTGCCGTCGGCTGTGCGAGCGTCGCCCCAGGATTCGAGGTAATGCGCAGCAGGCAGATGCCACGTGCAGAAGGGGAAGGTTTCGTCTTCGTTGTAGCCGAGGCGAATGACGGTCTTGTTCTTGAGCGCCGCTTCGAATTTTAAATCAGAAGGTGCGGTGTAAACCGGGTTGCTGTTCAGAATGACGAGTGTGTCGACTTTGCCGCCATTCAGTGCCTGGCCGAGGTCGGCGATAGTGCCTTCCTTAACTTCGGGAGCTTCGTGGAAAACAACGGTCTTGCCGATGTTTCCGAGTGCCGCATTGAGCGCGAAGGCAAGCTGTTGGATGGCGAGCGGTTGGCGATAGCCCGCGACCACCAGGGAGGTGCCTCGGTTTTGAGCGAGGTCAGCGGCGCATTCTTCAATCCACTTGGCGACGTAACCGGCATCCTGGCCCGCAGGCGCACCAATATCCGGAATGTCGAGTCCGCTCCTGGCAGCCGCGCGCGCAACCGCAGCAGCGAACTGGGCAACCGCGCTAGCCGGCAACCGCAAACGATGATCCGCGTTGAACCCGGTGAGCGACATGAGCGGCTCAACCACATACAGGCGGTTCATCTCGTCTTTCGAGTTTTCGAGGTGACGATTTTTGGTGAACCCGCGGATGTTGCGATAGGCGTCTTCTTCCGAGCCGATGAAATCGCAATCGAGCGAGAGAACGACCTTTGCGTTTTCGAAGTTGTAGAGGGGACGAACCGATTTGCCGAAGAGAGCGGAGGCTGCTTTACGGCCGCCGTCGAGGTCTACCGGCTCGTGCACGTACCAGCCGGCTTGCGGCATCTTTTCGGCAATCGCGCGTTGCAACCGGAGGCGAGAAGGCGAACTGCTGGCTTCGACGAGGAACGCCAGACCTGCGCCTTTGTTCGCCTGGAACTTTTTGCTGAGGTCAGCGAGCGCGTCCGTGACTGCTTCAACGCTGACGTTGTTCCCGCCTTTCGTGAACCGCATGGCGCGATCCGGATCGTAGAGATTCAGGATGGACGCCTGCGTATACCGATCGGTGCTCCCGATGCTGTCGGGGTGCTGCGAGTTTCCTTCGACCTTGGTGGGGCGGCCGTCGTTGGATTTTACAACCAGCGGAAGCGCTGAGCCGCGCGTGGGGCGGGCGGTGGCGTAAAACTGGGCGACGCCGTGAACGTAGTTCTCCGGCATCTTCGAGAACGGAAGGATCTTTTGTTCCGGCCGGCGGCAACCAGTAGCCGCGCCGCCCAGGCCTGCGAGCAGGAACGAGGCGGACATGATCTTGACGAAGTGACGGCGTGAAACCGGGTCGGTCCATTCGCTGGCGCCAGCCGGGAATTCCCGCTCCACCCAGGTGCGGAACTCAGGTGTCTCCGCCAATTGATCCAGGCTGCGCCAGTAACGGCGGCCAGTCTCGGGTTCAGGACAGGTTGGGGGAATTGTTTTCATCGATGACACGCTGAGCAAGTCTGCAGCGACTCTACGTTCCATGACTTCACCATTTCGGCGCCATGGAGCTTCTGGAGCTTTTCGTTTTCCTGCGGGTCATTGCTCCACTTCCAAGTAAGGTCCGTGATTTTGTCGGGAGGGCGAATCTTGGCGGCCGGATCGCGATGGCAATCCAGGCAGAAGGTCATGCTGAGCGGCTTGGCGTGGTAAACTTAATCCATCTCGTTGATTTGCGAATGGCACTCAACGCAACTGATGCCGCGGTTGACGTGAACGGAATGATTGAAATAGACGAAATCCGGGACGCGGTGGATTTGCACCCATTCGATTGGTTTGCCGCTGGCGGCGCTTTCGCGAACGAGTGCCAGGCGCGGATCATCCTTGAGCACCTGGTTATGACAGTTCATACAGGTTGAACTGCCCGGAACGTTCGAATACCAGGATTTTTCAACTGCATTATGACAATAGCGGCAGTCGATCCCGAGTTGGCCATTGTGCGTCGCGTGGGAGAAGGCCACCGGCTGGATCGGCTGGTAACCAACGCGGGAATACTTCGGCGTGAGGTAATACCATGCTCCGGCGACCAGGGCGCTACCGAGGAACACGGCGCCGATGATAATCATCAGCGGCAACCGGTTGGTCCACTTAGGGAAAATTGCCGACATCGTTGAGTCTTTGCTAAACAGCTAACTGCGCGTCCATTTGGCAGCCGCCAGGCTGCTGCTGCCACCGTTCGACCCGCATCGGGGCGGATACGGACATTCCGCCGGGAGCCGCTAACCGTCAATTGCCATTTTACGCAGCAAAAAACGGCTATGCGCTGCACATAAACGGTTAAGACCCTCCGGGAAGAGAGGGCCTTTGGTTT
>Ga0170475_128905416_pt1 | contig 11832 bp, 7 predicted proteins | sample Soicark_Litter_5_FD_111474 | JGI IMG/M metagenome (GOLD analysis project Ga0170475, IMG submission 111474) | Avena fatua rhizosphere microbial communities from Hopland, California, USA. Combined Assembly of 48 SPs | reverse complement strand
GCATTGGTAATGTTATCGTTGGTGGTTGTACTTGGCTGCAAGGGCACCGAAGAACCATCCCTTGAAATCCCTGGCCCCGAATACTTTCCGCTGATCGAAGGCAGTTACATCACCTACCAGGTCGACTCGGTGAGGATCATCCAGAACGTCGAAACCGAATATTCATTCCAGCTCCGCATTTCCGTTACCGGTTCATTCACAAACGCGGAAGGTAACACGGCCTACATTTTGCAACGCGAAAGGCGTGCTGATGCTACGAAGCCGTGGAAGCTGGCTGGAACATGGACCGCATGGAAAGACATCAGCCGCGCAGTTGTGACGGAAGGAAATACGAGTTATATCAAACTGCAGTTCCCATTGTCGGTGGGTATCGGCTGGAATGGCAACGCACTCAACGGACTGGGCGGCCCCGACCGTTGCAGTGGTGCAGATTGTGACCGATACGAGGTCACCGAAATGGATTCTCTTGCTGTCGTACGACAAGACAGTGCCAAAGATGTAGTACGCAAAGATGTGCGCTTCGAAAGATATTCGAGGAACATAGGATTGGTGTACAAAGAATCAACGGTGTATAAGTATTGTACGGACGACTCATGTCCCGGGCAAGTTGATTTTGTACAGGACGGCATCCGTTATAAACAGGAGATGATGGACAATGGAACGTTGTAAGAACATATTGCTCTTGTTGTTGATCGTTGCCGGATCAACTTCGCTATGCTTCGCGCAAAATCGTTACATCGTTTACTTTAAGGATAAGAATTCGTCGCCGTATAATATTTCGCAGCCCGAAAAGTTTCTCTCATCGCGTGCGATATCACGCAGGATCAAGCAAGACATCGCCATTACAACCGCCGACCTGCCGGTCAATCCCTCGTATGTCGATCAGCTGAACTCAGCAGGAGCGAAGGTGTACTTTACATCACGCTGGCTGAACTGTGCATTACAAACAACACCTGATGTTGTTAGTTCATTATCCCTGCTGTCGTTCGTAGACAAAGTTGAATTCGTAGCACCTGGTACTCGATTGCCACCCGGAAGAATTAAATCCACCAAGAACAGGAAACAAACGGGCGGAGCGGAAGCAACCGCCAGGCAACTCGACATGGTTGGCATCGACGACATGCAGGCCGACCAAATGTTGGGCGAAGGAGTTCTTGTTGCCATTCTCGACGCCGGTTTCCTGGGTGTAGATACTGCGGATCCGTTTGCGCATTTGTTCACCGACCATCATGTAACGGATGTTCATGATTTCGTTTTCAACACCAAGAATGTTTATCAATACGATGATCACGGCACCGAAGTGTTTTCGGTGATCGCTGCAAATTCCGATGTCTTCACCGGTGGCGCTTACGAAGCGGCATTCCAATTATACGTTACCGAAGACGCCGGCTCCGAATATAGAATAGAAGAATACAACTGGCTGTTTGCTGCCGAACGCGCCGACAGTTCCGGTGTCGACGTCATTCATTCATCACTCGGCTACAACACATTCGACGACAAGTCGATGGACTACAACAAGACCGTAGACCTCAATGGCAAGGTTGCCATCATTTCGAAAGCCGCGGCTGCCGCCATCGAGCGCGGGATCGTTGTGGTGTGCAGTGCAGGTAATGAAGGAAACAATTCGTGGGGTACAATTACGCCGCCGGCAGATGTGGTCGATATTATCGCTGTTGGCTCCGTTACATCCGCGGGTGCGCGAAGTCCTTTCAGTTCTTTCGGTCCAACATCCGACGGCCGTACGAAACCCGACGTGATGGCGATGGGCAGCGGCGTGTCGGTGGTGCGTCCAACCGGGACGAATGGTTTTGCAAGCGGTACGTCCCTCGCAGCCCCGATCGTTACAAGCCTGGTGGTTGGCCTTATCCAAAGATTTCCTGACGTGGACCCGAATGATATTGCGAAGCAGGTGATCATGACTGCAAGCCAGGCCGATCATCCCGATAACTTATTCGGGTACGGAATTCCTAACTACTTTTCTGTTAAAGCAGCACTCGAAGGCTTATTGCCACTCGAAGAGATCTCGGTTTATCCGAATCCTACCGACACCGGGAAATTTTCAGTTCGTTTTAAGCAGTCGGGCATACAGGCAACCATTATCGTTTACGATCTTAATGGAAGAATACTCAGTTCTCACCTCGTAAACGTGACCTCCAACAACAACCCGATCGAGATCAACGTGGCAGATCTACCTGCGAGCAGTTATTTGGTAAAAGTGAAAACTGGTGATAATTTTAAGGCTTTCAGACTCGTCAAACTGTAACAGCCACCCGTGAATCTTCCGATCGTAGCGCCGTCCATCCTGGCATCCGACTTTGCCAACCTCCAGAAAGAGATCACAATGATCAACGACAGTGCGGCCGACTGGATCCACGTCGATATTATGGATGGCGTGTTTGTGCCTAACATCTCGATGGGTCTCCCGGTTGTTCATGCGGTGAAGAAGCATGCACGCAAGCCGTTGGACGTTCATTTGATGATCGTTCAACCCGAAAGATATATCGAAGCATTCCGCCAGGCCGGCGCAGAGATCATTTCAGTGCACGCCGAAGCCTGTATTCACTTGCACAGAACGATCGAGCAGATCAAAGCTACCGGTGCGAAGGCCGGCGTGGCTCTTAATCCTCACACGCCTGTGTCTGTGCTTTCTGAGATCATTACAGACATCGATATGGTTTGCATGATGTCGGTAAATCCTGGTTTCGGTGGACAGAAGTTTATCGCTAATACTTACAATAAGATCCAGGAATTGTCGGCGTTGATCGCAAAGAAGAATGCAAAAGTCGACATAGAGATCGATGGTGGTGTGAATGAAGATAATGCAAAGCCATTGATCGATGCCGGGGCTACCGTTTTGGTGGCGGGCAATTTTGTGTTTGCATCAGTAGACCCCAAGAAAACGATTAGTAAACTTAAGAGTATAGGGAACGTATAATCCATTATGCACCGCCTTATCATCGTCCTCTTATTGCTAACATCATGCGCCCGAAGCGTCACCCGGGTCGATCCCGCTACCGAAATAAACCTCAGCGGCCGCTGGAACGATTCCGACTCCCGTATCATCGCCGATAAAATGATCTCCGAGCTCACGAACAGCGAACGCTTCAAAGAATACGTGAAGACAAAAGGATCGAAGCCCGCCATCATCATTGGCCTCATTAAAAATAAGACGAGCGAACACATCGACGCCGACAACTACATCAAGAAACTCGAAGCAGCCATCTTCAATGCCAACATGGCCAACCTCGTTGAGAACGACGAGTTCCGCGACAAGCTTCGCGTAGAACGCGCCAGCCAGCAAGAGTTTGCCGACCCAGCCACCGTAAAAGAATGGGGCAAAGAAACAGGCGCCGACCTGATGCTCTTTGGAGAGATGACCTCCGAAACCGACGTGTACAACAAAGACCGTGTTGTAAACTACGTAACCACACTGTTTCTTACCGACATGGAGACCAACCAACGCGTTTGGTATGGTCAGCAGGAGATCAAGAAACACATACGCAATTGAAACAGATCGTTTCACTGGCGATCATCATCACGTGTGCCGCATGCACCAGCGGCAGTTACTATCAATCCAATCAATCATTCAACCAGGAGTTCGAGACCGGCGATCTCCAGGGGGCCCTGAACACATTGCAGGCAAAGTCGTCCGACGCTTCCGGTAAAAAGGAATTCCTGTATGATGTAAACAACGGCCTCGTACTTTCGATGCTCGGCCGCTACGACGAAAGCAACGAGTATTTCGAGAAAGCCTATTTGTTCGGTGAAGACTATCGCAAGAATTATCTCTACGAAGCCGCGTCGTATTTAACTAATCCGAATTTCACAGCTTATCGCGGCGAAGATCACGAACACCTGATGTTGCTTTACTACAAAGCACTCAACTACGTAAAACAAAACAACTTCGAAGACGCGCTGGTCGAATGCCGCAGACTCAACATCCGTCTTCAGCAGTTAAGCGATCGCTACGACTCCGACAAAAAATATCGTGAAGATGCGTTCGTTCATTTGATGATGGGAGTGATCTACGAAGCAGGCAAGGATTACAACAATGCATTCATCGCCTATCGAAATGCATACGATACTTACACCGGTTCGTTCCAGCACTTATTCAATCTCGGTCCTCCGCCGCAACTGAAGATCGACTTGCTTCGCACCGCATGGCTGAGCGGACTCATCGAGGAGTTCAATCATTACAAGGAAGAGTTCGAAATGCCCGATTTCAAATACGAGGTCAACAACAATCCAGAACTCGTTTTCTTCTGGCACAACGGGCTCAGTCCCATCAAAGCAGAGTGGGGGATCAACTTCGTGGTGAACCGCCGCGACGACTGGCTCTACTTCCGTAATGAGAACATGCAGATGGTATTTCCTTTCAACCTGCGCGACCACAACGACCGAGACAAGAACAACCTTGCGAACATCGACGTGTTCCGCGTTGCCTTTCCGAAATATCTCGAGCGCCCGGTCTTCTATCAAAATGCTTTTTTGAATATCGACGGACAAGAGATCGAATTGGAGAAAGCCGAAGACGTGAACGCTATCGCTTTCAAATGTCTCCAGGAGCGAATGAATCTCGAGTTGAGTAAAGCATTGTTGCGGCTTGCGCTGAAGAAGGCCACCGAGATGGAGATCAAAAAACAGGACCGCACATTGGGCTCCGTTGTTGGCATGATCAACGCGTTGACGGAACATGCCGACACACGCAACTGGCAAACATTGCCTCATGAAATATTCTATTGCCGTGTGCCGTTAAAAACAGGAACGAACAAAGTAACGCTGCATGTTGGATCGCCGGGAACACCCGATCATGGGTCGTATGATTTCGAATATAACGCGAGGGAAGGGCAGACGCTGTTTCACACCTTCACTTCGCTCGAGAGCCGGTATCCAACGTATTAACGGGGGATTTTTCATAAATTAGGCCTTTTTATATCTGAAGCCTGCCCCCTCCATAGCGCTCATTCTAAGCCTCATCCTCCTCGCGCCACTCATTGCCGCGGCCCAGGACGAAGAGAAGCCTCAATTTCCCCTGGAGACCATTTACGCCGAACGAAAACCGTGGGGCCTTCGCAAGATCTTTAAGAACTTCAGGTTCACTCTCAGCACCGGCTACGGCAAGACCTTCTATAGCCACAAACTCGACGGCTACGGCATCATACAGCCCAAAAACGGGCTTCCCCAGATCTTCCTGAATACCAGCCCCACAACGATCTATTCCAACTGGATAACGAAGGTTGTCCGGGACTCATCGGCAACAGTGCCGGTAGACCCTTTCACGGTGAAGTCCGACACGGCCAAGCTTGGATTTAAGGGCCGCCCCTGGAGCATCCCTCTCAACGCCAGCGTTCACTACGAGTTCCTTGAAAGATATCGCCTCGGTGCCGGGATCGCTTACGAGTACATGAACATCGGTCCGCTTCACTCGAAGACCTTCCAGGACAAGATCCACGACTTCGAGCTGCCGAAGAAGGGCGGTTTTATGATGAGATATTATGGCATGGCCGGGATCTCATTCTACCGTATCGATAAGTTCCTGTTTACCGGCGATGCACAGTTTGGCGGATACAAACCCAGCAAAAAGCAATTCGACCTTTCGCAGATGAAGCGAGGTATGTATGTGAACATCGGCGTGACCGCAGAGCACGAGTTCTCCGAGTACCTGAAGGGCTTCGTGAGGCCGTCGTTCGAGTTCAAAAGCTACACGTTGAATGTGCCCGACAAGGCCATTCCCCATTACATGAATGCGTTCTATGTGAACGTCGGTTTTACTTACGCTCTTCCCGAACTGCCACGGTGTTTTCAGAAAGATTGCAGGGCACAGATGAACCACGTTCATGGCGACCGGGAGTACCGGAGCCGCGTACATAAGATCTACAAAAAACAGAATCCCATGTATGGGGAAAACCACCCCAAACTCTTCAAATACAAATGGCGGAATAAGCGGAAAATGAACCCGTATTGACCCAAATTTTCTGTACTTTCGCCAAATTATTATAGAGACAAATTCTAGATGGCCGAAGACGCAGGTTCTCCCACAGAAAGGCAGAACATTATCCCGATAAATATTGAAGACGAAATGCGTGGCGCGTACATCGATTACTCGATGTCCGTCATCATTTCCCGCGCCCTTCCCGACGTACGCGATGGACTCAAGCCAGTGCATCGCCGCGTACTGTTTGGTATGCAGGAGTTGGGTGTGAACTACAACAAGCCCTACAAGAAATCTGCAAGGATCGTAGGGGAAGTACTCGGTAAGTATCACCCTCACGGCGACGCCTCTGTATACGACACCATGGTGCGTATGGCACAGGAGTGGTCGCTTCGTTATACGCTGGTCGACGGCCAGGGTAACTTCGGTTCCGTGGATGGGGACATGCCTGCTGCGATGCGATACACCGAAGCCCGCCTTCGCAGGATCGCCGAAGAGTTGCTGTCCGACATCAACAAAGACACCGTTGACTTCCAGCCCAACTTCGACGACTCGCTCACTGAGCCTACCGTGCTCCCGGGCAAAGTCCCGAACCTGCTGATCAATGGTTCCTCCGGGATTGCCGTTGGTATGGCTACCAACATGGCACCCCATAACCTCGGTGAGGTTGTGGATGGCATCATCGCCTATATCGACAACCGGGAGATCACTATTCCCGAGCTCATGAATTTTGTGAAGGCCCCGGACTTTCCGACCGGTGCCATGATCTATGGATATTCCGGTGTGCAGCAAGCATACCTTACCGGCCGTGGCAAAGTGGTGATCCGTTCGAAAGCCGAGATCGTAACCACCGGTAATAAAGAACAGATCATCGTTACCGAGATCCCATACATGGTGAACAAGGCGATGATGATCGAGAAGACTGCAGCCTTGATCAACGAGAAGAAGATCGAAGGCATCTCCGGTCTTCGCGATGAATCGGACCGCGATGGATTCCGCATCGTGTATGATCTCAAGCGCGACGCGATCCCGAACGTAGTCCTCAACAATCTTTACAAATACACCCAGCTTCAGTCAACTTTCGGTATCAACAACGTGGCGCTCGTAAAAGGCCGTCCCGAAACGTTGAACCTGAAAGAGCTCATCACTCATTTCGTTGATCACAGGCACGAAGTAGTTATCCGCAGAACAAAATTCGATCTCGCGGAAGCCGAGAAGCGCGCACACATCCTCGAAGGTTATTTGATCGCACTCGATCACCTCGACGAAGTAATTGCACTGATCCGCAGCTCGAGCGATCCCGATATCGCCAAGACCGGTTTGATGGAGAAGTTTGCATTGTCGGAGATCCAGGCGAAAGCCATCCTTGAAATGCGTCTTCAGCGGCTCACTGGTCTTGAAAGAGAAAAGATCATTAACGAATACAAGGAAGTTAAAGAACTCATCGCGCGTTTGAATGAGATCCTCGCCAGCGAACCCATCCGCATGGGTATCATCAAAGACGAACTGCTCGAGATGAAAGAACGCTACGGCGACGAACGTCGTACCGAGGTCGTTCACAACGACGACGACATCACGGTCGAAGACATGATACCTAATGAAGAGATGGTGATCACCATTTCGAACCAGGGTTATGTAAAACGTACTTCACTCTCCGAATATCGTACGCAAGGCAGGGGAGGTATCGGTTCCAAAGGTGCCGTTACGAAGGAAGATGATTTCACAGAAAAGTTATTCGTTGCGAAAGCACATAACTACCTGCTTATATTCACCGACAAGGGACAATGTTATTGGATGAAAGCCTACGAAATTCCCGAAGGCAATAAGACATCCAAAGGCAGGGCCATACAGAACCTCATCAACATACAGCCTGGCGATGGTGTGCGCGCCGTGTTGAATGTGAAAGATCTCGAAAGCGAGGAAGCGCTCAACAACAACTTCGTGATCCTCTGTACCGAGAAAGGTATCATCAAGAAAACATCTCTCGAAGCATACTCGAGGCCACGTGCCAACGGTATCACCGCCATCACTGTACACGAAGGCGATCGCTTGTTAGAAGTTGCTATCACCAACGGCAAGAATCATATCGTAATTGCTAAAAGTGAAGGTAAGGCTGTTCACTTCAACGAAGAAGACGTGCGCCCTATGGGACGTACAGCAGCCGGCGTGAGAGGTGTAACACTCGAGTCGGACCAGGACAAAGTGATTGGCATGGTCTGCATTACTTCGAATGACACCAACCTGCTGGTAGTTTCGGAGAAAGGTTATGGTAAACGGTCGGATATGGGTGACTACCGGATAACACGTCGCGGTGGCAAGGGCGTGAAGACCATCAACGTGACCGATAAAACTGGCAAGCTTGTTGCGATAAAGGAGGTTACAGATAAAGACGACCTGATGATCATCAACAAATCCGGCATCAGTATAAGGATCAGTGTCTCCGAGCTCCGGATCATGGGCCGCGCCACGCAAGGCGTCCGCCTCATCAAGCTAAACGAAGACGATTCCATATCGTCCGTAGCGAAAATCGAAAAGATGGGCGACACAGAAACAGCCTAATTGACTAATAAATCCTATTTTTGATAAGAATTCATAAACTAACCTAAAGATGAAACAATTACTTGTCCTGCTGATCATTCTGTTGCCGTTTGCGGGTATGGCTCAGAAGGAAGTCAAGCCAAGCATACCTAAAGCCGAAAAGGCCTTGAAGGATGGCAAGATTGACGAGGCAAAAGCAATTATCGATGTAACAACTGCAGACCCTGGAACAATGGTCAACAAGAAGGGTGAACCTTCGAAGAACGCCGCTAAAGCATGGTTCCTGAAAGGCGTTATCTACGCAGCTATCGATACCACCAAGAATGAAGCATTCAAGTCACTCGAACCGAATCCTTTCCCTATCGTGAAAGAATCATTCGAGAAGACGAAGCAACTCGATCCCGATGCGAAATTCTATATAAGCGATGCGACCGGCCTGCCTATTCTCAACGAGAACGTCTATAACTACATCGCCCAGGCATATTTCAACAAAGCTATCTCCGAGTACCAGGAAAACAAAGACTATAAGAAAGCACTCCAGTACACAGAAGAAACCATGTACTTCATTCCTGAAGACACGTCGGTTCTTTTGAACGCCGGCGTTTACTTCGCACCTGCTGCTGAAGAATTCGAAAAAGCCGAACAGTACATGAAGAAGTATATCGAGAAAGGTGGTAAGTCGTCAGACCCTTACATCATGCTCATCGGTATCTATTTCGATAAGAAGAAAGACCTCGACCAGGCATTGAAGTATACCCAGGAAGCCATGGCGAAGTTCCCTAACAATCCCGACTTCCCCCAGTACGAGCTTAACATTTATGTAAAGCAAAACAGGCTTCCCGAAGCAAGGACCGCGATGGAAAAGAAAGTCAAAGCCGATCCTTCTGACAAAGAATCCCGCTATTACCTCGGTGTGATCAACATGGAATTGAAAGATTACGCTGCAGCACGCAAGTGGTATGAAGAGTCGATCAAGCTCGATCCCCAATACTTCGAACCACACCTCGGCCTTGCTGAACTCGTGTACCAGGACGCGAAAGTTGTGAAAGACGAAATGGCTCATCTCGGTATCAAGCCCGAGGAGAAAAAGAAGAAACTCGAACTCGACAAAGTATTGGTTGAGAAACTGAAAGTTGCTCTTCCTTACTACGAACAGTGCGAGAAGATCAATCCCGATGAGCCCAAAGTTCTCGATCAGCTTTACCAGATCTACAGGGACCTCGGCATGGATGCACAGGTTGCCCGCGTAGAGAAGAAGATGAAGACACTCGGCCTGTTCGACAATTAATATCGAAACAGTTCAAATATAGAAGCCGTCCTGTTCGAAGCAGGGCGGCTTTTTTATTTTCAATTCGCTATGTTCGCTGTATGAAGAAACTCCTTCCGGGCCTGGTCCTATTAGTATGGGCGTGTAGCCCGAGTCCTCCATACACGATGACCGACGACGGCATCATCGTGGATCATGTTCAACTGAAGGTGATCAGAGACAATATTATACAGGTGCTCGCAGCCCCGGACAGTCTGAAGGCAGAAATGAGCCTGATGGTTGTGCCTCAGGAAAAGACCGATGCAAAATGGAAACTAACCCAGACCCCGCGCGGTATCGATCTGAAGACGAACTCGCTCATCGCTTCCATAGAAGACGGTCGCGTAATCTTCAAAGACACTACTGGTAATATCATCTCCCAGGAATCGCGCAACGGCAGAGCGTTCGAACCATTTACACTGGAGGGTTCAACGGCTTATCACATCCGCCAGGTGTTCGAATCACCCGACGACGAAGCTTTCTATGGACTCGGCGGACATCAGAACGGTCAAATGAATTATAAGGGCGAAGACGTTGAACTGGCCCAGCATAACATTGTTGACGTGGTTCCATTCATTTACTCGAGCCGTAACTACGGTATCCTTTGGGACAATTATTCGATCGGAAGGTTTGGAGATCCGCGTGAGTTTCAACCATTGTCGTCCTTGAAACTTTTCACGCGCGACGGAAAGGAAGGCGGTCTCACGGCCGATTATTATGTGGAAGATAAGGTGGTGAAGTCCGTTGTACAGAACGACATCGGCATCGAGTTCCTCGAGACGCCGGCGTACGATACGTTTCCACAAGACGTGTCACGAAAGGGTAAGGTCGTCTGGGAAGGATCTTTTACATCCGACATTGAAGGCCAGCACAAGTTTCTCGTTTATGCATCGAATTATTTCAAAGTTTGGATCGATGATCATCTCATTCTCGATAAGTGGAGACAGAACTGGAACCCGTGGACGAATAAGTTCAAAGTACCGGTTAAAAAAGGCGAGAAGCATACGATGAAGATCGAATGGTATCCCGATGGCGGATACATGGCTGTAAAACATCTTGACCCTTTGCCGCCTGAAGAACAATCAAAACTTTCTCTTTGGTCTGAAGTTGCCGATAACATCAACTACTACTTCATTAAAGGTGATAATGCCGATGAAGTAATTGCAGGTTATCGAAAACTTACAGGCAAAGCACCGATACCGCCCAAATGGGCCATGGGATTCTGGCAAAGCCGCGAAAGATATCGCAACCAAAGGGAATTGGTCGATGTTGTGAAGGAATACCGCAAACGACACATTCCCCTCGACAACATCGTGCTCGATTGGCAATATTGGAAAGATCCTGATTGGGGAACACATACGTTCGATCCATCAAGATTTCCGGATCCGAAGGTAATGGTCGATGAAGTACACAAGCTTCATGCGCACATTATGATCTCCGTTTGGCCGAAGTTCAACAAAGGAACTCCGAGTTACGACGAGATGAACAGCCAGGGATTTTTATTCAAACGAAATATAGAGAAAGGTAGGAAAGACTGGGTAGGCGCCGGTTACGAGAATACTTTTTATGATCCATTCAATGCTAACGCGGGCAAGTTGTTCTGGCAACGAATCGACGAACGGTTGAATTCATTGGGCATGGATGCGTATTGGCTCGATGCCACCGAACCTGATATGCATTCCAATCTTTCAATCGAAGAACGCAAACTCAACATGACGCCCACGGCTATCGGCCCGGGCGCGAAGTACTTTAATGCATACTCTCTTGCCAATTCCAGGAACCTCTACGAAGGACAACGAACATCGAGTCCGGGAAAGAGAGTGTTTATTCTAACCCGTTCCGCCTATGCAGGTCAGCAGCGTTACGCGGCGGCTACGTGGAGCGGTGATATCGTTTCCCGATGGAGCGATTTCAAAGACCAGCTGGCAACCGGCATCAATTTCTCCTTGTCCGGAATTCCTTACTGGACCATGGACATCGGCGGCTTCGCAGTTGAACGTAAATACGAAAAAGCGCAGGGTGACGTCCTGGACGAATGGAAGGAACTGAATACGAG
>Ga0170475_130597133_pt1 | contig 11839 bp, 3 predicted proteins | sample Soicark_Litter_5_FD_111474 | JGI IMG/M metagenome (GOLD analysis project Ga0170475, IMG submission 111474) | Avena fatua rhizosphere microbial communities from Hopland, California, USA. Combined Assembly of 48 SPs | reverse complement strand
GTGCAAAACCAAACAACCAAATACACAATTCCGACGTCCGTTTATGAAGGCTCCAGCGTGGAGGTTTTGTTCAGCGAGATCCCATACTCTGTTGACATTGCGGAAATCACGTTTGGGGGAGGATTCATTTCATTCTCAACGAGTCCTTCCGTAACACCATCAATAACACCAACTCCAACAATCTCTGTCACTCCATCCGTGTCTCCTTCACCATATCCGACGCGAGCATTGAGTGTACTGTCCAATGCAACGTCACTCATTGCGGTCCAATGGACTGGATACTCTCTCAACCCCGGTGGAACTGCGTACACTGTTGTCGATCCAATTGACGGTTCGACGTGGGGATTCAACACCCGTCAGTGGGTGACCTCGGAGCGCCAAATGCTCCAGCCCAACGCTCTCATGATTGGCGATGGTGCATCAGTCGAGATTCACGGATTCCAATTTGTGACAGTCGGGCGCACTGGCCAAAGTTCGGTTGGCTTGCAAAGCATTGCAGGCGATGGAGACTCCATCATTTACGGATTCAACTTTGACAATCTGAATCAGTTCTCATTGACAGTTGAAGGCATCCAAATTGCAACCACATGGGGCGGATTTTTAACAGGCGATCGATTTGAGCTTCGCTTCCTTTCCAACACCTTCACACTTGTCTTTGTGCGAAATGGATACGTGCTTTACTCCGTGGATGTGCCATCAACTGCATTCCCGCTGGTTGCAAAGATCGGTGCAAGTGCTGACGCGCGTGTTCGCCAAGTTGTGTGGCTCAACAACATTGATGCTGCACCCAGCAAAGACATCATTCTTGGCGATGACGTGGAATGGACTGGCTTCAGTTACTCCCAACTTGCATTCAATCCCATCCAACGAGTCTTGTTGCGCGTTGACAGTGCTGCTGGGAATGCGGATGCGTGGGGAATGATGCCAATCTCAAGAGCTTCGCCAGTCAAGGGAATTTCATTCCGAGCCAAACGCATTGGCTGCTGGATTGGATTCACCACGCTGGACACCAGCATGAGCAGCTTCTTGGATTACGGAGTGTTTTTGACCACTTCTGGTGCGTTGCTCTTGTCTGAAGCAGGAACCATGGATCAGTTCTACATTGGAACGTTCAACCAAAACGATCAGGTCGAGATCTACTTCACGCCAAACAAAGTGTTTGAAGTTGCCCGCGAAGGCACTGTGGTGTACACTGGCGTGAGACAATACGACAGTGCGACCAGTGAGTGGCCCATGGTGCTTCGTGTGCGCTTCACTGCTTCGCCTGCAGAAATATTCGAAGCGAAATACATTGGCACAAACTTCACTGCACCAGCAATCTTCCCGCCAGTGTCTGGCGATCGAGTGTATTTCAAGGGCTTTGATCCTGCCTTGTACGTCACAGGAGGCCCTGCGAACGTGAATGCTTTAAACAAACTGAGTGCAGATTCTTGGTCGTATGCCTCCTCACGGGACTTTGTGTTCCCTGACAGAACGTACCAAGGTGTCTCATTCCGCATTGGCGCAACAGGCTCGTACGTTGCTTCGTTGACCAAAACATCGGTGTGTTCTGGATCGACGTCAACAACTCAGACATACGGCTTGTCATTTGACGCCAATTGGCGTATCACATTGTATCTTGCTGGATTGCTGCAAACCTCGTATCTGTTTGGCTACAAGCTGGACGACAAGATCACCATGTACATCACACCGGACTTCAAGTTCTCAGTCTTGGTCAATGACATCCCCATGTACACAACACCGTATGCAGTGTTTGGCGCGGCGGACTTCCCGTTGATATTCAATGTGGCATTGTTCAAATCGTATTCCAACATTTACGACATTTTGTGGGTTGACTCCACCGGCTTGGCCACTCCTTGGCCCTCACCATCGATCACTTCCACAATCTCACTCTCGGTTTCTCCCACTCCAGCGGTTTCAACTTCACCCTCCTTGTCTGCAAGTGCAACCTTCACAACCACCCCCAGCATCACGGCAACGCCTACAATCACGCCAAACATGGTCTTGGACACTTGCTTGGCTTACAAGATTGCCAACTACAGCTCTGGAGTGTACACCCTCAGCACAGGCACGAAAGTGTATTGTGAAATGAGCTTGTATGGTGGAGGCTGGGAACTGGCAGTTGTGATCAGTCAGAACATGCTTGGCTCAAACGTTGCGATCCGTCGCTTTTTTGACACGACATGGGGCACCACGTCAGTCAAGTACAGTGGATGGATGGGTGTGCCGTGGAATCAATCCGTGCCACTCACGCCGTTCACAATTGGCGGCAACAACCTTCAGACGCGCTTCTCGGGTGGCCAAACTCAGCTCATGTACGAGTTTGTGAATGGTTACGGGGTGAGTTATGCTGGATGGTGCGACACTGCCGGCACAGGCTGGACCTTCGCTTTTAACAACAACAACAAATATTTGTGCCGAAGGAGCGATCCTTACGGAAGTGGACATCTGCTGTGTTCGTATGGTGATATTGCAACGTGCAGTGGCGTTGGCGTCAGTAATTCCTACTTGAACGACATTTCTTTGAGTTCGCTGAAGAATGGTTACGATTATGCTTATCAGGCACTTCCCAACGACTTCCTCAACAATGGTCCGACCTCAGAGAGCATCATTCGAGCATTTGACACGTCCTTCGACAGCAACAGCGGTGTGGGACTTGATGCATTGGTGCGAGTCTATGTGCGCAAGCCAACTGCAACTCCATTGCCTTCTGTCACTCCGTCGCCATCGATCACTCCCTCGAACACGCAAACACCCTCGCCTTCATTGGTGTTATCAGCCTCACCACTGCCATCAGTGCCAACGCCAACCAATCCACTTGACATTCGATTGATTTGCAACAACAGCGAATGTGGACCGGTAATGTGGACAGGATTCACTTCTGACACCATGATCAGTCGCCCTTATTTCCTTGAGAAGCTTTATACCAACATGGTCGGAGATTTGTGCGACACAAATGTAATGGGCACGTTCTCTATCCTCAGTCCCACGGACAAGTTGCGTGGCTACTATTTCAATGTGCGCACAAACACCTTGAACCTTTATGCAGGCATTGCTGCCACCAACAAGAATGCAGGTGGCACTGGATTCAACAATGCAAACATTGGAATTTATTTGGACGCCAATGCACGCATCACAATTTTTGATGCAGGAGTGCAAGGAGCGTTGATCGGCAGTTACTATCCAGGCGACAAATTCGTGTTGTTCATTGATCCAGTGACCCTGCGAGGCATGGTCATTCGAAACGACCGATTGCTTTACACAACCCGCACAACAGTTGATTTCACTTCCACACTGACACCAGTGATCAACTTGTGCTCACGTGGATTTGCGGTGTTCAACGCAACATGGATTGATGACTCATTCACTTGGACAACTCCAACTCCACCAATCTCAGGCGATCCCATTCAATGGACCGGATTCCATGATGCTCACATTGACGTTGATGCCAGTTCCGGTCGATTGAAACGACTCTCCAACAATGCTGGATGGCTCTCCGGTGCTGAAGCAAACTCAATTTACACGGTTCTTTTCAGCGACATCACAAGCGGACGCATCACTGGAGTGGAATTCGCACCTTCTTATTCCACATCAACTCAACAGTGTTCGCGAGTCGGATTTGACTATGTCTCCAACGATGATGGCTTGAACAATGACATCATGTTTGGAATTGATTTCTGCACAGACGCGTCGATTCAGATTATTGACAATGGAGCTGCAGCGGGTTGCTATGGTGCCTTCCTGCCGCACGACACGTTCCAGATTCGCGTCGTGAACAATCAGATTCAGTTTGTGCGCAACAATCTCGTTGTGTACACTTCTGTGATTGTGTTCACTGACAGTTCGTTTGGTCGCATGACTTTCAAGGCCATGATGTACAGTGCCAAGTCCATGTTTGATTACTTCAAGTGGATTTCCGCGCCGTACACTGTTGACCCGTTGCCTGCTGCGAATGATTACATCACGTGGGGTGGCATTCATCCATTCCCCAATTCTGTGTCCATTGACAAGCGAAATGGAACCTTGTCCAAAGAATACTTGACGGACAATCTTGACACCTTTGCTGTTTCCAAGCACGCGATCAACAGCTTCCAGGACGCTGTGCTTGGATTCACCTTCCAGCCATTGTACAGCAGTTACACATTGTATGTTGGATTTGCCAGCCTGCAGTCATCGTATTGCTACAACAATGTAGCCAACAACCTCAAATATGCCATCCAACTGGTTCCTGGTGCAGTTCCCAGCAAGGGTGAGGTGCGTGTGCACCCCTCAACCGCAACCTCCTTGGGATACTTGCCTGAGGATTGGTTCCAAGTCCGACTGCGCAACGATGTGGACAGCACCTTTGTGGAATTTGCGGTCAATGGCTTTGTGTTCTCATCCACGCAGGTTTCTGTTGCTGATTTGCCGTTGCAACCGGTGATTGCATTCCAAACGCGATTCGGCATTTTGTCCCAACTTGCATGGATCTCGCCTGACCAGTATGTGACTGTCGATGCCACTGCAGCAAACAAGACTGTTGTGTGGAAGTACGACCCAACGACAGCTGTGGTGGCTGGAGAGGGCTCGCTTCAAGCATTGTCGACCACCAATGTGATTGCCACTTCAGACCGCACCTTTTCTCAAATCAGCTTTGTGCGTGGAGTGTCGTTCCGCGTGCCTGTCAACAACGTCGCTTTGAGTGTTGGATTTTCAGTGTTCCCATATTCCAGCTACACAATTCGATTTGGTCTTACTTTGAACACGAACAGTCGCATCACTGCGATTGACAACAAGTTCAGCTCCAACATCGTTGGTACGTTCAATCCCAACGACCAATTTGATCTGCGGTTGAATGAAGACAATCGCTTCGAAGTTGTTCGCAATGGATTCATTCTGTACACAAGTATAATTGCGCTCAACGATGCTTCGGAGTTTCCAATGGTGCTGATTCTCTCCATGACTGGCGCTGGTGCCAAGATTTCTGAAGCCAAGTGGATTGGTTCCACTCAGTTTGCCACGCAAGTTTCGATTGGAGCTTTGAGTCCAGTTTTGTGGGCTGGTCGCTTTGATCAATACACGATTGTGACTGACAGCGATGCCCAAAGCATTGAGAAGCTGACGGGAGCCTCGTGGGATGCACTTGCCGTGTCACAAGGCCGCATTGAAACACGCGACGATTCGGTTCGCGGCATTTCTTTCCGGCCAGCGTACAGCAATGCATATTTGCGCATTGGTTTGGCTCGTTCTGCGGATGACAATGGGTTTTCCGGAAACAATGCCAACGTGGTGTCCAACATCAAGTGGGCAATGGACTTGACTCCCACAGGCAATGTTGCGATTTTCGACCGCGCTGCTTACAAGGGCATCGTTGGTTCATTCACAATCAATGATGAGTTCCAAGTTCGATTGAACACTGACTACAAGTTCGAGTTCATGCGCGCTGGAACGATTTTGTACACTTCGTTTGATGCGGTGTACATCACTGACTTCCCACCCGTGTTGCATGTGGCGATGTATTCGGCTGGTGCCAAACTCACCAGTGTGCATTGGATCTCGGCACAACAGTTCTTGGCTGAGTTGACCTTCAAGAGTCTGGACCCAATGACTTGGACCGGTGTGAACACAGCCATTGTCATTGTTGATCCCACGACTGGGTCTTTGCAAAAGATTGGAACCAGTTCATCATTCGACAATGCAATCATGTCATCTGGTCGTATTCGCTCATTGTCCGTGTTGAGCGTGAAAGGAGTGCGGTTTGTGCCTCGCCAAAACACCAAAAACTTCAAGATTGGATTTGGCCTTGCTGGAACCATGTACTTTGGGGTGCAACTGGATGCGAATGGACGTGTGCGCGTGAAAGACTTCTTGGACGGCGATGCTGGAAATTACACAACCTTCATTGGCACGTACCTTCCCAATGATGTGTTTGTCGTTGCAATCAACGACAATAACTACGCGCAAGTCGTTCGTGGAGGTGTGCTGCTTTACGTGAGCACCAAACAGGTTCAATCCACTGATTTGCCTCTTGAAATCACAACAACTTTCTATTCCCCTGGTGCCCAAATGGACAATCCAGTGTGGCTGGCTTCCAGTGATTACCCCACCCTTCAAACCATGACACCCGGCAGTACCGTGAAATGGAGCGGCTATTTGTCAACTGCAAACATCCTGATTGATTCGACCGCTGGAACGCTTCAGAAGCTCAGCACGTTGTCCCAATGGGACATGTGTGTTTCATCACAGTTCCGCCTCAGCAGTGTATCGGATGCTGCCACGGGAATTTCGTTCTCCCTTCCACAAACGGACAAGACCATGCGCATTGGATTCACTCGCGTGAGTCGTGACGCTGGAATTGACGCAGCTGCAACCACGCTGTTGGAGTTTGGAGTGATTGTTTCAACATTGGATGGTTGCAAGCAATCAACAACGAGGTGTTTGACTCAGCTGCTGGGTTCCTCACGTCGTTTGTCAAAGGAGATGTGATCCAGCTGCGCTTGAACTCAGCGAACCAATTTGAGATCATTCGTGGAGGTGTTGCTGTGTACACGACAAGCACGCCTTCATTGGTCGTGTTCCCAATGGTCGTGCAAGCGTGCATTCAAGACCCTGGTGGCCGATTTGAATCCATCAGATGGATCAACAGCACCATGTACTCCAAGCAGCCTGCGGTGGGCAACGGCGATTTCATCACTTGGAATCCAATGAACCTGGATGCTGTTGCTGTTGATGAACAACGCGCGACAGTCAGCAAAATCAGTACCACGCAAGCTTGGGATTCATATGCAGTTTCCAGTTTGATGTTCACTGGTCAGTTTGTCACGCAGCGTGGATTTTCGTTCTTCCCTGAATTCCGCAAGGCATTCAAGATTGGCTTCCGTTCTGCGCGAGGCACGGGTGACCCAACGTATGGCTTGTACTTCTATGCCAGCGATGCGGTCACACCACCGCAGTTGCGAGCATTTGCGGCTGGAGTGGATGCGGGCATCTCGACAACATATACCAACGAAGAGGTTTTCATCATTCAGCTCAACTTGCAGGCGAAGCTGGAAGTGCGCAGATCGGCAACCAATGCAATTGTGTACCAATCTCCCAGTGCAATTCCTGCATCAGATTTCCCACTGATCCTTGTGTCTTCAATGTTTGACACTGGCGCTCGATTCGACCAATCCAAATGGATTGTCATCAACGACTGCGGCATCAGCACCGTGCAAGCAGCCTCTCTGCTCAACTGCGCCACGACTCTTTCTGGCTCGGTGTGCAGCATTCGCTGCGATGCTGGTTTTGTGGGAGGATTCCAGGACTATCGCTGCAGCACGGATGGTGTATGGCAGCCCGTGTCACTTGCTTTGACTTGTAGTCCACTCTGTGAGGTTCCTTGTGTCAACGGCAACTGTACGGGTGCAAATCAGTGCACTTGCGACTACGGGTACGCTGGCGATATTTGCGATCGCTACATTGATTGCGGCATTCCTTCTGCCACCAACGCCACATTCCAAGTTTACGGCAACACAACTTATGGCCAATACAGTGGTGGATTTTGCATTGATGGTCACGGTCCATATCCCGGTTACTCGTCCGACTTCATATGCGATGGGCGCGGTCATTGGGTGCCGCTGGATCCATATTTCGATTGCCAGGCAGCTTGCACCTTGCCATGCCAGAACGACGCGCCTTGCGTCGGACCAGATACCTGCATTTGCAGTCCTGGATGGATTGGAATTGATTGCAGCATACCTGTGGACTGCGGCATGGCAACTCCTGGTGAACCCAATGGCGTGTTCTCCGCTGGTTGCAACTCAACTTACGGCAGCCATTGCACGGCAACTTGCCCCACCGGATATTCTGGAGCGTCCCAACCATTTGTGTGTGGAGCTGACAGTAAATGGTTCCAGCCTGATAACTTGGCATTCAAGTGCTTTGTGATCAACTGTGGCTCTCCTCCTTCTGCTTCATTGCCGACTGGTGGAGTATTCGACCTTGGTTTGACAACTTACGGAACTGTGCGCAATGCAGGATGTCGTCTCGGATACAATCCCGCCAGTGTGCCTTATCTCTGTGAGGCCGACAGTCAATGGCATTTCAACGACACTCTGAATTGCACGGTTCTGACATGTCCTCAGCCTGCCAACCTGGTGCTGCAAGACTGCACGGATCGGTCGTACCTCTCCACTTGCTGGGGAATCTGTCCAGATAATTACTTTGGATTGTCGCGAACTTATCGTTGCCAGGCTTCGGGTCTTTGGGTCTCAACTGGAGCTGAAGTGACTTGTGTGCCATACTGTCATCAAACTTGCCTGAACAATGGGTTCTGCAGTGCCCCTGATGTGTGCACTTGCGCTGATGGTTGGGAAGGATTTGATTGTCACATTCGAACGGACTGTCACAATCTGACGGCGCCAGCGTACTCTTTCAAGGACACATGTGACAGCACCACCGACTTCTCGAGCAATTGTGCCACAACTTGCATCACTGGTTACACTGGTGGAACTGTCGCACACACGTGCAACAAGTACGGCAACTGGACTCCGAATCCTTTGCTGCACATTTGCACCATCAAGAATTGCAGCACTCTGCGCATTCAAGACGCAACAACCACTTACCTCAATTTCACCAGTGGCATTGCAAACACCACGTATCAGACAGTTGCCACAGTCAAATGCAACACTGGCTATTTGCCCCTTCAGCCTTCCACTTACAAATGCGATCAGAACGGCGTCTGGTCTACAAGCACGCCTCTGACTTGTACACCAGTCTGTGATCCAACTTGTGTGAACGGAGTGTGTACTGCCGCCAACACTTGCACTTGCACGAGTGGGTGGAAATCGACGCGATGCGATGTGCGTATACCTGTGTGCAATTCACCGAACAACTGCAAGAACGGCGGCACATGCACTGGATTGAATTTGTGCACATGTCCAACGGGCTGGAAGGGCAATGATTGCAGTGTAAGAAAGAACTGTGGCACGCTTGCCATCCAAAACACCAGTGTCTCATGCGCTGGCACTTTGTATGGACAAACTTGTCGTGCGACTTGCTTGCCCGGATATATTGGAACTCTCCGTGACTATACGTGCACCAACAGTGAAATCTGGACACCATCATCCCCGATCAGTTGAATCGCCGCCAGCTGCCCTGTCCTTGCAGTGGCCAACAGCACCATCAAGTGCAGCACGACTGATTTGGGTGGAGTGTGCAATGTTTCCTGTGCTGCCGGTTACATCGGTGCCAACACCACTTACAACTGCTCAGCTGTGGGTACTACAAGTTCAGTTGCCTGGGGAACTCCTTCGGCATTGTCTTGCAGCAAAGTCAGTTGTGGCACTTTCAAGGTCAACAATGCCACAGTCACGTGTGCTTCAACTCTGCTGTTCCAGGACCATTGTACTGCAGCTTGCAACACTGGATTCTCTGGTGCTGCTGTTGACTATGTTTGTGGTGCAAATCGAACTTGGGCCCCAAGCGTTGGCTTGCCACTCACTTGCAACATCAAATACTGCGATTTCCCTGAAGTTCCACATGCCTCATTCGATGGTTGCACGGACCTGCGCTACAATTCTGCATGTCGTGCAACGTGTTTGCGAGGCTACAATGGCGGTTCAGCCATTTACCGTTGTCAAGCAGATGGCTCATGGACAGCTCAGACACCATTGACTTGTTCTGCAATGGTTTGTAGCGCTTTGCCTGTTCCTGCTGGCACTGCCTTGATAGGTTGCACAACCAGCACAGCCATTGGATCCGTGTGTGAAAGCTCATGCTCTGCTGCAGGCTATGTTGGCACTTCAGCCCAACAAACATGCACTCGTGATGCAGTGTGGACAACGGAACGCAGTGCTGTGTGCACTGTCGCAAAGATGCCTGAAGCTCATGCGGCAGTGAACATGACCTTCCCAGCAATGCAATTGTACGACTGGAATGAATCAGTGATGCCTGCCATTGCCGAGTCCCTTGCCACAGTCGCTGGTGTCCCCCTGACTGACGTGACAGTCACTCTTGTCAGCAACACTTCCCAATTCGTGGTGGCACAGGCGCTTGTCACTTTGTCTGTGGAGCCATGCACAACTTGCACGAATCATTGCACGGCTGACTTTATTGCAATGCTGCAAGACCCGAGCAAGCAAGGAACAGTCATCAGCGCTGTTCAAAACAAGGTGAATACTAAGCTGCAGTCGCAAGTTCGAGTTAAATATGTGTTCTCCAACGTCAATGCAAGCACATTTGCCTTGGACATGGCTGGCCCACTGGTTGAGATTCTGTCTGAGTTTGGAGTCAATGCACGCATCAACACAATGGAGGATGGGGTGAATGGCACGACTGAGGTTGTGTTCACTGCCATTGGCCTGGATGCAAGCGACTCCACTGTTCTCAACACTGTGGTTCGCAACCAAACCAACGTCAACACATTCGCAGTTTACCTGACAAACTCAATCACAAACAGTCGCAGTGCACGAAATTATGTGCGAATGAACTTGCAGGGTGTCAGTTCACAATTTTTCTCCGTTCAAGGCACTGCGGGACTGTACGACGCGTTTGCGAATTCCTGTCAAGCTGACGATGTTGCTGCTGTTGAGTTGATCAGCACCACCACTCTCTCCTCGAATACTGCTACGTTGGACGTCTTTGTTGTCAGTCCAAGTACAGCTCAGGCCAGCAATGTCCACAGCTATCTGAACACAACCACATCGAGTATCAAGACCAGTTTGAACGATTTGATCAACTCCAACACATTGATGACGCAAGCGACATTCACATTCCCTGGAGTCACTCGCAGCATGTTCGACACACTCATCCAACATCAATTTGTTCAGCAACTGGCTCAGTTCCTTGGCGTGTCAGTTGATGCAGTGTTGATCACGGATGTGGAGACACACTTTGATGATGTGGGAGTCACTGTGCGAGTGCAAGTGCTGACTGATGCATTGTCCTCACCTCCCGACGTTGTGCTGGGAGAATCGCCGCAAGGACTGACAATGGATGTGACTCGGGCTTTGCTTGATGTCGGCATGAATGCATTTGTTGTGGATGCTGTGCTGAGCATTGAAGGAGCTGCTTCATACATTGTGAATGAAGAGTTCACTTCCGAAGCCGAGGTTGCATTGATCGCAGGTCTTGCTGCTCGCGTGGGCGTGGATGCATCTGCAGTGACGATTGTGTCGTTGGATGAGACCAGCTCTCGTACGTCTGTGCGTGTGCGCATCTTTGCTGAGACAGCGGATCAAGCTGATGACATTGCTTCGATTCTTCAAGACGCCGAACTCATGAGCAGCACTGCCCAGGATGTGGCTGCCTCGATTGATGCGGCAGACAATTCCGAAGTGTCAGTGCAAGTGACAATTGGCAGTGTTCGTGATGCTGTGCTGAATGACAAGCTTCAGAGCATTGTGCCTCATGTGATTGCACAATTGACCCAAGTATCTCTCGACTCGATCACTGTGACCGGACTGACTCAGTCTGGCCAAGGCGTGGACACTCTTGTCAGTGCAAGCATTGGCGGAGTGGCAAGCGCTGCCCAGCACACTCAGCTGTTGACCATTGTATCAGACGCTTCGTTTGCTGACAATTTGACTCGCAGCTTGGCCTCGCAAGTGTTCCAAGTGTAGACCAAATTGACCATTGCAGGAAACCCTGCCATTGGACCTGCATTTTTCTCGTTTGTGCAACAAGCCATCGCAAATGTTGCTGGAGTGAGTTCCGCGGAAGTAAACGTGCAAGATGCGACCGACTCGAGCAGCACGGCAATTCTTGCACATGTTTACTTGGACAGCAGTGCCAAGGCCACAGCAGTTGCAGCTCTGTTCAACCAAGTGGCAACCACAACAAGCATCAACAACATGATTTCGACGATGCACACGAACAACGC
>Ga0170475_128509984_pt1 | contig 11839 bp, 15 predicted proteins | sample Soicark_Litter_5_FD_111474 | JGI IMG/M metagenome (GOLD analysis project Ga0170475, IMG submission 111474) | Avena fatua rhizosphere microbial communities from Hopland, California, USA. Combined Assembly of 48 SPs | reverse complement strand
GCGAGAGATAATGAATTTATGTTTGTCATTATTAGAGCCGCCGTTGAAAATCAATTGGTTGAATGTTTCAAAAGTGAATATCCTAGTTTATATTCCATTCTGACAATTATCGGTACGCGTCATTCACGTTTGACCCTGGTAAAAAAATTCTTCAACTGGATTATAAGTTGTATACTCCTCTTTGTACTCATCAGAATATATGGGGAATGTCTATTCTTAATAGGTGCTAGTGGTACTTTCAATCCATACGCTGGTAATTTGTATGTTCAACAATTGGAAATGTCACGGGATGAATATCCATCCGCATATTGGTTATGGTTATTTTTCTTAAACGGACTAATGGGCGAAAGTTTTTAAACTGTCACTAAGGCGTTAATGGTCAATAACTTTGACATTGTCCTGGCTCAACTATTGGTCGTGTCTTATTTTGTGTGTCAGCTGTCTGTTTGCTAATGTGTTACCGAAATCGGCAACTCAATATACAGCTAAAACTGTACTGCTTGGTTCTACACTTACCGTTTTCCTCATAGCGATAAATGCACTAGTTACTCTAGATTATGAGACTTACCAAAGTTTTAATAATTTGATGGTTTTTGACGTAACTAGTGTTAAACCTATGAAATTATATTATGGTTTTGATATAATTTCACTATTCTTTATAGTGTTAACAACTTTCTTAGTTGTTATATGCATTCTTATCAGTTGGAATACTATAACTACTGCAATTGTGCCATATTTCACACTTTTAATTCTGACGGAAGTACTTCTAATAAACGTCTTTTCTGCCTTAGATTTGTTTTATTTTTACGTTTACTTCGAAAGTATTCTCATACCGATGTTTATTATAATTGGTGTATGGGGTGGTCAACAACGTAAAATCTATGCAGCTATACAATTCTTTATATATACTCTGCTGAGTTCCCTACTAATTTTGGCATTAATCATAAAGTTATATAAATTCCATAATGGGTCATCATCATACTTCTTTTTGGTGAGTGAAGGAACTTACATTTTTACTGAAAAGTACTGGTGGTTCGCTTTGTTCATTCCATTTGCTGTTAAACTACCACTGTGGCCAGTGCATTTGTGGTTACCAGAAGCGCATTCCGAGGCACCCACAGCGGGATCCGTATTACTAGCAGGTATTCTGCTGAAAATGGCAGGTTATGGCATTTTGCGATTCATGTTGCCCATGTTTCCTACTCATAATCTAATTTTTAGTCCACTTGTAACAACATTAGCTGTCGTCAGTGTGATATTCGGTTCAGCAGCTGCGATAATACAAACTGATTTCAAAAAATTAATAGCTTATTCCTCTATAGCACACATGAATTACGCTTTATTAGGAATATTTTCACAAAACATAATGGGTTTACAAGGTGCATTCTTCGTGATGTTGAGTCATGGTTTAGTATCATCTGGCCTTTTCATTAGTGTTGGTTCTGTCTATGACAGATATAAAACAAGAACTATTACATACTTGAGTGGTCTTGGTCAACTTTATCCCAAACTAGCTGTATCTTTCTTTATCTTCGTACTGGCTAATATGGCTATTCCTGCTACCTCCAGTTTTGTGGCCGAAACATTAATTCTAATGGGTACTCTTGCTGAAAATTTATATGCTATTGTAATAGCAACCGTTGCGGTTGTTCTGACAGCTCCCTATTCGCTGTGGCTATACAACAGACTATTCCTTGGCAATACAACATCACGTCATATATTACAATATTCGGACTTGAAAGATAATGAATTTTTCGTAAATTTCACCCTGATTATTCCAATATTAGTATTGGGGTTTTATCCATCTATCATATTAGATTCAACTGAATTTACATTTTTCAAGTTACTTAATCTATGCCAGACCTAATTCTCTATTGGTTCGACAATGACAATCTTTATACGAATCGTTTATAAAATGATTTCTCTAATAGAGAAGAAAGTAAAATTATATAATTTGCAGTTATTTAAGTGAATAGACCCTATATAAGTAATTTTAATGTACAATCTTCCTAGTATTTATGCATTATATGCACTATTTACGGCGTTTAATATATTATTGGTTTGCGAATGGTTACGACGAAAGTTAGACAAACTGTTTGGAAAGAATTTTGATGTAACAATGTTTACATTACAAGCATCCAAGATGACAATTGTATTGACTTCAGTCATGATACTATATACACCACAGACCACTAGTATGGAAATGACTGAATGGCCAATTAATACCATTGTTAATATTTTCAATGGCAGTATTCTCATTATGCTCGTCGGCTTGCTAATGCTTTTCACGATTGGTCATAAATTAAAATCCTCACGACTATCTCGTTATGAAATTATATTAATATTATTAATATTTATTTTAGTAAATGCACTCACTGCAACATATAATGACTTCCTAGCTTTATTCGTAATGCTAGAGATATCATCTCTAATATCCTTCACATTAGCAACTTTTTATCCTCGAACAGGCGAAGGTTGGATAACACGCTTGAATATGTTACGAGCTAGTGAATCTTCTCTAAAATATTTTATTGTTAATTCGTTTGCATCTATACTATTCCTAACAGGTTTAGTTCTATGTGTCGTAACTTTCAAAATGACTAAAATTGATGAATGTTTTAATAATATTTTACTAATTCAACAATCATTTGGAGACCAGAGTGTAGAAATACATTCCAAAATATCCATTCTATCTATTACTACCATATTAATCTTAATTGCTTTGTTCATAAAATTGGGTGTTGCACCATTTGATCGGGCGACAATTGATACGTATGATGGAGTACCAACAGCCATAATTAGTATCTTTGCTGTTCTTGGTAAATTTTTCAATTTCATAATTCTAATATTTTATTGTCATCTAATAAATGATCTTTATGAAGCGCTATATAATAATAGTACGTTCAACATTACATTTCTTGAAAGAGAGACATCAATTTGGAATATCATGGACTATAAATTATATAACCGCACTTTCAATTCTATTATTTTATCATGTGCATTAATTAGTCTATTCGTTGGTTCCATTGCTGTTTTACACCAAACTAGTATTCAACGATTTTTAGCTTATAGTTCAGTATCCAACGTTGGTTTCATTTTACTGGGTATTGCAACCGGTGATCCACAAGGTATAACTGCCGCAGTTATATATTCTATTGTCTATATAATTGCAACTTTATGTATTTTCACTGTTCTCTCGTTCGTTGCGGTAAGACAGGATAGAATTGTTACCATTTATGACTGTTTGCGATTATACAAAATAGAACCAGTTTTGGGTATAATATTTGTTATAAATTTTTTATCTTATGGTGGTATACCACCATTAGGTGGTTTTTATGCTAAATTTTACGTGTTGAGTTCGCTAATTAATAATCAATATTATATAACTTGGTGGTTAACTATTTTACTAAGTACTATTACCGTTTATTACTATATCTATTTGATTTCACTGATTTATTTTCAACCGTCCGAATCTGTGCACGTTGGGGCTGATAGTGAAAATTTGACATACATATCCTCTCAAGATTCTACGAATCATGGTTCTTCTATAATACTCTATATATTAACTTTCACTATATTAGTTTTTCCCTTTCTAGCAGATATAGTATGGTTTCTTATTGATGAACTCATTTAGGGTGGCTGAGCTGGTCTAAAGCGTGGTTTGCTAAACCGATTATATTATTTAATGATATTCATGGGTTCGAATCCCATCCCTCACTAGAATTTACCAAACCAAATAATACTGCTTGTTCTCACCTCTAGAACAATTTAGCCTAGGTGTATTTTTCAGTGATCGCATCGCCCTACTACCCGCAACGAAATATTTTTATAATCCTTTGAATAATGTCTGGTTGACTATCGACAATTTGGTAGCTTTCAGTATTCTTATCACTTTGATGATTTGTGTAATTGGTTTGTTCTCTACAATGCGTATTAAACTAATTCCTACGGCTTTACAATATATTATGGAAACGATTTATAAATTTTTGTATGCTACTCTCGTGCAACAAGCCGGAATAGAATCAATCTTTTTTTTTCCCATGATAATGACTCTTTTCTTCTTTATACTTTTTTCTAACTTAGCGGGTTTGTCGAATTGGTCATATACAATTACTGCACATCTTATTGTGACTTTCTTTCTCGCGCTTTCTCTGAATCTTGCATTACTAATTTACGGAGTATACAAAAAGCGATTAGATTTCTTCAAAATGTTTAATCCTCGAGGCGTACCAATATTTTTAAGACCACTGACTATCTCAATCGAAGTATTTTCCTATATTTTACGCAATTTCAGTTTACCCATTCGTCTATTTGCAAATATGTTGGCCGGCCATATTCTGCTGGCCATAATCTGTTCATCCTTCTTAACTACTGCTTCTCTGGCAAGCCAGACTGAGATTCCATTGATATTGTTCATACTGGATGTTGGTGCAGTTTTTGCCATAATTACATTGGAAGTTGCCGTAGCATTTATACAAGCATACGTTTTTAGCGTACTTACAGCCGTTTACTTACGCGATTCCTTAGCGTCCGGACACTAAATTGATATGTTAACTTTGTTAAATATCCGATTGTTATAGCGAGCTCATGCCTCAATTAGATCAATCTGCTTTTTTAAACCACGCATTCTTTATATATCTGCTTACTTCAGGCCTGACTATATTTTTCATATGTTGGGTATTGCCGAAACTGTTAATAACCTTCCGAGCTCGCCAATATCTGTCTAATTATCGACATCCAGTGGTATCTAATGTACATGCAATGGCTCAATGGGCAGCAAAACGTCATTGGATCGCGACAATGTGTAATTGGCGTAATACTAGAATATTCGCAAACTTCCATTCACATCAATTATATAATTTGCAGAATATTTTCACTGCTCTCTATCATCCATATTGGAAGAATGTCAATACTGTTTCATACTTAGCCGATAGTAGAATAGGAACACGACTTTACGCTTTACGTATGACTTACTTTTTCTATCTATCAAAAAACAATCCAATTAAAGCACAGCGAAAATACAAAAAAGCCGTTGAATTGTTTTCGCAATATAATCAACATAATGATATACCTATTGAAATTCGTAAATTAAGAGAACAATATTGGAAACGCACTATCAATAAGGATACCCGCTTTAAGTCGCATAACCATGATAGTATCTTTACTATAAATACACATTTTTTTAAACGAATAAAATTGTTTTCGGAAATGAGAGCAGCTAACGATATATTTTTTCTAAAAACCGAACATTGGGTTTCAATTAAACGTATAACAAATACCATTCACAAATACTATTTATACTTAAAAAAGATTCGTGAATCTAAATAATTATTACGTTTAGTGACACTAAAATAAAAACTATATACTAATTCAAGGCTAATATTGAATAATTTTCTGTATGACTACAGTATCGAGCAGGTAACTAGAAAGAGTGTAACACTATTAATATTCTTATTGCATGCAGCTAAATTGCTTCTAATTATTATTCCATTATTATTGACTGTGGCTTTCCTGACACTAGCAGAACGAAAAGTATTGGCTGCTATGCAATTACGACGAGGACCTAATATGGTAGGTTACTTAGGTTTACTACAACCCATTGCAGACGGAGCTAAGTTGGTATTGAAGGAATTAATACTGCCGACTTCATCTAATAAGTTAATACTATTAGGTTTGCCAATAATTGTGTTTTTTTTAAGTTTATTTGCGTGGACGTTCATTCCTTTAGGTCCCGACAGAATTTTAGTAGATTCTGAGTTGGGTATGTTGTACGTTTTAGCTATATCCTCGTTAAGTGTTTATGGTATAATTATGGCAGGTTGGTCAAGTAACTCACGTTACGCTTTTCTGGGAGCATTACGCAGCGCCGCTCAGATGATCTCTTATGAAGTTTCCATAGGTTTAACATTAATATCAATACTTATTTCCGTGGGTAGTGCAAATTTGACCGAAATTGTTTTATTTCAGCAGTATATTTTTTTTATAGTACCATTCCTGCCACTAGCATTAGTCTTTTTCATTTCCGTGTTAGCAGAAACAAATCGTCCACCCTTCGATCTACCTGAAGCAGAAGGCGAATTAGTTGCCGGTTATAATGTTGAACTTTCATCGGTTGGTTTTGCAATGTTCTTTATTGGTGAATATGCAAATATAATATTGATGAGTATGGTATTCGTTATTTTTCTTATGGGCGGATGGTTAACTCCATTCAATACATATTCAAATAACTATATGGTAGCGTTAATCGTGAAAGTAAATTTAATAATATATGGATTTTTATGGGTGCGTGCCAGTTTTCCACGATTTCGCTATGATCAATTGATGTATCTGGGATGGAAAGTTTTATTACCAATTTCTCTAGCTCTCACAATGTTGACATCCTTAGTTTTATTAGTTACAAATGGTTTGCCCACTTAGAAAGTCAGTTCAGAGGTGGCTGAGTGGTTGAAGGCGGCAGATTGTAAATCTGTTGGTATGCATACTATCGTAGGTTCGAATCCTTCCCTCCCGAATACTCCAGAATAACGGTGTGGCGAAACTGGCAGACGCGTCAGATTTAGGATCTGATCCCTAGGGGTGTGGGTTCGACTCCCTCCATCCTCACTTGACTTTTACAATTACTATAAATAATATTTAGCCAATGGATAAAAGTATTATATATACAAACCTTATTATTCGTCATCAGCGTTTTTTTACGTAGAAGAAAAATTCTTTTTGTAGTACATACAAATACTTCATCACGTCTGTTGATGAACATAAAAGATTTCAGACAGAATTTAATGCGCGAAAAAATTTTTTTACGTGTTCTAGACACACGTATGGGTATTAGTGTATTACAACGATTGTTGTTCACACATAATCTGCCGCGGTATTTAACGGGAACATTAGCCTACGTTTACGATCCTTTTTGTTCATCTACAAACATTGATAAAAATCTAAAAAACTTCTTAGAGATTTTTTCTACCGATGATGCATTCAAATTTATACCATAAAGTATAGAGGCGTAATGTTTTCATCACACGATTTACAATGGCTAAAATACATTTACTCCGTGAGACGTGCAGCATGTCTATTACCCATTAGTAACAATCTTAATGAGATTGTATACAAATTCTTTCTTTTCTTTTCAAACATTTATTTAAGATTTTTTGGACAACTATCGCAATAACGATAGGGCTTTAGAAACATGCCAACATTTACTCAGATAGCGCGGAATTATCGGACGACTTTCAGAGGGGAGACACGTGGATTCAAACATAAATTATATAGATCTAAGGCATTGAACCATAGACCACAATTGAAGGGACAGTGTATACGCGTATACACCACTAAACCTAAAAAACCGAATTCATCACAGAGGAAAATTACTAAAGTGAGATTAAGTACCAAGCGAAAAGCACTTGTTTGTATACCCGGCCGTGGACATAATTTACAAGCATATTCGGTTGTATTGATACGTGGTGGTAGACCACGTGATATACCTGGTGTACATTATTATGCGATACGAGGAAAATATTCGTTTATTAGTAGAGAAGTCTTTAGTAGAACGGGTGGACGTTCTAAGCACGGTGTTAAACATCCTAGAAATCAAAAAGCCTACTGAGTTTCTAATAATTGTACATGAGTAAACCTTCTAATAATAAAGTATATACTTTTCACGCAGTTCATTCCCGAACGGGGAGAAAATTTCATTACAGGAAACACTATAAACATTTTAGATATGATTTGTCACGTACAGCAATAAATATCTGGGACATTTATGTTATTTTCAGAGGAATTATATTACGTCGCGGCTTTGGTATGCGAAGTTTAAAAATTGTTCACAACGTTTTGACATTCATGAAACATTCAAAAAGACGAAATGCAATTAAATTACTTTATAAAATAGCGAAAATATTTAAACCTATTGTGGCATTAAGAAGTAAACGTGTTGGTGGTGTTAGTTATAAACTACCCATCCGTTGTAAGCGTCGCAAACAAATATTCACATTGTTAAAATGGATAGCACAAAGTGCACAAAAACGTCATGATGAATGCTTTGAGAAACGTCTAGGTAATGAACTATCGGATATTTCGGACGGCAAATCAAATCTAGTACGTAAGAGGGAAGAAATATATAAAACAGCCATATTTAATTTAGCATTTCTACGTTTTCTTAGACGCAAAAGACGTTCTAGACGTCTCTTATTGACCAGGAGATCCAAGAAAACGCCGTTCTATTTTATGAGATTTCCTTTATTACGGCATAAATTTCGTGTTTATTCAAGACCATCCGAATATATGGGATCACGTTCGATCTTCGATATGGTGCGTAATCGTAGATCATTCAGAAAAGTTTTTCAATTGAAAAACAAATCGGTATTGAAATATTCGAAAAATATGTCCGGCAAGAAAAATTGGACTTGACAGAAATAAACTCAAATATTATGGAAATAGCAATGAATGTGAAATCGGCATAGTAATATCACAACCAGTCTGAAATTTTACGTTAAAAAAACTTAAATGGAATTCAAATTGTGGCGTAGTGGAAGTATCAAATATCTCACCTTAGCACTCACACATTCAGCAGGCAGAAATACTAGAGGTCGTATTTGTATGAAACACAGGGGTGGAGGAACGGTCGCACATCTAAAAACAATTGATTTCGCCAGATTGAGTAACACACAGTCTTGTCGTATAATAAGATTTGAAAAAGATGTACATCGGACAGCATATATCTCACTCGTCTGTCACTCTAACGGTCTACTGACTTACATACTCGCACCGTATGGTTCACGTGTGACCGACATACTTGAGTCCGGTCATCGAGCTCCTCTCAAGATCGGTAATCATGTACCTTTAGATTTTATACCCGAGGGTTCATTAATTCATAATGTTGAAATCAATCCATATCTCGGCGGTCAGTATAATAGATCCGCAGGTGCTAAAGCCATGGTATTACGACATTCAGGTAATTTAACATTGGTGAGGTTGCGATCCGGGGAGATTCGCTATTTTCTATCGATATGTAATGCTACATTAGGTATTGTCTCACATTTAGAGAGCATAAGGGAGAATAGCACTTTTAAGGCTGGCCAATTGAAACGTATGGGATATAGACCGCATGTCCGTGGTGTTGCCATGAATCCGATCGATCATCCACATGGAGGCGGACATGGAAAAACATCAACCGGGCGTGCACCAGTAAGTGCGCATGGTAAATTAGCTAAGGGTACTAAAACCAGATTGAAAGGAAAAAAGAATGCGTTCCTTTTCCGACCAAGGAAAAAAAAGTGAATAATTTCAACTATGAGATCCAAATGGAAATTAATTTTTCGTGTTCAGCGTGTTTCTAATGAGCCCTACAAAGTAACTTATGTATGTCGAATTTTTAAGGAGTACAACCACCTGTCAAAGCTTCGAAAGAAGGAAAGTTCAACAAAGATGAAAGTTCTTACTCGTTCATCTACTATTACAAAAGATCTAGTGGGAAGAAAAGTGATTATTCATAAGGGCCGTGATTGGCGCACCATGGTAATTTCTGCCTATATGGTAGGATACAAATTCGGTGCGTTTGCTATCACAAAACGTATCGGACGATACATTCACAATAATGCTAAAAAGCATAAGAGACGTAAACGTTAAACATGTTTGACATTCGTAATACCAATTCAATCACAAACTTCGAGAAACGTCGAGCTGGTGTGAAGCAAACATTCATGAATCCCGAGGATCAGTATTTCAGTTTTGCACTCGTGATATTCAAATTGTTTTATAAGTGTGTAAAAATAGCGTCATATCGACGTCTATTATTACCCTTAAATTTTTCAGTACGAACTGTGTTGAACAACTCTCATGTATCTCTACAATTCAATTATAGGTATTTAACACGTTTCATACCCAGTGTAACTGTAATAAGACGTTATGTATATAGACACTTGAAGTTTCATTATACGATTAATCGGATATTTTTTCCTTTCATGAAAGGATTACGTGAATTTATTAAGCCTTCTGGATTTCTTGCAAAATGTTGTGGTAGATTCACCAGACGTCAACGTGCGACATTGAGGAACTATCAATTGGGCAATATCCCTAAAAATACAATATCTAGTCCTATCGAGTATACAATCATTTCAGTACCCTTGAAATATGGAGTTGGAACAGTGAAATTATGGTTGCATGTTCAACGATTGTGGACATCACGACGTGGATTTCCTATACGTTTCCGATCCAAACGATTCTATAAGAATCGCCGTTTATTTAGACGTTTTAAACATTTCATATATAAATATTGAAAAAGAATATAATAGGCATAAGAAATACGAGGAATAGGGGACATAATAAAGGAAGTACGAAATTGAAACCCATCTATCTGGTTTTTCCGAAAGGCAAGAAATATTTCAATGTTCCTCTGCATGTGGGTATTCGACGTAAAGCATATTGTGAATTTAGATGTAATTCGTACGGTTATATAACCGAATCGCAGTTACTCGCTTTACAACGTGCAATAAGTCGATCTCCAAAGCCTAGAAAGACTTACAAAATATATCCCATTCCTTTCATACCTGTGACTCGTAAACCATCACAAGCCCGAATGGGTGGTGGAAAAGGTGTAAAACTTTTGCGAGTTGTATATGCTGTCAAACCTGGACAACCAATATTGAAAGTTTCGGGTAAGTGTAAATCTAAAATAATGGAAAAACATGGTTTACAACAAACATATTACGGAATCAATGTTAAACGAACATTAAAAAGGGTATTCAGTAAGATACCATTCTCTGTATATACTAATTTTACTGTCTGCTAGTAGGACTGAATATGATTCGTCAAGGTAGTATCCTGAAAGTCGTGGATAGTTACGGTGCTCGAACAGCGAAATGTGTAGGTATTTATAATAGACGTAAAGCGTTGGGTCACCCTGGCGATCTTATTTTGGTGTCTATACGAAGATGTCGTCCTCATAAAAAACTTAAGAAAGGAGAATTATATAAGGGTGTTATTACACAAATGCACAAAATTATTATCGTGTGGGTGGTGTTTATGTCAAAGCGACTGGTAATTACATCGTATTACTTGACAAACGTTATCGTGCAAAAGGTCATACATCATGGAAGGATCCTCGGGAACCTTATGCAAAACGCATTTTCGGTTCCGTTGACACAGAATTACGATATACGGGTTATTTTAAAGTTCTCTCAATGTCATCCAAGGTTTTTTGATCTACAAATACGGATTATAGACGTTTTTCAATACACAGATACTATGAGCATCGTAAGAAAATTTTAGAGTGGGATATGGGCGTCAAATTATTCCATCAGCACCTTTCTGAGGTCTCGGACTTTAAAAATTTTGTTATTAGTACAAATGCCAAATATTCGAACACTCGCAAGGATTTAACTGATGTAGCTGCCGGACTATATTTACTACGATTAATAACAAATGGAATTCCTACTTCACATTATAATTTCAGAAAAGATTCTATTAGTATCAAAGTAGGTTTATACGGATTACAATTATATCAGTTTTTTACACGTACGAACAAGTTATATTTGAAAGCTAAACGTCTCAAAATAAGAACCAATTCTCTCATTAGCAAATTCACTATGAGATGTTATTTAACAAGACGTTTAGACTATACAATTTCAATGAACGAGATCACGACTATTATGAGACATATGAGATTAACACAAGAACTGGTAGACTGGACGCATGGTATCAAAGCCATTCTCTATCATCATGATTCGTATCATTCGTATACAAACCACTCAAAGATATTGTTATTACTATTGACGGGTATAAAACTTTATAAGGAATGTGATCTAGATGAGTGGAGTGAATAATGAAATCTTTTATTGTGAAG
>Ga0170475_114994076_pt1 | contig 11842 bp, 9 predicted proteins | sample Soicark_Litter_5_FD_111474 | JGI IMG/M metagenome (GOLD analysis project Ga0170475, IMG submission 111474) | Avena fatua rhizosphere microbial communities from Hopland, California, USA. Combined Assembly of 48 SPs | reverse complement strand
GGATGAAGTCAATTATCCAATGGTGATCTTGTTGTGCACGTACTTGGTGATTCTGGTCACCATGGTGTACGGACCAATCGCAGCATGGCTGGTCGAATTGTTCCCCACACGCATACGTTACACTTCCATGTCGCTGCCTTATCACATTGGTAATGGATGGTTCGGCGGCTTCCTGCCGGTCACGTCATTCGCCATCGTGGCGGCGACCGGCGATATCTATAACGGCTTATGGTATCCGATCGGAGTTGCCGTCATGACCGCTGTCATCGGGTCATTGTTCCTGCGCGAGACTCATGGTGAAGCACTAAAGTAACAGTCTAAATTTGCAGAATATTATTGAAGATTAGCAGGGGCACGACGTTCATTGTCGTGCCCTTTTCTTTGTGCTTTCTCAGCAACGATGGATAGATAGCGGGTAGAGTTCGGCGTACATAAAACAATGGCGCCTTACGAAGCCATTGTTTGAATTGAGTCTTAACAAACGTCAGATCACTACTGCTTTCGCCTCATCGGCATATTCCTCGATCTGATCGAAATTCATGTAGCGATATACGTCGTCGGCATCTTTGTTGATCACGCCCATCTCTGCGTGATACTCCGCGACCGTTGGAATACGTCCAACGCGTGAAGCAATCGCCGCGAGTTCAGCCGAACATAAATAAACATTGGTGTTCTTGCCAAGACGGTTGGGGAAATTGCGCGTGCTAGTCGACATCACCGTCGCACCTTCCTTCACCTGTGCCTGATTGCCCATGCACAAACTACAACCCGGCATTTCCATGCGTGCGCCAGCAGTACCGAATGTGGCGTAGTGTCCTTCCTTCGTAAGCTCTTCTTGATCCATTCGTGTCGGCGGCGCAACCCACAGACGCGTCGGAATATCGCGCTTGCCCTGCAGCAGTTTGCCGGCAGCACGGAAGTGACCGATATTCGTCATGCACGAGCCGATGAACACTTCGTCAATTTTCGCACCCGCTACTTCGCTCAACACCTTCGCATCGTCCGGATCGTTGGGGCAACAGAGAATGGGTTCTTTGATATCGGCGAGATCGATTTCAATTACGGCGGCATATTCAGCGTCAGCATCAGCTTGCAACAATTCAGGTTTGGCCAGCCAAGCTTCCATCGCCTTGATGCGACGTTCAATACTCCGCTTATCCTGATAACCATGCGCAATCATGTGTTTTAGCAACACAATGTTGGACTTGAGATATTCAATGATGGGCTCTTTATTCAGGCGCACCGTACAACCGGCAGCACTACGTTCGGCTGATGCGTCCGTCAATTCAAATGCTTGTTCAATCTTCAGATCAGACAGACCTTCGATTTCAAGAATGCGACCGGAGAAAATGTTCTTCTTGCCCTGCTTCGCAACTGTCAGTAATCCCTGCTTAATTGCATACAACGGAATGGCATGCACCAGGTCACGCAACGTGATGCCCGTTTGCATCTTGCCTTTGAAACGCACCAGCACACTTTCAGGCATATCCAATGGCATCACACCAGTAGCAGCAGCGAATGCAACCAGACCTGAACCCGCTGGAAAGGAAATGCCTATCGGAAAGCGCGTATGGCTATCGCCACCGGTACCCACCGTGTCGGGTAACAACATGCGATTGAGCCAGGAGTGAATCACGCCATCGCCGGGGCGAAGTGAAATGCCGCCACGGTTACTGATGAATGTTGGCAACTCACGATGAGTTTTGACATCTACAGGTTTCGGATAGGCTGCAGTGTGGCAGAAGCTTTGCATGACAAGGTCTGCAGAAAAACCAAGACATGCCAGATCTTTCAATTCATCGCGAGTCATAGGACCTGTCGTATCCTGACTACCCACCGACGTCATACGCGGTTCGCAATAAGTGCCGGGTCTAATGCCTTGGCCATTAGACAATCCACAGGCGCGACCCACCATTTTTTGCGCAAGCGTAAATCCTTTTTTCGATGTCGCCGGCGCTACTGGTAAACGGAAAGTAACCGACGCAGATAACTTCAAATACTCACGAGCTCTAGCCGTAAGCGATCTGCCGATGATTAGATTGATGCGTCCACCAGCACGCACTTCGTCAAACAACACTTGATTCTTTAACTGGAACTGAGCGACCACTGCGCCGTTCTTTTCAATACGACCCTCGTAGGGATAGATATCGACCACATCACCCATTTCCAGCTGCGCAACGTCCACCTCAATAGGCAATGCGCCCGAGTCTTCTTGAGTGTTGAAGAAAATTGGCGCGATCTTGCCGCCCAGTGTCACTCCACCAAATCGTTTATTGGGAACAAACGGAATGTCCTCGCCGGTTGCCCAGATGACACTATTGGTAGCGCTCTTGCGGCTGGAACCCGTTCCAACAACGTCGCCGACATATGCAACCAGGTGTCCTTTCTTTTTTAAATCTTCAATAAACTTCATCGGTCCACGCTTGCCATCCTCTTCGGGCGTAATGCCCGGGCGTGCATTCTTCAGCATCGCGAGATAGTGCAAGGGAATATCAGGGCGGCTCCATGCATCGGGTGCTGGAGACAGATCGTCGGTATTGGTTTCACCGCTGACTTTGAATACCGTAACGGTGATCTTCTTTGCGACCTCTGGGCGGGAAGTGAACCATTCCGCTTCAGCCCAGCTCTTGATGACTTCTTTTGCATGCGTATTGCCAGCATCTGCCTTGTGAGCAACATCGTGAAAGAAATCAAACATTAGCAAGGTTTTCTTGAGTGCCGTGGCGGCGACACCAGCGACCTCTTTATCATCGAGTAAATCGATCAACGGCTTGACGTTGTAACCACCGACCATGGTGCCGAGTAACTCAGTTGCCTTGGCTTTGCTGATTAGCACAACACTAATATCACCATGTGCAACTGCTGCGAGAAAGGAAGCCTTCACCTTAGCCGCATCATCGACGCCTGGCGGAACCCGATGCGTCAGCAAATCGAGTAGAAATGCCCCCTCACCGGCAGGCGGAACTTTTATCAGCTCAATGACGTCAGCCGTTTGTTGGGCCGACAGTGGCAAGGGCGGAATGCCCAACGCGGCGCGTTCGGCAACATGCTTTCTGTATGCTTCTAACATCGTGTCCTCATGAAACAGGTTGGCTGGGTGCCAACGTCCCGCAGAGTTTGCGGCGAGGTGCAAGTGTAACATGGCCGCTGTTAAAACCAGCGGCGCGTCACTTATGTCATTAGTTTGGAAGCGAAGGCGCACTGAATACGTGCGCCATTAGTACGTCAACCTGAAGGCAGGAAATCGTACGGTGCGGTAGTGATCAACGTATCCACATCCTGTGGCGGGAAGTGAATCAGCTTGATGCGTGCAACCAGCTTTCGTTCCAGCTCTGGATCTTTAAGCTCACTGGACAACACACGGCAATTGATCACCTCGCCGGTCGGCGCAATGGTGATCTCAAATACCACCTTGCCCTGCAAATCAGGATTGTCTCGCAATGCACGATTGTACAAGGCAAATACAGCGCCTTTATTGCTGTCCATGATCTGACGAACTTCACTTGGATCACGACCGCCCTTCCTGTTGCCCTTCCCTTTCTGCGTTTCAGGGCCCATACCGGCACCGATATTTGAAGTGACCTGTGTCGTACTGTGACCGCCCAAGGGTCCAGTGTTACCACCGTAACCACGACTCAGTCCGGCGTTGTTGATGCCGCCGCTGGTATAGCCAGTTGCTGAGGTAATCATGTTGCGTTCCGAACGCGTGTTGTTCACGGACGAAGTGAGGTTATTCGCTTGTTGCGCCTTATCCAATGCCGTGTTTTCACGCAACTCTTTGAAAGCGTCGAAGGCTTTCAATTCTTTTTCCGCTTTTTTACGGGCCACTTCGGTTTTGTCCGGGATGGGCTTGGGTTCTTCCTTCACCTTTTCTGGCTTCGGCTCTTCTTTCTTCTCAATCGGCTTTGGCGGAGGTGGTGGCTTGCGTTGCTCGAGCACGAGGTTAACCACACGTTCTGGCAATGCCTCCGGCGCCGTATCGCGCTTTGGTGTTGGCAGTAACGGAATCAACAGACCAATGATGGCAAATACGATTAATGCATTGCGTACCACGCGACGGAAGCGCGCTTCGACCTCCTCTTTGGGAGACCATGGCAAATCATATTGGCGGTAATACATCGCTAGCATCGCGCTATGCCCTTTCCTTCTCTAACACGGCCAGTGACACTTTGTTGAAATTGGCTTGCGTACAAGTCGCCATGATTTTCTTTAACACATTGTATGGCAGGTCTTTGTCGCCCATGATAGTCACTTCACGATCATTGGAAGAACCGTCTGGCTTCGTTGATCCCAACACTGTCGCTGCCTGTGATGACAACGCAGCCAGTAGTGAAGCTACCGTTAGTTCCGACGAAGCTGCGATCTGGGGAATCGTTGCAATGGTTTTACCATCGACCACCAACTCATTCTTGGTCACCATCACTACGACTGTTTCATGTGGTTTCTTGTCCGAGATGGATTGCGGAATAACAATGTTCTTTGTGTTAGGAATTAAGTCCACATCTGAGGTGTGTACCAACAAGAACACCACCAGAATGGTAAGCATGTCAATAAAGGGCACGAGGGCCATATGGCTGTCGCCACCATGCTGACGCTTGCGGTGCCGCTTTAATCGATAAGGAATCATAGCGGTGCATCTCCAATCGATACCTGCGGAAACAATTCCGCGCGATCATATTGCTTGTCCTTCGGAACATACACACGCAAGGTGTCCATGGCTTGGACCAAGGCGTCGTATGAAATATTCGGTTCAAGCAGAATGCTGGCATTCTGTACTTCTGGATACTTAGATTTCACCAACAGCAAGTATTCTGACAGACCCACAAAGTCGTAGCCTCTATCCGTGTTCGGCAGACTTTTAAGCAAACCTGTACCGCGATCATCGACGTCAATTTTCCCCTGACGCAACACCACTTCCAGATTCAAGGTGTCCTTTAAATCTGGAATGGCCTGCTGCGCAGCAGGAAAGTTCAACTCCAAAATGCTGGTCCGGGTGAACACTGCACTGAAGATCAGGAAGAACACCAGAATCACCATCATGTCGATCATCGGCACGACGTTGAGATCATGGCGCCCGCGATAGCGCATGTGATTGCGCTTGACGCGACCGGATGCGCTAGCTGACATGGGTTACATCATCCCGCGAGCAGAGCCTGGACGACCACCTGCTGCAGGCGGTGGCACTGGACGCGTGGGCTGCGGCATATCGCCACCGCCTTCTTCACGACGTTCAACCACGGAGTTCAGAAACTTCACGGACGCAATTTCGAGGCTGTCGATCAACTTGGTTGTCTTAGCTTCTAGAAACATATGGCTAAGCAACAAGGTGATGGCGCAGATCAAACCGGATGCGGTGTTGTTCATGGCGACCGAAATACTGGCGGCGAGCAAGCTAGCCTTTTCAGCAGGGTTGGCATTGGCAATGGACGCAAAGGCTGAGATCAAACCGACGATAGTGCCAAGCAAGCCAGTCAACATGCCGATGTTCGCCAGAGCAGAAAGATAATGGGTACGTTTTTCCATGCGTGGAATGATTTCCAGCATGCTTTCGTCCATGGCTTTTTCAACGTCTTCGCGACGACGCGCATGTGCCAGACGTGCAATACCATAATTCAATACGGTTGCAATGGTGGCGCTAGAGGCACGAGTAATTTCCAACACCTTCTTGAAATTGCCAGCACTTAACGGTGGCACCACTTCTTCCCACAACGAACGATTACGTGTGGTTTCAATGGTCAGGAAGATGGTGCGTTCGATAACAATCGATACACCAACGATGAAGATCAGCGCCAGAGGGTAGAGGAAGAATCCACCACTCTTGAAGAACGTGACCACAAATGTATATAGCTCACCCACGATAATTACCCCTCAAACACGGCCATGCATAGCTGCAAACATTCTGACAAATTACAAATCAAGTCCGCGACGTAGCTCTCAATTGGCTGCGATAAATTTCACTTGCCCTGAGATTGCGGAGCAGATTGCGCACCATTGCGGGTATTCGCATACCCTTTACCAGGCTGATCTTTATTGGATATCGCCTGATAATAATCAACTTCACGTCGAAACACTTCGCGATCAACTGGCGCCAACGCCTCATCAAGCAAAGTGTTGAGTGGTTGTCCAGGCAGATTGCCAACATCTGCTCTTTTCCAAGGCACAATGTACAGGACTTTTGGTAATTCCTTGCTACCGGTCACTCTGGTTGTATCCAATTCGAGACGATCACTACCAGTTTTAACTGCAGGCGACGCATCCGTCTTTTCAGCTTTAGCTGTGGCGCGTTTCGTGTTCGCAGCACTAACGCTAGACTCACTGCTGGCAGCAGACGACGTGGATGTAGCTGGTGGGTTATCGGCATGAACACTCGACGCAATAACGCTGAGTACACAAACACAGGCGATTGAGAGCAGTTTCATGTTCATTGCTTCGCTCCAGCATCTGCAGGTGCCGATGTTGATGCAGGGACTGCTGGCGGCGTCTCAGTGGTCGCTGCTGGTTTTTTGTTCACACCCATGCGAGTACGAATTTCCTTGATCCATCCTGCGATCTTCGGGTCGGGAGTAGGAACAAGTTGTTGATAGCGATCATAGTGCGGCAACGCTTGCTCGGGATGTTGCAGGTACAAATCGTATAGCACGGCTAGATTCAAATGCGCGACTGCATAATCGTCGTCAGTAGCCAACGCAGCCAGATATGACGCTTCTGCGTCTTTGAACTTGCCGAGGTTGCGTTGCGCCACCCCCAGGTAATTGTTGGCGACTGCCGACTTCTCATCACGCTCCACTGCACGCTTCAGCACGCGTTCAGCAGCTTCAAATTGATTAGCCTTCAGGTACATCAAACCTTCATTTACATACGGTACTGAGAGCGTTGGATAACTATTGGCAACTTGTTCCAGTAAGGCTGCGCCTTCATCCACTTTTCCAGCGTAAACTTGATTCATCGCTCTAGTAAATTTGCTCTGCGCCTCAGGTGGTATGACCGCCGGCGCGGGTGCTGCGGGTACACCCGATGATGTACCAGACGATGCTGCAGAAGATGCAGCGCTATTTTTTCCACCCTTTGCCAAAGACTTCGAGGTATCCACTGAAGTCGACACCGACGAAGAAGATGAGCGTGACAACGCAGAGCTCGCCGCACTGGATACGGCGCTGGATGACGCTGAAGATTTTGACGATGAACTGCTCGACTTGGAGCTGATGCTGCTCGAAGAAGAACGCGGTTTCACCGGTAAATCATCTTCAGGAGGTGCCGACTTACATGCCGCCAGAGTGACAGCACACATTATCAACCAGGTTAGGCGGAATTTATTGTAAGTGAGTGACATAGTCTTCGCTCACTTCAGTCTTGGCGTATCGTGCCGGCATAATCTTGGCCAACGCGGCATAACTCTTCTTCACCCATTCGTCATAAACCCCATCGGCGGCGTGTTGCACATTGGCCTGATGCAATGAAATCGATTTCTCTTCAAAGGGGATGGTCTGTTCTTCCAGCATCACGTTGTATTGCTCCAGGGCGTCCGCATCAAGTTTCTTCGGGCGCTCTGATGCCATTACGTCCTGACCCATCTTGCGATACAACTCCGCCATACCAAAAGTCGCCTCAGTGGTAACTTCCGCAACGTTGTAATCAAGCGCCTGCCCGTAAGCCTTGAGTACATTGTCCATAACAAGACGCTTCTGCTTGATGGAGTTTTTCAATGGCTGGGTTAGCTTGACGCCATCGAACTCGTCCACCAATGGCTTCATGGTTATCAGCACTGCACGCGCCGCCAGGTACTTGCTACGTGGCGTGCGCGCTGCGCCAGCAGTACGATCAGCTTGAATGATCTCGGCGAGCCAGCGATTGCGTACATTGTTGTCGTGAGCCATGACCGCCAGATCTGCCAGATTCTGTCGGGCCTCGATACATAAATCAAATTGCTGCGGAAACTGTGCGACATACGCAGCGTAATCGTTGGCGGCCAACGTGATGGCTGACGTCTGACCTTTCTTGGCGGCCGCGCCATACAGCTCGGCTGCTTGCCACAATGCAGAGCGGCGAATTTCCGCGGTCTCTTCACGACGCGCGGCGATGCGATCGTACTCTGCGGCTGCTTCCAGATTGCGTCCGGCTTGTTGATAACCGACCGCCAATTTCTTGCTGACTTCCGGCGCCAACTCATGGTTGGGATTGGCGCGACGGAATTGTTCCAGCACTTCGATAGCGCGCGGCCAATTGTTTTCTTTGATCAATGCGGTCGCAGCATCGAACTGTGCATTAGCGGCGATCTTGGAGTTAGGTGTCAGCGCGACCACGCGCAGGAAATCATTCACTGCAGCGCCACTATCACCCGACGCCTGTTTGGCTTCGGCCTGCTTGTAGATGGACGCGGCAATACGGTCGTTGATGGCAATCAAATCTGGGTCGTTGGCCGGAAGGAAAGTACGTGCTTGTAAGTAAGCCTGCTCGGCTTCGACGTACCGGCCACGGTCATACAGAGAATGTGCCATCAAGGTAGTTGCCGAGCGACGCAGCTTCGCATCAGCTGGTGGCTTGCGATCCAACAATTGCTTGGCGACTTCAATCGTGCGATCAAAGTCATTTAGCGCAAACAGATCTTCGGCTGCTTTGGTCAACACCTGCGCCGATTGTGGTTCATTTGGGAAACTGGTCGCGTACATCACAGCGCTATCAATGAACTTGCGATGCCACGTTGTTTTCGCATCACCAGTCAACGTAGGTTCTAGCTTCTGATAAGCAACCAGTGCCGCATAGCCTGCGGTTGCCGACTTGGCATGAACCGGATAGTTGTAAGCAGTGAACTCATATTCCTGAGTGGCTTCTGCATACTTACCGGCATCAAACAACAACTCACCTAGCAAGTAACGATTGTTAGGCGCATTGCCATCTTCTGGAAATGAATCCAGCAAACTACGATACCAACGCGCGGCAGATGCGTAATCTTCGGGTTTCTTACTCTTGCCCGCTTCAGCGTGATAGTACTGAGCCAGATCCTTCAAGTGGCTTTTGATTTCGGTAACTACTTCCGGCGCGTCTTCGCGTTTACGATTCGCCCAGAACGGCGCAGTAAATGCATACCGAACCACAAACTCCTGCTTGGCTTCCAATACTTTCGCGGCAAAGCCGCCCTTCTGATACGCATCAATCGCACGCGACTGCAATGTCGGCGCCTGACGTGCATCAGCATGACGAACCGAGAAGGCCGTATAGGCTTGTGCCGCGTCCTGATAACGTTCTTTCTCCAGATACAACTTACCCAAGCTGGAATACAGCAGGTAACCATATGCTGGATCACCACCGTGTTTGTTGAACATGGCGGTGATGGTGTTAGGGCCGTCTTCATCAAACGCCATGACGGCCAGTGCATGCAGCGCGTCCTCCGACAGTTCGCGCTCTGGGCGTGATAACGATTTGGTTGGGCGCATCGTGCCCTGCTTGAGCAACACCTTGTCGAGCAATTTCAAAAACGCGTTGGCGCTTTCCTCAGAACGTCCCAGTTTGAATAATGCCCATCCTTGCTTGTATAAGCCCTGCTCATAAAAGCCAGAGGACGTGTTGCCGTTCACGACAGCGGTGTAAGCCTTCGATGCTTCGCCATAACGTTTGCTACTAAACAACAATTCACCGCGACGGAATTGGGATTCGATCAGCCACTTGGAATTCGGATAACGTGCAACCAGTCGATCAAGCGTAGCAAGCGCCTTGATGATATCGCCCGATGCTTCATAGGCACGCGACAATTGATACAAGACGGCATCCGCGTTTGGATAATTGGGATAGGACTTTAGCAATTCTTCGTACAGTGCAATGGATTCCTTCAAGGTCTTGGCGTCCATTTTCTCTGGATCGGCCGCCTGAGCTCCTTCATTCACTTCTACATTTAAATCGCCGAGACGACGCATCGCTTCGACACGCAGTTTGGGATTCGGATTCTGCAATTCGAGAAAGTGTCGATACGCTTCAGCAGCCTGCTCTTGTGTCGCAGTATTGGCCGGTCGCGGCGTGACATCTTCGGTCTTATTACTGAGGTCTTTTAACGTTTGCGTGCCTTGGGGCGCTTTCTTTTTCGCCAGCGCCTCCTGGCCAGATAGCAAAGTCAATGCAATCAGTGCAGTCAACTTCAATGATTTATTCATGGCGTAGTAGCTCCTGTAACAGGAGCTGCAGGATCTTGATTGGCCGTCGTTGATGGCGCGTCTTCGGCAGCTGGTGGCTGCGGTTCGCTACCTGTACGACTGCTATCGTCACCCAAATCTATATCGATACCGCTCTCGGATGTCGAGTCAGTGCCCGTCGCACCACTCACATCTGGAGCGCTTTGCGGCGTCGTAGCCGTGTCACTATCAGGACCGCCTTCGTTCTTCGGCGTCACTTTAATAGCGGGACGTTGTGCATCAGCAGCGCGATCATAAATGGACGCCAACGCGTACTGCGCCTGCAATGTGTATTGCGACAAACGATCCTTTTGCTGCTGCAACTGTGTGCTCGCCACTTTGGCCAGATAGTCACTTTGCTCCTGATCGGTATCCAGACAACGACCTAACATGGCTTGCAAACGTGGGGTGAGTTCCTGCACACGACGCGAAAATTCTTCGTTACGTAGTGGCACCGTATCCCGTGCACGCCCAACCAGTGTATAGCGACGACGCGCTTCCTTGGTGGCAACTGCAAGTTCGCGGACTTCTTTTTGTTCACGCCACAGACGTGCCTTGAAGCTAGCACTCATATTCCAGTACAGCACGCCTTTCATCAGCCGAATCTTGTCGATTGTTTCAGCTTGAGTATCGCTGCTCGGGTTCTGCTCTGCAGCTTCCTTCACTCGCATCACTCGTTGCCAGGATTGTTGTTCAGCAGCTGTGGCTAGTGCGACCACATCTTCATTGCGAGCGATTTCTTTTAGGCGCGTATCAAAGTCCAGAACCTTATTTTCAAGACCATCCATATCGACTTCGTCGAGCACCTTCTTCATGGACTCCATACGTTGTTGATAGGCGATTTTGCGAGTATCGACCATGTTTTGAAAGGCATCCAGATTTTGCAACCAATCTTCAAGGTTGTGTCGCATCACTCTCAAATCCCTAAAGTTTTTAAGCGCCTCTTGAAAGGTATTGGAAGCGAGCAGATCGTAGAGATAGCGCGTCTCTGGAGCATCCGGCAGATTCCGCAACTGCCAATACCAACCGGCCTCTTCGCCGTCTTTTTCGTTCGCCAAGACGGTTCCTATTAATCCACCGCCTTGAATGGAATTGATGGACTGATCGATACGTCCTGTTTCTTGTTCAAACATTTCAATGGCTGTGGTGTAGAACTCAGCAGCCTGACCTTCTGACTTCAACTGCCCATACGCATAAGGAATTGCCAGCAGCGCTTCCTGCACCGCTGGATCCAGCAGATTACGACGTTTCAATTCCAACCATGGAACCAACGCGGCATTAAGTTGACCTTGATTTGACTGCGCCCAACCAAGACCCAACAAAGCTTTGTTAGACAACGGTCCCAACAGCCGAATGCGTTCCAGCACTCGCTGCGCATCAGCTGGACGTTCCAGTTTTAGCAACGTGAATCCCAAGGCAAGATTAGCTTTGTCGCGCAAGCCGGCAAGTTCTTCACCGCGGACTTTCATCAACCCAACGGTTTCCAGTAACTTAATAGCCTCGTCGGTCCGACCCTGCCTAACAAGCGCAACCCCTAGGTTAAAACGCGCATACATTGACCAGGAATCAGTGACTTCCAGGTTTTTCTTGATATCTTTTTTACTTTTATCCAGTGCCCGCAAAGCAGTAATAGCTTCATCAAACCGACGCTGGCTGAGCAGAATTTCTGCCATCAACATGCG
>Ga0170475_118222235_pt1 | contig 11844 bp, 12 predicted proteins | sample Soicark_Litter_5_FD_111474 | JGI IMG/M metagenome (GOLD analysis project Ga0170475, IMG submission 111474) | Avena fatua rhizosphere microbial communities from Hopland, California, USA. Combined Assembly of 48 SPs | reverse complement strand
TTTTCGCTGGACAACGACACCTTCCCGCTGCTGCGGGCAGGGACGAAAGCCGCCAACCGGATAGCCGTGGTGTGCGGCGCGGGTATCAATTGCGTTGGTGTGTCCGCGGCAGGTGGGCTGGTTCGGTTTCCATCGGTCGGTGATATTTCGGGGGACTGGGGCGGTGGTGCGAGTCTCGGGACCGAAGCGCTTTTCCTCGCGGTACGAGCTGAAGATGGTCGTGGCCGACCCACTGCCTTGCGGGAAGCGATCATCCAGCACTTTGGCACAGCCTCGATGGCCGAGTTGACTGCGGCGCTGCACTTCCACGAGATGCCGCGCAGCCGGCTCCATGAATTGGTCCCAGTGCTCTTGCAGGTCGCCGAAGCAGGCGACGGACCTGCCGTTTCTGTGGTGGACCGGTTGGCGGAGGAGGTGTTCTTACTCGCCCGAGTTGCCCTCGATCGGCTCCAACTGCGTGATCAGCCAACCGATGTGGTACTCGGCGGGGGAGTGCTTGCTTCGCAGGACCCATTGCTGATGCGTGGAGTGTTGCAGCGGCTGGCGGCGTATGCTCCACAAGCCAATGTGCTGGTAGTAGATGACCCGCCGGTTGTTGGCGCCGCCCTTCTGGGGCTCGACGCCGTTGGTGCGCCACCTGATGCGGACATCGCAGCTCGAACGGCCGTGCTAGCCCGCACGCGTACGGCTAGGCTGCCCGGAGATCGACTTGCTGATCATGATCGCGTGGATACTTGATCAACTCTGAGTGGAGACTACCTCTATGAAGCCACAGCACCGCGCCGACAGGTTCATCGACGCAGACTCTGACCCGCGGGAGGCCGGGGTGTCACTCGGCGATGAGCGCTCAACGCTTACCGAATACCTACGCGGTCAGCGCCTCACTTTGCAGATCAAGTGCGAGGGACTGGACGCCAATCAACTCGCTTGGCGCGCGGTTGAGCCATCAACGATGTCGCTGCTTGGCTTGGTGCGACACATGGCAGAGGTCGAGCGCAAGTGGTTCCGACAGCGGTTCGCGGGCCAAGATGTGACCAATCGGTATCAGTCTGACGCCGACCCGGACGGGGATTTCGACGGTGCCGTGCCCGATAAAGCGGTAGCCGATGAAGCGTGGGCCGCCTGGCACGATGAGGTCAGGTTCGCTGAGCAATTCGCCCTTAACACTGACCTGAACTTTGTCGGTCATGATGGTGCAGGGGAACCGATCTCACTGCGGGAGCTGCTTGTTCACATGATCGAGGAGTACGCCCGGCACAACGGTCATGCCGACTTATTGCGGGAACGCATAGATGGGCGCATCGGTCAATAGTCGAGAGGAGTCGGTCTTGAGCGTTACGCCAGCTGAGACCTCGGAGTGGGCGGGACCCAATCGCTTCTTGCCTCCACCCGAGGCGCGGGTACAGGCCGATGGCACCCAACGCTTTGAGGGCGTGAGCTATGCCATTGCCTACGGTTATCGACCGCTGCAGCTGGACGTGTGGGTGCCCGAGTCAGCAACGCCGCCGCCACTGGTGGTCTGGATTCATGGCGGCGGATGGATGTTTGGTGATCGCCGCTACCTTCCCGAGACACTGCGGCCGAATCAGCTCTTCGAGGCCTCGACAGCAGCGGGTCTGGCCATTGCCACGATTGATTACCGCCATGCGTTGGAGGCGCATTTTCCGGCTCAGTTGCACGATGCCAAGGCTGCCATCCGCTACCTCCGAACCTATGCCGAGGTCTTTGGCGTCGATACGACCAAGATCGGCGTCTGGGGTGAGTCCGCCGGCGGCCACATCGCTGCGCTGGTCGGCTTGACCGGAAAGCACGCCGAGCTCGAGGGCGCCATCGGTGTGCTCCATGAATCGAGCTCGGTCGATGCCGTCGTTGCCTGGTACGCCCCGGCGGATTTCACATTGCAGCCGCGGGAGCGTCGTAGTCCAGAAGCCATGGCGAACCGGCCTCCCGAAATGCTTACGCCGCCAGAGGAGCTTCTGGCCGGCGGGAATGACGAACGTGCGCTGGCTGTCGCCAGCCCCATCAGCTACGTCACGTCGGCAGCTGCGCCGTTCCTGCTCATCCATGGCACCGCCGACACGGTAGTGCCGTACGTCCAAAGCGAAGTGCTCACCAAAGCCCTGACCGATGCGGGGGTGCCAGCCCAGTTGGTTCCGATCGACGGTGCGGAACATATCTTCAACGGTCACAACGATGTTGACGGTGTGGTTCGACTTTCCGTGGAGTACCTCGTCAACGCGCTCGGACCGGCGAATCGATGATTGCCAGATCTACCAGCGAACGGGCAGCTGCTGTACGCCGTTGACCGGACCATCTCCGCGGAAGGTGAGATCTGCCGCCGATGCCGCCAGTGACAGCGTCGGAAATCGCTGCAGCAGCGCGGGCAATGCGACCGACATCTCTAGGCGAGCTAACTGCTGGCCGAGGCATTGATGAATGCCGTGTCCAAACGTCAGGTGAGCCTGCGGCTGCCTGGTCACATCGAAAATGTCTGGATCGGTCATGAAGTCTGAGTCGCGGTTGGCCGAGGGCAGGGAGACCATTGCTACATCCCCAGCACGCAGTAGCTGGCCACCGATGATCATGTCCTGCACGATGATCCTGGGTGTTCCGGTGTGCACGATGCTGAGATAGCGCAGCATCTCTTCCACTGCGCCGGTGATCATCTCCGGATCGTCGCGGACCAGAGCTAGTTGATCAGGATGCTGTAGCAGCAGCAGCGTGCCCAATCCAATGGTGTTAGCCGTCGTCTCGTGGCCAGCGACCAGGAGAATGTTGCCGATACCGACGAGTTCCTCATTAGTCAGCTCATCGGCGTGCTCACGGATCAGCATGCCGAGGATGTCCTCGCCCGGATCTTGTCGGTGCTGATTGACCAGGGACTGCATGTAGCTGTTCATCTCGCGGGTGTTCTGCGCCTGCTGCTCCGGGGTAACCGAGACGTCCAGCATGGTGTCGCTGCGCCGCTGAAACTCGGCTTGATCTTTGAACGGAACACCGAGCAACTCACAGATCACCAGTGACGGCAGCGGCAGGGCGAACGCTCGCATCAGGTCGGCCGGCGGGCCCGCAGCCTCCATGTCGTCGAGGAACTTGCCCGTGATCTCTTCGATGTAAGGACGCATGGCGGTGAGGCGGCGCATGGAGAACTGTCCAGTCAGCATTCGCCGGATCCGTGTGTGGTCGGGTGGATCGAGCGATACCAGGAAGCCCGGCTGGGCAGCCGCTGACTCCGACCGGCCGAGTGAATTGCTGGTGTCACGGCTGGACAGCAGCTCCCGGACGTCGGCGTACTTGGTGAGCAACCACATGTTCCACGAATCGCCGGTCGACAGCAGACGTCGCACGCTGAAGACGGGCTGCTCGGAGCGGATTCGGCCCAATTCCGGCGCGGGGTTGATCGGATCGTGTGGATCGCGATGCGAATGAGGCCAAGACAGTGGCTCTGAGGTGGTCGTCATAGCTCCAGACAACAACCCTCGTCAAAACGCTCCGCTATTGTTGCCGGTCCGCCCCCGATGTCTCAGGCGAACTCAGAGAAGAAGCTGAGCCAGGCGCTAGTACTCCGCCGAGGATCGCACCGATGGTCGCGGCACCGCCGTGGATGTCACCGATGATCAATAGCACCGCTGCCCCAGCGAGGCTCATGACTCCGAGAAATCGCTGCAGACGCACCCCGCGCAACATCGCCACGGCAGCCAAGGATGCGGCCAGGCTGAAGACCGCCACCGAATTCCCAGCACCAAGGGGTTGCACGATCTTGCCCCAGAGTTCAGCCCCGAGCGCTCCGCCTAAGGCAATAACCGTCCACCGGATCGGCCCCCACACTTGCTCGGCAACAAAGCCGATCACCGCCAGCGCGACCAGGTTGAATATGGCGCCGGCAGGGCCGCCATCCTGAACCACCAGCGAAGTGATCAGTCGCCACACCTCGCCGTCGGCGATCAGCGTCCAGTTACGTTCCAGCTTCTCCAGGAGCGAGGGTGCGACGGTGAACTGGGCCAACGTTGGAAGACCGACGATGATTATGGCGATGGTCGTCGCCCACGGCCAGCGCACCCTGAACGGCCTCGACAGCGGGCGTGCCCGGGAAGCAGCGAATGCGGTCGCCAGCACGAACGCGTACAGGGCGGCTAACCAGCCCGTCGTCACGTTCTCGATCTTGCCAGTGCTCGATCTTCAGGGCCGACGTGGAATCTAGATACCCAGAGCGTCAAGTGCCAGAACGATTGCTCCGGACAGCAGTAAGGCCCCAGCGACAAGCGATGGAGTCACTCGGCCGCCTTGGGACGGAAGTGACTTAGCCGCCCGCCAGTAGAGGAACACACCGGCGACAAGCAAGGCGGCTTCCACGAGGATCGAGGCGACCGGCACCCGCCACAGTCCGAAACCGAGCAGCGGAAGATCGCCCGCATTGCCCGGCAAGATTGGCATATCTCCGCGGTGCACGATGAGGTCGAGCACCCAATGCGAAAACGCGACGGCGCCAAGCAGTAGGCCCAGCCGCCGATCCCAGCGCCACCATGCCACAGCCCCGAATGCGGCCGACAAGACCAGCGCACCTACCAGTGAATGGGTGTAGTCGGCATGAATCACCGATGCGCCGTACCCACCTCCGGGCGGAGTCTCAATGCTCTCGATGTTGAGCAGTACCAACGGGACGAAGACCACGTCCAGCCATACGGTCGCCAACATCAAAGACCACAACGGTGCCCGGTAATCCGCCGACTTAGCACCGGCGGCCAGGCCGAAATGCCCAGTGATCACCGTCGTTGTCGAGTTGGCCGCGATGGCCAGGGCAGTCGTGAATCCAAGAAACCGCAGACCCCGATGAAGAGCACCAAACCCACGAAGAACGCCACTCAACCTCCCGGAGTTGTCTTCGGTCGAATCATAAGTGTGATCCCCAGCGCAGCGACCCAGAGACCCCAACCGCTGCTCCCGATGAGGCCTGCAAGATCAAACACCGGAAAGCCGGGCAGAGCGGTTGCCAAGATATCTCCCTGGTTGAACAGGTAGAGCACGCTAACTATCAGGCCGAGGATTCCGAGCCAGCGCCGCAGGACCCGAGTGCGGAGCACGATGATGCTCAGGGTGACCGACCAGCCGATTCCCAGCAACTGCCCGAGGTGCTCACCAAGCAGGGCGCCACCGAATTGGTGCTGTGCAAGCCATGCCACACCAATCGCGGTTCGCGTGGCCGAATCACCGTCTTGGTAGAGACGTGCCAGCGGGGGAACGACGAAGACCCAGCGCAGAAACCCGATCAGCGCGAGCATGACTGAAATTGCACCTGCAAAAGTGGCCACCCAGAGGGCAACGTCGTCACGCCGGTCAAGCGCAGCAGGAAGAAGCAGTATCGGCACCAGAAGAATCGCGTACGTCCAGGCCGTTGCAAACCAGGTCCACACGAGACTCGAGCCGCCTGCTACAAAGTTTGGGAGCACAACATCGGCGGGTTCTCGAAGAATGTCGGGCCAGTCGAACGTTGCGGAGAGGCCGGTTGCTGCTGCAGTAAAGGTGAGAGCACTAATCAGAAAGAGGATGCCGGTCACCCGACGGAGGCGGAGGCCGCCGCTTTCGCTTGTCACGAGTTTGCCGCCTTCCGAAGTGATCACGGCTGACGGAAGTCAATCTGTCACGGTGCAGAGTCTTAGAGCGCGCGACTCGCAGACCGACAAAAGATTCTGAGTAGCCCAGCCGACCGCAGACTGTTGAGATGGCGTCCCAATCAAAGGAGTAGCGATGCGCACGCTGGTCATTACGCAAAACATGACCGTCGACGGTTCGATCGAGATGCTCGGAGACTGGTTCGACCCCCAGGGCCAAGGTGATCAGGCTGATCTCATCGAGGAGCTGCATCGCCAAGACCGCCGGAGTGACGCATTCCTTACCGGCCGCCAGACCTTCGAAGACTTGCGCGGCTACTGGCCTCGGCAGAGTGAGGATCCGACAGGTGTCACCAAATATCTGAACGAGGTGAGCAAGTACGTCGTTTCGTCCACGATCACCGATCCCCAGTGGCAGAACACCACGGTCCTTCGCGGAGACCCTGTGCCAAGTGTCCGTGCGTTGAAAGAACAGCAGGGCAAGGACATTGTGATCACCGGCAGCATCACGCTGTGTCACACCTTGATCAAGGCTGGGCTCGTCGACGAGTACCGCTTGTTCATCTATCCCGCGGTCCAAGGGCGAGGCCGTCGGCTGTTTCCCGACGGATTCGAGCTACCGAAGCTGACGCTCCTCGAAACCAGATCCTTTGCCGGCGGCATCGTCTATTCCAGGTACGCCGGTGGCCATAGTTGATCGGGCAACGCGCTTCGGAATACGCCGGCCGCGCTCGGCGTACTCGCGAGCCCGGTGGCTCGACAAAGCCAGCAGCACCAGAATGCTGACACCGACCGTAGGCAAGGTAGTGGCCAGCGTGACCGCTTCCGAGCCATTCGCGTTGCCGATAAAAGCGGTTGTCGTGGTCAGTACACATGACAGCATCAACCAGATTCGGGCCCAGTTTCGACCGAAGAACACCGCGACCGCCAGTCCGATATCGACTAAAGAGATTACGGCAACGACGCTTCCGGCCAAGATCAAAGCCGGGCGGCCGCCTTCGATATTCACACCCTGCAATCCCTGTATGTATTTGGCGGGTAGCAGCAACAGGAACAGCGCGATAGGTAAGAAAGCCAATCCACGGAAGAATGCGACGCCTGCCCCGAAGACGATTTGGGCCGGTCGCTTGTCGCGGCTGTCGGTATGTTCCACCTTGGCGATCTCCGGTACATCGATCCGCCGTACGTTGATGATCGGCAGGTTTCCATCGGTGATGATCAAATCACCGCCCCCATTTCGGGAGTGATAACCGGTGGAGAAGTTCTCGATCACCTCCACGTCAACTTCTGGCGAGCCTGCCATCAGCGTCTTGATGATGTAGTCGCGCTCGATATCGGTGTTTTCTTCGATCTTGTGAGTCACCTGCAGCGTAAACAAGGACAATCCAACACTCTTGTCATAGGTTGCGCCCGCAAGCCAGTCGACGGCATATCCGCCGGGGAGCATCCACCCCTCGGGACAGCGCCAGAATCGGACATGGTGCCGCTTAGACGGGCTGCCTGCCACTTCTTGCTGATAAGCGAAGTCCTGCTGTCGATCGAAAAGATTTAGCGGACTAACCGGCGCCTCATCGTAGCTGCGCCGGCTCAATGTCGACCGAAGGATCCGCAGGCCGCTGCGCAGACTCAGGTCGTCTGCACGCGTCCAGCCGGCCCCGGTCATGGCAGCGTGGACCTGGGCTTCATGACCGAGCAGGGCCAGGTTGATCGGGTCTCCGAGCAGGCCGTCACTGGTCCGCGCTCGCCCGATGAAATAGCCCGGCACATAGATCTGTGTCAGCATGCGATGAATTCTGGGCAGCAGCAGATAGGTCAGAACTATCCAGAACACAACGAGCAGCAGCATTGGCCATCCAGGCCGAACGCCCTCTCGCAAGACCAGGTACGCCAGCCAAATAGTCGCCAGACCGGCAAAGCCGAATAGGACTCCGTCGATCATGTCCATTAACGAGGGTCGCCGCTCCCGGCTGCGCCGGATCGCCATGAACTCATTGTCGTAGACCGGCCGGTTTCGCGACATCCCGGAAAAGGAACCGCCAGCGCTGGACGTACGACTCAAGAACGAGCACGCTGTGATCAAACAATCGAGGAGGGGGTCAGGGGCGATGGCGCTGGACACGACGTACCGCCGCAGCGTTGAGTTTTGGAAGAGCACAGTGAGCAGCGCGCCTGCACCCGAAGATTGGTCAAGGCCGACGCCCTGCACCGAGTGGGACGTACGGGTACTGGTCAACCACGTCGTTGGCGAAGATCGGTGGACCAAGCCGCTGGTAGACGGCAGGACCATCGAGGACGTGGGTCACGCGCTCGACGGTGACCTACTCGGAGAAGACCCCAAGTCGAATGCGCTTGCGGCGGCGGATGAGGCGTTGACGGCCGTCGCCGAGAGGCTTCCCGCTGGTGGAAAGGTGCACCTTTCCTATGGCGATGAAGATACCGAGGAATACATCCGCCAGCTGGTTGCCGAACACCTCATTCACGGCTGGGATCTGGCCGTGGCGACCGGTCAGCAGCGAACTCTGGATCCGGAGCTGGTTGCCGAGGTCGCGAGATGGTTCCGCGAACGCGAGGAGATGTACCGAGCTGGTGGATCAACAGCAGCCCGACCGACCTCAGCGCGAGCCGGTGACCCGCAGGCCGATCTGCTCATCTCCTTCGGCCGCGATCCTGATTGGTCCGCCCCTTAACCGGTTTACGCGGCCCTTAACCGGCATACGCGCTGACGCCGAGTAACCGGTCCACCGTGGTGAATTGATACCCCCGGTCCGCGAGCCGGTCGATCAATGGCGCGACCGCTGCCACGCTTTGGTCCCGCGGGCCACCGCGCGCCTCCCGGCCATCATGGAAGATCAAGATCGTGCCGGGCCGGGTAAGCCTGGCAGCTGAATCGGTCAGCTTCACGGCCGCCGGCTGGAAGATCTCCAGAGGATGAACGAAGGTCCCTGATACGACCTGAAGTCCGTGCTGCTGCGCAGTGCCCATCACCCAAGGCCAATGGCATAACCACGGTGGCCGATAAAGCGTGGGAGTAACGCCAGCGACGGAGTAGAACACCTCTTGAGAGCGGATGATCTCGATCTCTTGCCGTGGTTGCTTGATATAGCTAGTGAACGAGTGGCTGTAACTGTGGTTGCCCAGCACATGACCGCTCTGCACGATGCGCCGAGTAGTGGACGGAAAGCGCTGTGCACACCGCCCGACCTGGAAGAACGTCGCCTTTACCTGGTACGCGTCCAAGGTGTCGAGCAGTCGCGACGTGTAGGGCTCGTTAGGCCCGTCGTCGAAGCTCAGCGCGACTACTTTTTCTTCCGTCTCGATGGCGTACGGAAATGAGCCGAAGAGTTGTGATCGAGGCCGGAAGCCGGTCCAGTACGCCGCGGCCCCAAGTGCGGATATTCCGAGCGCGGCGACTCGGGCCGCCACGGTTAGCCAGCTCACGGGCCGTGCCAGAAATTGGCCAGGCTGTCCATGGCTGCGTCGCCGGCACCGGTTGCGAAGCCGAGCGAGGTGAGGCCCACCAGCAAAATCCCGAGCACCACCCGCCGGCGCGCCCAGACCGGTACCAGGGGTCGCAGCCGCTCTTGGCGAAACGCCGGCGCCATTCCAAATGTCTGCCGCTGCGACAGCCGGTTGAGCCAGTACGCCAAGAGGTAATAGACCAGGAAGGTCATGAAGAAGTTGTAGAGCAGTCCTCGCTCCAGCCGGCGCGCGGAGGTATTGACGACGTTGCGGCGTTCCCAGCTCACCAATCCACGTCGTCGCAGCCGCCGCAGAAGATCAAGTTCGTCACCGCCCTGAGTGAGTCTCAGGTCGTACCCGGGAAATGCCTGGCGCCGCGCGGCAAGGTTGGTCGCACTTACGTAGCAGACGAATCCGGTCAATGCATAGATCAGGGCAACCATGCCGAAGAGCAATGTGGGATACGCCTTCGCCCACCATGAAGGGTTCTCGTACCGGCACGGACCGGCAACGGCGACCACCCGGTCCGAAGCTGCGAAGCCCGCGTCGATGGTGCGCAGCCAATCGTGTGGCTGGGTGGTGTCGGCATCGGTTGAGATGATGATCTCACCGCGGGCGCATTCAACGCCCCGCTGGCGGGCGGCGCAGACGCCCTGCTGAGGCTCGCTGACCACGTGTACGCCATAACGGGCGGCAACAGCCGCGGTCTGGTCAGTGCTGTTGTTGTCTACGACGATGATCTCGTAGTTCCCGTCGTAATCCTGGTGCTGCAACGAATGCAGTGCGCGACCTAGATAGGCCGCCTCGTTGTACGCCGGGACGATGACCGAGAACCGCACATGGTCCTGCGGCTGTGCCATCCCACTCCTTCACCCACTACCCCGCGCCGGGCGGTGGCGAGTCGACCCATTGATGCGAAAGCCAGCACAACACTTTAGGGGAAGCAACTCCTCGCCGCCGGAGGACTGGCGAGAACAGTCGAATCCCCGACCGAACGGATGGACCGCCTTTGCCGGTTCCGAAAGGATGATCAAAGTTGAGGAGAGCTCGGCTCATATCCAACTTCTGAACCACATTCGGGAAAGCCATTTCGGATAGGGCAGGAGCTCATCGCTGAGAATCGGATAGATATAGGCAAAGTTGGCAGCGACCAGCGCCACGAAAGCACCGACAACAATCGCGGCCACCATGCGACGATCTCCGGCTTGGGCGTCGCCAAGCATCCAGCCGGCACAGAGCGCAATGGCCATCACCGAAAACGGGATGATCGCGATCGCGTAGAAGAAGAACAACGGACGCGAATCGAAGATAAACCACGGCAACCAGCTGCTCAACACGCCCACAACGGGAATTCCGAAGCGCCAGTCACGACCTCCCACCCACAAGATCACGGCCGCCAGGAGTGCGAAAATTGCAACCCACCACAGCGCGGGTGTTCCTACACCGCTGATCACACGAATGCAGTTGTCCGGTCCGAGGCAGCCGTCGGTTCCGGGCTGGATATTGTTGACAGCGTCGATCCCGATCGGACGCGCCACGATCAGCCATCCCGCGGGATCGGCTCGGTAGGTGTGCTGAGCGTTGTTGATGAAGTCGCCGGTGTGAAAGTTCCAGATGTCGTACTGGTAATGCAGCAAGGAGGCGAGCGGCTTGCCGAGCAGTCGGACCGTGAGGTGATCTGCATGCTGTGCCCCCCACATCCGGTCGTAGCCTCCGCTGGTCAGCAACCAGCTGGCCCAGGTGCCGACGTAGACCACCAGGCTGAGCGCTATGAGGGAGAAGAAGGCTGGGATGCCGTCGCGGAGTATCGCGAATTTGGCGCGCGATCCAGCACCCGCAAGGCGGCGCGCGCCGACGTCCCAGGCCAGTGACAGCAGCGCAAAGGCGGCAAGTGGAAATAGTGCGTTCCACTTGGTTCCCATTGCCAGACCGAAGCTGAGCCCAGCAGCTAGCCGCCACGGACGCAGCACAAGAGCTGGGCCGAACCGACCACCAAGATCAGCAAGCTCGCGCCGTTCCAGATAGTCAGCGAGGCGGTTTCGGAACCATTCCCGATCAGCCACCAGGCAGGCAACAGCAGCCACCAGAAAGAAAGCCATGAAGATGTCGAGCAGCGCGATCCGCGACATCACGAATACCAGCCCGTCGAACGTCAGCAGCAGGCCGGCTAGACCACCGATCAGCGTCGACTTCGAGACCCGGCGCACTAGCCGGATGGTCACCATGATCAGCAGAGTTCCAAAGATCAAGGAGGCAAACCGCCAGCCGAACGAGTTCATGCCGAAGAGCTGTTCACCGGCGGCGATCAACCACTTGCCGAGCGGAGGATGCACGACGAACGCGGGGGTGTCCTGCATGACATCGACGTTGCCGGCAATGATCTTGGCATTGGCGTTGCTCAGCCAGTCGCGCTCGTAGCCGAACTTCAGCAGCGAGTACGCGTCCTTGGCGTAGTAGGTCTCGTCGAAGACCAGCTTGTTGGGATAGCCCAGGTTGACGTAGCGGATGACGAAGGCAATCGCTCCGATGATCAACGTCACGACCCAGCCGCTGGTGCGATCGGTTGGCATTGAGACGCGCAACCGCTCGATTGTGCTCGGCGGGTTCGGCGGCCAGTCCATGAGGGCCCGTGGCTGAGTGGAGTCTCCGGTGAGGGTGTCTGCCGGGACCACCAACCCTCTCTCAGACTCCATGACTTGGCGCGCCACTCGCCCATCGTAGGTGGATGCGATCAATGGGACTTACCACTAACCATCCTCCGTCACCCGGTTCTCTG
>Ga0170475_105247660_pt1 | contig 11844 bp, 12 predicted proteins | sample Soicark_Litter_5_FD_111474 | JGI IMG/M metagenome (GOLD analysis project Ga0170475, IMG submission 111474) | Avena fatua rhizosphere microbial communities from Hopland, California, USA. Combined Assembly of 48 SPs | reverse complement strand
TTGCATTGTGGCGAAAGCCAGCGCACATCTCTGCCGATTTCGGGAGGATTTGCCGATGAGTGACCCCCATCCCCTGGACCACGTGGTGCTGCCGGTGGTCAATATCGAGATGGCGCGCGAGCGCCTGGGCAAGCTCGGTTTTACCGTCGCCGCCGATGCGCGGCACCCATTCGGCACCGAGAATGCCTGCGTCTTCTTTGCCGACAAAACCTACCTCGAGCCGCTCGGCATCGCCAGCCTGGAGACTTACGAAGCGGCCATCGGAGACGGCAACGTTTTCACCGCACGTGATCGTGCCTTCCGCTTCCGCTGCGGCGACGACGGCCTGTCGGCTATCGTCTTCGGTACGCCGGATGCCGATAGCGATCACGCCCGCTTCATCGACGATGGCATGAGCGGCGGCGAGATGCTGAGATTTGCCCGGCAGATGAAGATGCCGGATGGTTCTGAGGCGACCGCCGCGTTCCGCCTGGCTTTCGCGGCCGATCTGCGCGCACCCGATTTCTTCCTCTTCGCCTGCCAGCGCGTCAACCCACTGCCCAGCGATCTCAAGGCCTTGGAAACCCATGCGAATGGCGTTTTGGGCATCCTGTCGATCGTGCTCTCGTCGTCCGATCCCAAGGCGTTCGCGCCGCTGTTGCAGCTGGCGTCTGATGCGCAGGCGACCCGCGAGGAGGCGTTCGGTGTCAGCCTGGATGCCGGCAACGCCCGTATCAATATCCTGTCGCCGGATGGCTTGAACGCTTACTACGATCTCGCCGAGCCCAAGGCCGATCGCGGCCTGCGTGGCGCGGCGATTGTCTTTTCCGTTGCCGATCTCGCCGTGACAGAGGCGCATTTGGCTGCTAACGGGATCACCTATACACGCAAGAACAATCGAATTCTGGTGAAGGCCGCACCCGGCCAGGGCGCGCTCTTCGCCTTCGAGGAGAAACGATGACTGAGACCAATTCCGAGGTGGCCGTTGGCGAAGGCGCCGGCCGTGTGGTGTTTTCCAACATCGGCAAGCTGTCGCTGATCGCCGGCCCCTGCCAGATGGAAAGCCGCGACCATGCCTTCATGATCGCCGGCACGCTGAAGGAGCTCTGCGACAAGCTCGGCATCGGCCTTGTCTACAAGTCCTCCTTCGACAAGGCCAACCGCACCTCGCTGTCGGCCCAGCGCGGCATCGGTCTTGAAACGGCGCTCGAAGTCTTCGCCGATCTCAAGAAGGAATACGGCTTCCCTGTCTTGACCGACATCCACACCGAGGAGCAGTGCGCCGAAGTCGCCGCTGTCGTCGATGTGCTGCAGATCCCGGCCTTCCTTAGCCGGCAGACGGACCTGCTGGTCGCTGCCGCCAAGACCGGCCGCGCCATCAACGTCAAGAAGGGCCAGTTCCTGGCGCCTTGGGACATGAAGAACGTGCTTGCCAAGCTGAATGCCAGCGGCAACCCGAACATCATGCTGTGCGAACGCGGCGCTTCCTTCGGCTATAACACGCTGGTCTCCGACATGCGCTCGCTCCCCATCATGGAAGCCATGGGCGCGCCTGTTGTCTTCGATGCGACGCATTCGGTGCAGCAGCCGGGCGGGCAGGGCGGCTCCAGTGGCGGCCAGCGCGAATTCGTGGAAACGCTGGCACGTGCGGCTGTCGCCGTCGGTGTCGCCGGTGTGTTCGTCGAGACGCACGAAGATCCCGACAATGCGCCGTCGGATGGCCCGAACATGGTCTATCTCAAGGACATGCCGCGCCTGCTTGAGAAGCTTCTGGCCTTTGACGCCATCGCCAAGGGCTGACGTTCAAAAGACTGACACGTTCGTGTATTAGGCCACCGAAGAACAATGTGGAGGAGCATGCGCAAAAGGGTCCCAAACTGCCCCAAACCGGCATTGTAATTTGCGCATCTTCGATTAAAGACGAATTTCAAACGATTTATCCACCCTCAAGCAGAGAAGAGCCGATGACCGCTATTACCGATATTATCGCCCGCGAGATTCTCGACAGCCGTGGTAACCCCACCGTCGAAGTCGATGTCTATCTCGAAGATGGCAGCATGGGCCGCGCCGCCGTTCCGTCGGGCGCATCGACCGGCGCGCACGAAGCCGTCGAACTCCGCGATGGTGGCAAGCGTTATCTCGGCAAGGGTGTCGAAAAGGCCGTCGAAGCCGCCAACACGGAAATCTTCGACGCCATTGGCGGCATCGACGCTGAAAACCAGATCCAGATCGACAACATCATGATCGAACTGGACGGCACGCCGAACAAGTCGCGCCTCGGCGCCAACGCTATCCTCGGCGTTTCGCTGGCCGTTGCCAAGGCTGCCGCCGAAGCTGCCGGCCTGCCGCTCTACCGTTACGTTGGTGGCGCTTCCGCGCACCTGCTGCCGGTTCCGATGATGAACATCATCAACGGCGGCGCGCATGCCGACAACCCGATCGACTTCCAGGAATTCATGATCCTGCCTGTAGGAGCTGATTCCATCCGCGAAGCTGTTCGCATGGGCTCGGAAGTCTTCCACACGCTCCGCAAGGAGCTCGCTGCCCAAGGCCACAACACCAATGTCGGCGACGAAGGCGGCTTCGCACCGGGCCTGAAGAGCGCCCCTGAAGCCCTCGACTTCATCATGAAGTCGATCGAGAAAGCCGGCTACAAGCCTGGCGAAGACATCCATCTCGGCCTCGACTGCGCCTCGACCGAATTCTTCAAGGACGGCAAGTACGTTCTCGAAGGCGAAGGCCGCACGCTGGAGCCGGGCGCAATGGCTGAATACCTGGCGCAGCTCGCTGCCCAGTACCCGATCATCTCGATCGAAGACGGCATGGCTGAAGACGACTGGGATGGCTGGAAGGCTCTGACGGATCTGGCCGGCAAGAAGGTTCAGCTGGTCGGCGACGATCTCTTCGTCACCAACTCTGCTCGCCTGCGCGATGGTATCAAGATGGGCGTCGCCAACTCGATCCTCGTCAAGGTCAACCAGATCGGTTCGCTGACGGAAACGCTCGACGCCGTCAACACCGCGCACAAGGCAGCCTACACCGCCGTCATGTCGCACCGTTCGGGCGAAACCGAAGACAGCACGATCGCCGATCTCGCCGTTGCCACGAACTGCGGTCAGATCAAGACTGGCTCGCTCTCGCGCTCGGATCGTCTTGCCAAGTACAACCAGCTGATCCGCATCGAAGAAGGCCTCGGCCCGCAGGCGCAGTACGCCGGCCGTTCGATCATCCGCGGCTAAGCCTTCTGATTTCAAGCATTTGGAACCCGCGCTCTCGTGAACTGATCCCCGAAGTTGGATTACCAACTTTCGGGGACAGTTCATGACGGCGCGGGTTTTTTGTTGCGCCGCGGTCATAGTCAACGGACGGTTAATCTCTGCCCGGTAGTCTTCTGGTCAAGGGTAATGCGTTTCGAGAATGCGTGTATGTGGACCAAGCATCATAAGAAGAAAAAGATCGGCCGTTTCGTCATTCCGGCGATGGCGGTCGCGTTTCTCTCCTATTTCGGCTACCATTGCATCCATGGCGACTACGGCCTGCGCGCGACAGAAGTGTTCGAGCGCCAGCGCATTGCGCGCGAAAGAGAGCTGGCCGTGCTTAAAAATAAGCGCGAGCACCTTGAAAAGCAGGTGGCGCTCCTAAGTGATGGTTCCATGGACAAGGACATGCTGGACGAGAAGGCCCGTCTGCAGCTGAACTTCTCCCGCGCCGACGAGATCGTCATATTCAATCATTATTCGAATTAACCGAAATCAGGTTAATCGAAATAAATTGATATTTATCAACAACTTGCGCCAGAATATGAGCCATGCATTTATGGCATTGCTGTGGCGAAAATTCTTCCCTATGGTGCGCACCACCCAAGAACCGATAAACCCATAGGGAGGGTTGAATGGCTCCGCGAAAAAACGCGACCGTTTCCAGCCGTAAGACAAGCGCAAAGCCTGCAGCCAAGGCATCGAATGGTGGCCCGGTGGCCGATTTCGATCGTGATGAAGAGCTCAAGGCCTATCGCGAAATGCTGCTCATCCGCCGTTTCGAAGAGAAGGCGGGCCAGCTTTACGGCATGGGCTTCATCGGCGGTTTCTGTCACCTTTATATCGGCCAGGAAGCTGTCGTCGTCGGCATGCAGATGGCGCAGAAGGAAGGGGACCAGGTCATCACCGCTTACCGCGACCACGGTCACATGCTGGCAACCGGCATGACCGCACGCGGCGTCATGGCCGAGCTGACCGGCCGCATCGACGGCTATTCCCGTGGCAAGGGCGGCTCGATGCACATGTTCTCCAAGGAGAAGCATTTCTACGGCGGTCACGGCATCGTCGGCGCCCAGGTGTCGCTCGGCACCGGTCTCGCCTTCGCCAACCGCTATCGCGGCAATGACAGCGTCTCGATCGCCTATTTCGGCGACGGCGCTGCCAACCAGGGCCAGGTCTACGAGAGCTTCAACATGGCTGCTCTCTGGAAGCTCCCGATCATCTACATCATCGAGAACAACCGTTACGCCATGGGTACGTCCACGGCCCGCGCCACGGCGCAGTCGAACTATTCGCTGCGCGGTTCCGGCTTCGGCATCCCCGGCGTCCAGGTCGACGGCATGGATGTTCGCGCCGTCAAGGCTGCTGCCGACGAGGCGCTCGAGCATTGCCGTTCGGGCAAGGGGCCCATCATTCTCGAAATGCTGACCTATCGCTATCGTGGTCACTCCATGTCCGACCCGGCCAAGTATCGCTCCAAGGAAGAAGTGCAGAAGATGCGCTCCGAGCAGGATCCGATCGAGCAGGTCAAGGCACGCCTCATCGAAAAGGGCTGGGCCTCAGAGGACGATCTCAAGGCGGTCGACAAGGACGTTCGCGACATCGTCGCCGATAGCGCCGACTTCGCCCAGGCCGCACCGGAGCCGGATGCATCCGAGCTCTACACCGACATTCTGCTGTAATCGGGGAGGGTAGACCCATGCCAATCGATATTCTCATGCCCGCCCTCTCTCCGACGATGGAAGAAGGCACGCTGTCCAAGTGGCTGAAGCAGGAAGGTGACAAGGTCACCTCCGGCGACATCATTGCCGAAATCGAAACCGACAAGGCGACGATGGAAGTCGAAGCCGTCGACGAAGGCGTCATCGGCAAGCTGCTCGTTGCCGCCGGCACCGAAGGCGTCAAGGTAAACGCCAAGATCGCTGTTCTCCTGCAGGACGGCGAATCCGCGTCCGACATCTCGGCTGCACCTGCTGCTGCCGCGCCGGCCGCCGCCGAAGCACCCAAGGCTGCTGAAGCGCCCGCCGCTGCCGCAGCGCCGGTTCCCGCTGAGCCGAAGGCTCAGGTTCCGAACGATCCTGAAATCCCCGCCGGCACCGAAATGGTCTCCATGACCGTGCGGGAAGCGCTTCGCGACGCCATGGCCGAGGAAATGCGCGCCGACGACAACGTCTTCGTCATGGGCGAGGAAGTGGCCGAATACCAGGGCGCCTACAAGGTCACCCAGGGCCTGCTGCAGGAATTCGGCGCACGCCGCGTCATCGACACCCCGATCACCGAGCACGGCTTTGCCGGCGTCGGCGTCGGTGCTGCGATGTCCGGCCTGAAGCCGATCGTCGAGTTCATGACCTTCAACTTCGCCATGCAGGCGATCGACCAGATCATCAACTCCGCTGCGAAGACGCTCTACATGTCCGGCGGCCAGATGGGTGCACCGATCGTGTTCCGTGGCCCGAACGGTGCGGCTGCCCGCGTTGGCGCCCAGCACAGCCAGGATTACTCGGCCTGGTACAGCCAGATCCCGGGCCTCAAGGTCGTCATGCCCTACACGGCAGCCGACGCCAAGGGCCTGCTCAAGGCTGCGATCCGCGATCCGAACCCGGTCGTCTTCCTTGAAAACGAAATCCTCTACGGTCAGCACTTCGACGTGCCGAAGATGGACGATTTCGTTCTCCCGATCGGCAAGGCCCGCATCCACCGCCAGGGCAAGGACGTCACGATCGTCTCCTTCGGTATCGGCATGACCTACGCTACGAAGGCCGTCGCCGAACTCGAAAAGATCGGCATCGACGTCGAACTGATCGACCTGCGCACGCTGCGTCCGATGGACCTGCCGACCGTGATCGAATCGGTCAAGAAGACCGGCCGTCTCGTCACCGTCGAGGAAGGCTACCCGCAGAACTCGGTCGGAACCGAAATCGCCACCCGCGTCATGCAGCAGGCCTTCGATTATCTCGATGCGCCGGTTCTCACGATCGCCGGCAAGGACGTTCCGATGCCTTACGCCGCCAACCTCGAAAAGCTTGCGCTGCCAAGCGTCGACGAAGTCGTCCAGGCCGTGAAAGCCGTCTGCTACAAGTAACAAGGGAAGGGTATTTCGATGCCTATCAACATCACGATGCCTGCCCTGTCTCCAACCATGGAAGAGGGCAACCTCGCCAAGTGGCTGGTCAAGGAAGGCGATACGGTTAAGTCTGGCGATGTCATCGCCGAGATCGAAACCGACAAGGCGACGATGGAAGTCGAAGCGGTCGACGAAGGTGTCGTCGCCAAGCTCGTCGTTCCCGCCGGCACCGAAGGCGTCAAGGTCAATGCCTTGATCGCCGTTCTGGCCGCCGATGGCGAAGACGTCGCTGCCACCGCAAGCGGCGCTGGCTCGGCTGCTCCGGCACCGAAGGCTGCCGAAGCGCCGAAGGCCGAGGCAAAGACCGAAGCCGCTCCGGCTCCGGCCACGCCAGCGGCCGCTCCAGCACCCGCGGCAGCGCCTGCCGCTGCTTCCACGGGCGGCAACCGCACCTTCTCCTCGCCGCTCGCGCGTCGTCTGGCGAAGGAAGCCGGTATCGATCTGTCGGCTGTTGCTGGCTCCGGCCCGCATGGCCGCGTCGTTAAGAGCGACGTCGAAGCCGCCGTCGCCGGTGGCGGCGCCAAGGCTGCGCCTGCCGCTGTTCCGCAGGCTGCCGCATCGGCTCCTGCCGCCGCACCGAAGGGCGCATCCGACGAGACCGTTCTCAAGCTGTTCGAGCCGGGTTCCTACGAACTCGTGCCGCATGACGGCATGCGCAAGGTCATCGCCAAGCGCCTGGTCGAATCCAAGCAGACCGTGCCGCACTTCTACGTCACCGTCGATTGCGAGCTCGATGCGCTGCTGGCGCTGCGCGCCCAGCTCAACGACGCGGCTCCCCGCAAGGAAGGCGCGCCGGCTTACAAGCTGTCGGTCAACGACATGGTCATCAAGGCCATGGCGCTTGCACTGCGCGACGTTCCTGATGCCAACGTCTCCTGGACCGAAGCCAACATGGTCAAGCACAAGCACGCCGATGTCGGCGTTGCTGTCTCGATCCCGTGCGGCCTGATCACCCCGATCATCCGCAAGGCCGAGGAAAAGACCCTGTCGGCCATCTCCAACGAGATGCGCGACCTCGGCAAGCGTGCCAAGGACCGCAAGCTGAAGCCTGAAGAATATCAGGGCGGCACCTCGTCGGTCTCCAACATGGGCATGATGGGCGTCAAGCACTTCGCCGCCGTCATCAACCCGCCGCACGCAACGATCCTCGCGGTCGGTGCGGGCGAGCAGCGCCCCGTGGTCAAGAACGGTCAGCTGGCTGTCGCGACCGTGATGACCGTCACGCTGTCGACCGACCACCGCTGCGTCGATGGCGCGTTGGGCGCGGAGCTCTTGCAGGCGTTCAAGGGCTACATCGAAAACCCGATGGGCATGCTCGTCTGATCAAACGGCGGAGGCGGAAATGACGAAGACCGTTCTTTGCTATGGTGATAGCCTGACCTGGGGTTATGACGCCGCTTCCGTCGGTCGTCATGAGTACAAGGATCGTTGGCCGAGTGCGCTTCAGGCAGCACTCGGCAACGAGGTCCGGGTTATCGCCGAGGGATTGAACGGCCGCACCACCGCCTTCGACGACCATCTGGCCGATTGCGACCGCAACGGCGCCCGCGTCCTGCCGACCATTCTGCAGACGCATGCGCCGCTCGATCTCGTCATTCTGCTCCTCGGCACCAACGACATGAAGAATGTCGTGGCCGGATCGGCCTTCGCCGCCTGCCAGGGCATCGCCCGGCTGGTGCGTTTGATCCGCAACCACGCCTGGCCGTTCGACTTCGACGTGCCGGATATCCTGATCGTCGCGCCGCCGAGGATCTGCGAGACGGCCAACGTGCCCTTCGCGGCCTCCTTCATTGGCGGCATCGAGGAATCGGCAATGCTGGCGACGCTCTATCGGGATCTCGCCGATGAGCTCGGTTGCGGTTTCTTCGACGGCAATTCGGTGGCCAAGACGACGCCGCTCGACGGCATCCATCTCGACGCCGACAATACCCGCGCTCTCGGGCGCGGCATGGAATCGACCGTGCGGATGATGTTGGGGCTTTGACGGTGGCGTCTTTCGTGACGCTGCGTCCCGCCACAAGGGATGACGCGGCCGAACTGGCGATCCTCTCGGACATTGCCTCCCATGGCTTCGCCTCCTGGCTCTGGCTGGGTGAACTGGGCGGCACCGGCACCGATACGCCGATGGAGCTTGGCCGGCTGAAGATGCGTCAGGACGAAGGCTACGGCACATGGCGCCATGCGATGCTGGCCGAAGCTTACGGTGAGACGGCGGGCGCGGCGATCGGTTATGCGCTGGGCGAGGACGTAAAGAACATGGAGGTCGACCGCGTGGCGCTGCAGCCGGTGATCGACCTGCAGAAGATGGTTGTTGGCAGCTGGTTCATTGCAACGCTCGGCGTCTACCGCCATCTGCGCGGCATCGGGATCGGCAGGGAAATACTTAAAGGTCAGATCGACAGGGCAGGGTCGCTGCCGGTCAGTCTGATCACCGCAAGTGACAATGAAGCGGCTTTGTCGCTTTACAAGAAGAATGGATTTTCGGAAGCGGCGCGCCAAAACGCAATGTCTCTTTTCGAAAGCAGCAGGAAACACGAGTGGGTGCTTCTCACCCGCGACGCCCGATAACAAAGGCAGGAAAACATGGCTGAGAATTACGACGTCATCATCATCGGCTCCGGTCCCGGCGGCTATGTGGCCGCTGTGCGCGCCAGCCAGCTCGGTCTCAAGACCGCGATCTTCGAGCGCGAGCACCTGGGCGGCATCTGCCTGAACTGGGGCTGCATCCCGACCAAGGCACTGCTGCGCTCGGCCGAGGTGCTCGACCACGCCAACCACGCCAAGGACTACGGCCTCGTTCTCGAAGGCAAGATGAGCGCCGACGTGACGGCAGTCGTCGCCCGCTCGCGCGGCGTTTCCGCCCGCTTGAACGGCGGCGTCGGCTTCCTGATGAAAAAGAACAAGGTCGATGTGATCTGGGGCGAAGCCGAGATCACCAAGCCGGGCGAAATCGTCGTCGGCAAGTCCTCCAAGCCCGTCGTCGAGCCGCAGAATCCGGTTCCGAAGAACGTCAAGGGCGAGGGCACCTACACTGCCAAGCACATCATCATCGCAACCGGCGCTCGTCCGCGCGCGCTGCCGGGCATCGAGCCGGATGGCAAGCTGATCTGGACCTATTTCGAGGCGATGAAGCCGGCAGCCCTGCCGAAGTCGCTGATCGTCATGGGCTCGGGCGCCATCGGCATCGAGTTCGCGAGCTTCTACCGCTCGATGGGTGTTGATGTCACGGTCGTCGAAGTCATGCCGACCATCATGCCGGTCGAAGACGTCGAAGTGACCGCGATCGCGCGCAAGCAGCTTGAGAAGCGCGGCATGAAGATCCTGACCAGCGCCAAGATCACCAAGGTCGAAAAGGCCGCCGATAGCCTGACCGCGCATGTCGAGACGGCTGACGGCAAGGTGCAGCAGATCACCGCCGACCGCATGATCTCGGCCGTAGGCGTCCAGGGCAACATCGAAAACCTCGGCCTCGAAGCCGTCGGCGTCAAGACCGACCGCGGCTGCGTCGTCATCGACGGCTACGGCAAGACCAACATCGCCGGCATCTACGCCATCGGAGACGTCGCCGGCCCGCCGATGCTCGCCCACAAGGCCGAGCACGAAGGCGTCGTCTGCGTCGAAAAGATCGCCGGCCTGCCGAACGTTCACGCCACCGACAAGGGCAAGGTCCCGGGCTGCACCTACTGCCACCCACAGGTCGCCTCCGTCGGTCTGACCGAAGCCAAGGCCAAGGAAGCCGGCCGCGACATTCGCGTCGGTCGCTTCTCGTTTGCCGCTAACGGCAAGGCGATCGCGCTCGGCGAAGACCAGGGTCTCTGCAAGGTGATCTTCGACAAGAAGACCGGCGAACTGCTCGGCGCCCACATGGTCGGCGCCGAAGTCACCGAACTCATCCAGGGCTTCGTCGTCGCCATGAACCTGGAAACGACCGAAGAAGAACTGATGCACACCATCTTCCCGCATCCGACGGTTTCCGAAACCATGAAGGAAGCGGTTCTGGATGCTTATGGTCGCGTCCTCAACGCTTGATAATTTTCTTCGCCGCTCTCTATGACGGATTGAACCACGTTCAATCTTGGACTGGAAAAAGCGAAAGGAAATCATCATGTCTATGGGTACGCAGGCACTGCTTATCTTCCTCCTGATCGGTCTGGTCGCGGGGTTCCTCGCCAGCCTGATCGTTGGCGGAGGCGGATTGATACGGTGCCTGCTCAGCGGCATCATCGGCGCGTTCGTCGGAGGCTTTCTCTTCAACGCGCTGGGGATCGACCTGGGCATAGACAGCGCCATCGTGGTGCAAATCATTCACGCCACGGTCGGCGCCATCATCGTGGTGTTGATCGCAAGGGCGATAGCTTGAGGGGATAGGACTGGATGGAAGGTGTGGGCTGGATTACGGCGATCATCGTCGGCGGCTTGGCGGGCTGGCTCGCGGGCATTTTGATGGGCATACGCTTCGGCGTTTTGATGAACATCGTCATCGGCATCGTCGGTGCCGTTATCGCGAGCGCGATCTTTGCCCGCGCCGGCATCTATGTCACCAGCGGTTGGCAGGGTTACCTTGTGACGGGTTTCATCGGCTCTTGTATCTTGCTATTTCTGGCAAAACTCGTCAGACGCTGACGAAGAAGGCCGTTTCGGCGGTTTGAAGGCAGGTTATTGATGGTAACTATTCTCGACAGGATCAATCCAAGCGCTGAAAAGCGCGTGCGGCACCCGGAAAAGGCGCATCGCCCGGACACGGAAGTCATGCGCAAGCCGGACTGGATCCGCGTCAAGGCGCCGACCTCCAAGGGCTACGCCGAAACCCGCTCGATCGTGAAGGAGCACAAGCTCGTCACCGTCTGCGAGGAGGCCGGCTGCCCGAATATCGGCGAGTGCTGGGACAAGAAGCACGCCACCTTCATGATCATGGGCGAGATCTGTACGCGCGCCTGTTCCTTCTGCAACGTCGCGACCGGTAAGCCGAACGCGCTTGACATGGCCGAGCCTGAGAGCGTGGCGAAGGCCGTCAAGGAAATGGGCCTCAGCCACGTGGTCATCACCTCGGTTGACCGCGACGATCTGGAAGACGGCGGCGCCGAGCACTTCGAAAAGGTGATCTGGGCGATCCGCGCCGCATCGCCGACGACCACAATCGAAATCTTGACGCCCGACTTTCTGAAGAAGCCCGGTGCGCTGGAGCGCGTCGTCGCCGCTAAGCCCGACGTCTTCAACCACAACATGGAAACCGTTCCGGGCAACTATCTGACCGTCCGCCCCGGCGCCCGGTACTTCCACTCCGTGCGCCTGCTGCAGCGGGTTAAGGAACTGGACCCGACCATGTTCACCAAGTCGGGCATCATGGTCGGCCTCGGCGAAGAGCGCAACGAAGTGCTGCAGCTGATGGACGACCTGCGCGTCGCCGACGTCGACTTCCTGACGATCGGCCAGTACCTGCAGCCGACCCGCAAGCACCACGCGGTGATGAGCTACGTCACGCCC
>Ga0170475_110555299_pt1 | contig 11846 bp, 2 predicted proteins | sample Soicark_Litter_5_FD_111474 | JGI IMG/M metagenome (GOLD analysis project Ga0170475, IMG submission 111474) | Avena fatua rhizosphere microbial communities from Hopland, California, USA. Combined Assembly of 48 SPs | reverse complement strand
CAGCAAGCATGATTTTATTGAAATATTTTTATATAACTACCTAATTAAAAAAAATAGAAATAATATTTGTTCCTAATAAAAATCAAAGGAACAACTTCAAAATCAACAGTCCAAAATACAAAATTTCTTAATGACTTAATGTTCCAGTATATTTATGTTCTAATGATATTGTTGAGGTTTAGTTTTTCTTAGACCACTGGATTTGTTTGGGTTGTCGTCGGTTGTTGACCTGCGTTTCCAATTGGTTTTCCAGGCATAGGATGAGTTAGGGGGTTACTTTCAACTTGTAAGACTTTTGATGGTTTGATAGTACGTGGGGTAATTGGCTCACATTTAATTTTGAGATTTTTACCAATCGATCGAGCAATCTTTTGTAATTTATCCTGTTCATTTCTCTCAAAATTGAGGAAACATATTTTGTTAACTGGTTTATCTTTCTCCATCACTTTGAATGCAAGGCCAATCTTGTTGTCTTCAATAAACACTCTTTCAACCTTTTCTTTTGGCAAATACCAAGAAGTCGACCAACGGTTTGTAAAATCTAATGTTTTTGGTTCTTGTGCAATTATAACACTGGCAGAAGTTATCAATAACTTTTCTTTTTCTTTTAGATTAACGCCATACATAAAATACTCATGTTTATATTTACCATCATCCATTAGATGTAAAATTTCCTGACCTGTAGCTAATTGGAGATCATAAACTTTTAATAAATGATCGTAACCAAAATGTCTTGGAGGTCTAAATCGGGTCTTAAGAGTTGAATCACCATATTTTGTAGTATTTTTAATTCCTTCTGCAGTTCTTGTTACAAGGTCAACTGTTCCAATTATTGGTTTAACAGCAACTCCTGAAACACCTCGTCCAATTCCCTTAAGTAATCCGACAAAACCTTCTCTCTTTGCGCCTTGGATTGGTGCTTTCACTACTCCAGTTAAACCTTCTTTAATTCCAACACCGAAATCTCTAACTCCTAGTGCTAGTCCTTCTCCAACATGTTTAGGCTTATATTGTTGTGTTTTAGCTCGTTCTCTGACATAATCATCATCAGTAATAGCAGATCCAACTCTTGCCACAGTTGATGTTAATTTAGATACTGTATCGAATAGTGAATAGACAGAATTCTTTACTAAAGATGATGTTCCTGTCACAACACCAGCACCAAAGTCTCTTGGACTCTTGACTATTCCTTTCAGTGGTTCGTGGAAGAAATCATAAACACCAGAACCTAGATGAGATACGAAATTGACAGGGTTACCCAAGAAATCAACACTTCCTATGATCTTATAAACTTGAGATAATAGGGCATGTTGGTAATGAGAAGAAATCATAATAACTAAGTCATCTTTTGTAGCGAATGGGTTCTCCAGTAGTAAACCGTTTAAGGTAATTGGCGCATTATCTGCGTTTGCAAAGAATCCCACATAATCGAGAATGGATTCAAGGGTTTCAAGGTCCTTGGAAACAACAACTTCTTCTCTAGGAAGAACAAGAAAGCTGAGATTTGCTTTAATTGGATTGATATGAAGGACTTCAAAGAAATATAGAGATGAACGTTTTGGTTGAAATTTGTAAAATACCATTCTATCTTGTGTGCCTTTAAGCAACATATCCTCTTTGTCGATTCCTGATATATCATCGAAGCTCTCAGACAACTCTTTCGCAAACATTAATAATTGAAGTAGTATAGAGCTTTCGATTGCAACGTCCATTTCTTGCATTTGAAGAGCTACGTACTTGAAAAAATTAACATTGTGTGTTAAATCTTGGATAATAGAAACGTGGAGGAAATTATATTCATCAGCTTGAGTCTTATCAAACAACAGAACAGGGAATGGCGTTCCCAATACTTGGTTGTCAATTTGCATAGTTTCTAACTTCACTTCAGCTCTCATATCAACATTCGCTAATTCTATATTTCCCCATAGTGTACGCAAAGTAACGTAGAGGATTGATTTTGGAGTACTATCTATAATACATATACCAACAGCTTTTATATCTAAGGTTACAATCATAGAAACTTTTCTTTCTATAGCTTTATTTTTAGCGGCTCGTTTATCGCCGCTTTCAGTAATATCTAACACTTTGCAGGGTCCATCAATTTTCACTTCAAACTCAATATTAGTTCCATTGCAATTCATTTTCTTTATTCCAGAAGATGCATCATCGAATGAAACTGATTTTTTTTCGTTACAACCCTTTATCTTAAATGACAGAGATTTATTAGGATTTTGTGCATCTGTCCAATAGTAATTAGTTGAAGCTCCTCCTTTGAGTGTGCTCATTTCTTTTAATTCTTCATGGTAAATATAAATTGATCGCGAAGTATTATTATTAATTTTATAATAAGGAACTTTATCAAAATATAATATAACATAAGTTATTCCTTCTATAATTCTTATATTAACATTTAATCCAAACAGAAATTGTTTATCTTCAGAAAACATACAAATTTGAAAACTAGATATCTTTATTAAATCAATTGGGCTTGACCACTTCGTAGTTAGCTTGTCACCATCAGTAAATTTAAGTAAAAGTTTTTGTTCTTTCTTGTAATCGGACCAATGAAGTGGAATCTGTTCATCGTCTCTTAACTCTGCACCGATTTCATTTTTATCGCCAATTTGTTTGTAATGAAGTGTGAGAGTCGTTTGGTTTACCAACATGATTGCAGGTCTAAATCTAACAATAGAAGTTGCCAAGAAGTTTTTAGGAGCAGGGGCAACAGAGAAATGAAAAGCAAATAATTTTCCAGATGATCTGTCAGCATATTCTACTCGACCTTCATTAGCCATTTCCAAGCTTATTGACTTCGAGTATTCAGTATTGATTCCTAAAACTCTATAACAAATTGAATCACTACCACATAGAATTCTTTTTGCATATTGCCCCTGGTAATATAGCTCCTCTCCATGTTCATTAGCATCATTATCATGGTAACCCTTTAAATCATGAGTGTACCAATTGCGCGGGTCATTTGAAAATATTTGCTTAAGCGATCTTTCGTCTGAAACTGGGTCTTGTCCTGGGAGTACATTGTGGTTCGTAGCAAATTGAAGAGGAATTCCTGTTAGATTCGTTATCCAATATTTAGCAAATAATTTGAGTTTTTTGGTCACTACAGCAGAGTCAACAAAAACATCTAAAAATATCTGGAGTTTTTGAGGATGTTTTGCTGATCCTCTCAAATTTCCAGTCTCTTCAATTAATTCAATTGGTTCCCGATATTTCGAGGTAGGCAAATCTTTATCATTTTTTCTAATTCCGAACACATTAATTGGTCCTGACAATCTAAAGCCATCTAATTTAACTTGGACCAGTAATTCATTCTCTGAAGTAAGAAAGTAAAGATCTTGTTCTTTTGTAGGTTCAATTATTTTTTGAGTTACTTCACCTCTCGGACCAGTAATATGAAGCGCATATGGACAAGGAAGGAAATTTTCGAATACAAAAGCAGGACTTAAGACCGTTTTGTAATCGAAACAATTTGGATTAGGAAGGGTAGCGGCACAACACCACATCAGACCATCATTGCTTCTTGAAATGAAATATCCTGAATATTTATCTTGTCCCATTTGCCTGAATTCACACCAATTTAAGCTCGAACTAGATGTATTAAGAGTACTAGTACTGGCAGTAGTACTGGTGCTCAGAGAATTAGTGGAAGTTTGTTTTTGTGGTTGTTTGGTTGAATCTCGAAGTGACGAAGTTGCAGCACCAGGATGTACATTGACTGGCCTGATTAAAATTTCATCAAATCCAACCTGTATTGGCACATAAAAATTATCATGTTTTGCTATTTTATCCGCATGAACTTGTTTCTTTTCATTCATTATAATAAATTCAACATCACAATCAGTTTTGTTAATAATTGAACGGTCTGACCGTACTTGGATAATCTTTTGCCCTTCTTCATAAATTACATCAATTAATGCATATACATAAGTATATTGTGAGCAGACATGGTGGCTACTAGTACCAATCGATTCAAATTCAAAGTTAGTGATTTTCATATCAGTTTCAAATTTGTCTCCTGGCTGGTTCATTATCTGCAATGTCATAGTCTTTTTAGGAGTTTTTTTCAGTCTTGTGGTTGATTGTTTCCATATTAAAGGTTCGGACTGGCCTGGTTCAACAACATGTTTGTCTCTGGCTGCAACCTCTCCGTGTCCCAACCAATAAGTAATTTGTCTTCCTGTGAAATTTTTGAGGACATGGGCATGCGACAATTTGCTTGCAGTGTCTTCTTCTTCTTCTTCTTGTTGTTGCTGCTTTTTCAGTTCATCGGCTGTAGCTCGGCCCATTAATGTTTTATATAATTTCTTTTGTAATTTTGTTGCATAATTCGTAAAACCGAAAACTGAATTCATAAAATTTTTGGTAAAATTAATATTAATATTTTCACTAGAAACAAGATGAACAAAATTACAATCTGAAGTCGTAATTACATCAACGTTGAAAGAGCATGGTTCAATTACAGGTTCCCAATCTGAATATAATTTATTGAAAGCACCAACATTCAAATTTTCTAATTCCAGATACACTTCCATTTTATTGTTTTTGTTTTTAGAGGAAGAATTATACATTGTTATGTTTGTCTGAATCATGCTTAAATCCATCTTGGCAATAGGAACAAGATAAGTATGAAATTTAGAATCATCGAAGAAAGATACATTAATACCATCCACATTTACTTTTATAACGTTGTCCATCTTATCAGTGTGATCAATCGTTGGAACAAGTGGTGGAACAAGTTCATTTTCTGGTTGTTTATTCTCGTCGTCACGATTTTTTTCAATTGATTTTCTATCTGATCTTGTTGGAGTTTCTTCAATATCTTGAGCTTCTAATCCTTCTGTATCTTCTTTATTATAATTAAAAATCAATTCAGGTCCAGCTTTCTTGATTACATCTAATTCTTTTCTGTAATCATTTTTCTCCTCCGTAGCAGAAGGATCGGGAGGAGAAACAATTGCAATTATTTCATCTAGGGATTTCTTCATAGACATGAAAAGGACAAGATCTTGGAATGCTAATAAAGCAAAAATTGCGCCAATATTAACAGAAATATCATTTTTTTTATCCCCAATTTTGACAATTACGTTGACACTAAATGGTGGTATTAAATAGCTTGTATTTAATTCAGATCCTGAATCATGGCTTCTTGAATGTTGCAGGGAAGAGCTTGAGGAAGATCTTTCAATAACGTCTTTATCTTTATTATTTTCAGAGTGCCTGAGTCCTCGACTCTTTCGTCGGTGTAATGATTGTTGGTCACTAGATTGAGATTTAGGTTTAAGAACTTTGTTAAGGATTAAATTAGCAAGTTTTAATTGAATTGTTGATGACCCTCCTTCTTGAGTATAATCACATTGTAATCCCTCAATAACAAATTGAATTGCCCTTGGCTTATCAGAATTAGGATCAACCTTTTTATGAGAATGTAGTAACACAGCAAATCCATCACTTCTTACTGTAACCCTTGTTTTGAAATTAGAAGTATTGGATGTGGTGGTCGAAGAAGTTTTAGTCTCGACTGGTCCATAGATTACTCCTTTATCGTCTATTGGTTGCATTAAATTATTACAGTTATCAGACAAAGAAATATCTGAAATTTGTTTTTGAAGTTTGTTATAACTATCCATAAATTCATTTTTCAATCTCATCGCGTAACTGAGTAATTTACTAATTTCTTTGTTATTATGTGTGTAACCCATATGACCTAATGTAATATCCATTTCTAGTGAATCTGGACGATAATTCGCTGAATATTTGATAAATTTGGTAGACTCAACAAATACTGATTCATTTCGAGAGACTTTAATAAGATCAACATCACCAGTAATATGCATATCATTATTTTTCTGATCAATATGAGCTGTGATATTTTCGATTTTTAGAATTGTTTTTGGAGCAGGCATAATATTTATAGCTTTCAAAGTGAACTTTCCTTTAAGAGTTGAATTTGAGGTCGTTGTTGAAACTTCATGTGATGTCTCTGATGCTGATTTTATCTGTGGTTTCGCATTGGTATATTGATAATATAATGGGCTTCGCTGAATTTCATTTATAAAATCTTTCATAGAACTCAACACATTTGTAATTGAAAAGATAAATATTGAAACTAATTTTCTTTCAAATTTGATGTCAATTGACCCCAATTCAATGTTCAATTTTCTATGTCCTGATGATGGATTATCAAATCGAGCATACAAAAAGTTCTGTGAATGCTCGCTATTCGTGGTCGTTAAGAAAGAAAGTTTTAATTCGTCCTTTTCTGGTTTTCTTTCACAAATAGTAACATCGAAATCATCTAATCTAGCAATGATTGAATCTTTGGTTTCTTCATTTTTCATCGTAATTCCTTTCAGAGATAATAAAGAATAAACCTGATCAATTGGTTGAGATTTTTTCATATTAACATCTTCATGATTATAAATTGTATGGCTACAGATAAAATATAACTCTGAAATCTCCACATCAAGCTGAAGTGGAGGTGTTCGTGGTGAAGTCGAAGAATCAGCTGATGTTATTGATGTTGTTGTTGGTGTTGTTGGTGTTATTGATGTTGTTGATGTTGTTGATGTTGTTGATGTTGTTGATGTTGTTGATGTTGTTGATGTCGTTAGCGCTGTTGTAGTTGCAGAGATAGATAGTTTAGTCTTCTTGTCAGCGTCCATAACATCCATGTACACTTTACTCCAAGTTTGGAAAAATTGTCGAAATTCTAAGACCACCTGTGTCTTCAGTATTACTCCAAATTGAGGAAGTTTGAAAGATAATTTATTTTGCTTGTTTGAATAAAGTAATCGAACTTGAGATGGTGGAACAATAAACAGACTCTCTGGACTGGTGGCATAGTCTTCAATTCCCATATGCTTCAGTTGTTTGTCCATAATATTCACTTTTCTATTTTGAGAATCGAATTGTCCTAATTTTACTGAAAAATTGAAGTTTACATTTGCGTGACATTTTTCATCACTACGTGAAGAATGAGCGACAATTCCTTTCTTTATTTCAAATATCAAGGCCTTGTTTTGTTTACTGTTTTCTTTAAATGTATCCACCAATACCAATAAAACTTTTGGAAAATTAACAGAAATATTCATATCAGTTGATGCCTTCTGCTTATCTAGAGATTTTACTGAATCTGCTCGCTCCAATCTTGGCGAATTTGATGGTGATTTTGTAGGAGAAAGTATTTGTGATGTTTGAGCTGATTTGCTATCATTGAAATAATATTTGTTGAGATTATTTAATAAATCATTTTTCATTATCATCAGAGCCTCAATTCCATTCCCAATAGGTGAAATAACGATATCACCGACATCAACATTCAAATTCATTCTATCAGTAGTTTGTGAATATCTAACATTTATCGACTTGTTCACATTTTCACTCGACTGTAAAGATGCAATTGTTGAATTATTACAAACTAATGTAATTTCTTGTGATAAGAATAAGTCCATATTCAAATCATTAGAAGATTGACGTCCTGTTATATTAAATGACCGTACTTTAAGGTTCACAGAATTGTTTCTGCAGTCATTCATATTTATTTTGAATTTTTGTAATTCAAATTTGAATTCGGTCTCAAATCCTTGTTTCTCTAAATGCGTTTCATTTTCTCTCATCTCTTTAATTTTTTTTATTTTCTTTATTTTTTCATGTTCTTCTCTCATTTCTTGAGTATGATGTAATTGTTCAATATCAGCTGGATCTTGACTTGCAGGAGTTGTTTCCAATTCTGAATATTTTTCAAGTATTTTTGCATTTTGTTCATTTCCAATAATTTGCTTCGAAATTATTAATGCCGTTGGCAAAGCTTGAATATCTACATCAAATCCTATTTCTTCAATTCTTGAATTAATTTTCATATGACTGAGATCATCCCACAACTGGAAAGAGCAAGTTAAATAAATGTCATTAAGAATTTTATAGCTCTTCAAAGGACCATTTATTGTTAATTGGTTGCAGATAATATTGATTGGTTGAACAGATAGTTCGTAAGTCAGAGAAAGACTTTCTTGATTTGTATCCTTAGTTTTCATTGTAATAACACCGATGCCAAGTGTAATGTTCTCTTGATTTTGTAAATTTGGTAATACAAAAAGCAAACTTCCAATTTCAACATTGAATTTTGGAATATTTGATAGCTTTGCATTTTTCTTGATTTCTTTCGTAGGTAATTTTTCTGCTACTTTTTTCTTAACAGGTTTCAACTCAGCTTTAGTGTTCTCAGCGTATGCGACTTTCATAACGTCTAAAACAAAATCGGCGAGTTGTAAGAAGAATTCGTGATTATGTACATATTTGATTGCTCCTGTTTTCAAATCTAAAGAGATTACTCCTTCAGTGTTCAGATCAAAATGAAATATAACAAGTTTGTCTTCAGGATTAGCAATTGAAATAGGTTTATTCCATTTATCAGTAGTTAAATTATTTAATTCAAATCCATCAACTTGAACGTCAACTCCGAACTCTCCACTATTCGACAAGAAGATGGTTGATTTAAACGAAGAAAAGGAAGTATTAAATAAAGGAGAATCCTCTGATGAGGAGTGCGCAGAAGAACTGTGAATCATCAGTTCAACCCTATTTGCAATAATACTAATTTTCATTTTTTCGTAAATTTTATCTGCAATAGTTGCTAAGGATAATTGATCATAAGCATCTTTGGCGTCCTCTTTTGACTGTAGAACGAGATGAGATGGCTCTACGTGCAATTCAGAATTAATAGCGTTTATTGAAGCTTGAATTTCAGTGAATATTTTTAATAATTTGAGAATTAATATCCTTTGGAAGTCTAAAATAACTCGATCCAATTTAATTTCAAATTCATTTACCACAGCTTTTTTTTTCTTCCTTCACATTACTTGCTTGCTTATCTGTCCAAGTGTATGTTAATTCAAGGAAACTGGTGCTAGCAACATTTTCTGATTCAGGTTCACCTCGGCAAGAAATAATGTAATTTTTATCGACTTTGCCCTCAAGAAGGTTTTGAACAAATATTTCACCAATTCTGCCATACGCGATCATTTTATAATCTTGAACTGTTAACGTAGTCTTCAAGCTCGCAAAACCCAACTGTAAAACTGGCTTAACATGATAATGATCTTTACCATAATTGACAATAAGATTACAAGAGTTAATTTTAAATTTCAATTCTGCTAAACTCTTGTTTTGAACAGAAAGATTGTACTCAAGCTTCTTGGAAAATTCTTTATCTTTTGCTTTATCATTCCATGCTTCCAACACATTTTTAGCAGCTAATACGCTCACGTCTGAATTATCTGCAATAATCTCTTCAATATTTCTTATTTCGTGCTTAGATGGTCCAGAATATGAATTAACTATTTTTAAGAGATCAACCAAAACAGGCGAAGAGACCTGAACATCTATACTGTCAATGTTGCCTTCGATGATGACGGCAGGAATGGTCACGATGGGATATCTTCGAAACTTCAATCCAAGACCCAACGTAATCGGTGATACCAATGTCTCACAAGGTAGGACCTTCCAATTTCGGTTATTTTCATGTTTTACGTAAGCCTCCGCAGAGGATAAGGATAGTTTGAATGAATCATAAAATTGATCTCGTAATCTAACAATATCTTCTTCTGTTGTAACTTCAATTTCTTTCGGACTTAAATCTGATTTTAATTCCAAAATGCCTGTGTTAACAATTAAGGCTGGTGAATTGAGTTCATGAGGATCAATAGGGAAGACCAAGGCAGCGCTTTGAAGGTAAATGTTCATTGACATTACAGGTCTGTCTTCTATAGAATATTGCAATTGAGTTTCAATACTTTGCTTAATTGCATCTAAAGACAAGCCAGCAACTTGACCTAAACGTTCATGTAGTTCTTTATTCGAAAAAAACTCAGTTACTCTTTTCATTAATTCGTTAGAATAAACAAATAAAATAGGCTGGCTCCTAACAGTAATTTCATATTCTGACAGGCGATTGGAAGGGTTAATTTCAAGCTTAACTTCTAATTGAGGTCCTTCAGTTTCACCATGCTCATTTCCAACCATTTCCAAGAAATACCAAGGTTTTCCCTCAAGGGTAGTAAAATCACACATCGAAAAACTTTCAATTTTTGCTTCAAATTTTGTCGTATTTGAAGCTGGAATGAATTGAATGGAGCTTGTCAAATCACGCATTTCTGCTTGAGCGATTGGAAAATCGGTGTCGGTTAATAACCTCAAATTAAGTTTTTTCAGTCTAATTGTTACTTTTGTCTGGGCATAGTCGGAAGGATACGCGTCAGCTTCAATTTTTTGTGGTTCAAGATTACTTTCGTGTTCATATCCAATTAATTGATAGAGATCTTTTAATGCATTTCCTTCTATTTTTTCATGTTTATTACTGAAGTCAAATAACCGTTTCAAAAACCCTTCATGTGATTTCTTTTCATCTATTTCTATTTTCTTTGCATTCGCTAATTTTCTCCATAAAAGTAACGAGCTATAACTTGCTTCTCTTTCAATCCTTTCCATTGATTTCTTTTCTGACGAAGAGAGCTTATCTAACACCAATCCTGACGTAAGGTACTTGAGATAGAGTTGAATGTAAGTATCTCTGTCTTCAACAGTTTTTTTGATGTTTTCCCAAGACCATTTTTCTGCCTCCACTTTCACATTGTCTCGGTGTATTGTTGAAATAACATGTTGCCACCAAATCAAAGGGTTTTGAGTTGGAGAAGTAGTAGGATGTTTACCAATTTTATGTTCTTCCCTGTTCATAATAATAGTAACCCAATTAAATAAATCTATTAATCTAGCATATTGCTTTTCTTTTAATGATCCATTGATTTCCTCAATGCAAATATCTAGATCTGTTTGAGGGCGCGAAAAATCTATTTTCCCTTGTTGTATTGCCGCCTTAGCGTATCCTGAGACAGTGGCTTCTTGGCTAGCATAAATAAATGATTTCATTTTTTCTTTATATTCCTCATCATTTGAAGCCTTCAATACTTGAGGGGAGGTATCAAAATAAAATGATAACTTGTTTAAGTCTAATAACTTACGCATAATTGCTTCTTGAATAACAACAAAGTTAGGTGTCCAGTCAGCGTCTGTTGACTGAATATGAATACTTTGTAGCATCAAACCTAAGGCAAAGGGTTCTGATTTGTTGGATACAGAATCTTCGTATCTAACATGAACATTATCAACATAAATTTGAAGATTATTGATTATTTTCAAAGTAAGTGTTTCAAAATATCCTGTATTCTCTTGGTTAGCATTTTCTGATTTCTTTACATCTGTCACATTAGTAGAAATAACTTTAGTATCTTTCTTTTCTTGATCGTTATTATTATTGCTGGCTGCCTCTGCTTTGGCAGCCTCAGCTTTAACAGCATCTGGTTGATCAAAACCCATTAATGAAGCTAATCCAAGTTGATACATTTTGCTTTTGTACAACGATTCTTCAATCTCTGCTTCAGTTTTGTGAAGATCTTCAGCGGAAAGCAGCAAATATACATCACTGATCCTTATTTCTGCAGATTCATTAGATAAATTTGTCCATGGGACTTTTAGATCAATTTTTCCAATAAAACCGTCTTTTATTTGAATAGGCATCGCGGATAGATCTTCTAAAACGGACCTCTTAATTTTTAAATTTTGAAGAGAGGCCGTACCCTGAAGGACAGAGATCTCAAGATCTCTCATATTAACTCCTTCGATGTAGTCACCTAGGAATCGACTTAAAATTGACGCAGCTAGTGAAGCTAAAGCCATTTTTTCATACAAGTAATTACAAATTTGTCACGTGCTAAAACGACTGATTTCCTATCGGGTTTCGTTTTGTTCATTACTGCAAGGATAAAATGTTGTTG
>Ga0170475_100340406_pt1 | contig 11847 bp, 5 predicted proteins | sample Soicark_Litter_5_FD_111474 | JGI IMG/M metagenome (GOLD analysis project Ga0170475, IMG submission 111474) | Avena fatua rhizosphere microbial communities from Hopland, California, USA. Combined Assembly of 48 SPs | reverse complement strand
GTGGGGACAGCCGCCTTCGGCTCTCCGTTGAGCGAAGCGAGACCACTCATAGCAAGCAAAACAACGCCGGAATCAAATCACTGTTTCATTGACCATTTCCCTTCCCAATAATGCTTTCGGATTATTGCTGCTCTCCCAATTCCTGAATAAAGTTTCGGACACTCCTCGAGCGGTGCGCCTGGCATCCAGGTAACAAACCCGCCGCCCGAGAATCTCCTCTGGGGTAGTTCATGCGAAGATTGTGGATTTTGCTATGTGCGCTAGGCCTGTCCTCGGTCGCGCTCGGCCAAAGCAACTATGCGGCAGTCTCCGGCACCGTGAGAGACGCGCAGTCCCTTCCCGTAGCTCACGCCACCCTGCAGTTCAAGTCGCTTAGCACCGGAGGAACTCGCAGCGTCGTGACGAATGAGAGCGGCGCCTTCTATGCCCCTGCTCTGTCGCCCGACGATTACAACGTGACCACCTCAGCCTCAGGCTTCGCGCCGGTCGAGCAGATCCTGCATGTCGAAGTCGGACAGAAATTGGCTCTCGAGATTGCCCTGAAGATCGGCGCTGTGAAAGAGGGAGTTGATGTGAATGCCGCAACCGACATCCTCCGCACCACGGATGCGAGTGTCGGCGAAGTCGTCGAGCCGAAATCGATTCAGGAACTTCCCCTGAACGGCCGCATGTTGATCGATCTCGTCCTTACCGTCCCCGGCGCCCACGTAGGCTTCGGCGCGCAGACCGGACAAACCAACCCGCTCTACTGGCGTCCCGGGCAGCGTTCTGCTGTGGTGATCGGCGGCGCACGCCCGAACGCAAATTTTTTCCTGCTTGATGGCGCCACCAACACGGACCCGACATTCAATACTCAGAACCTGAGCCCCTCACCCGACGCCGTCCCGAGTTTCAAGTGGTTACGAGCAGTTACACCGCCGACATGGGCGGCGCCGGCGGAGGACAAATCAACATCGTCACCCGGGCAGGCACGAGCCAGTTCCATGGCACCGCCTACGAATTCCTACGCAACGGCGCTATGGACGCCAGCCCCTTCGCCGCAATGGGCAATAATCATCTTGTCCGGAACAACTTCGGAGCATCCTTCGGCGGTCCTCTCCTCGGAAAGAAGCGGCGAACCTTCTTCTTCCTCAACTATGAAGGCTTGCGCCTGTCGCAAGCCGATGCCCAGACTCTCACAGTTCCCACCCCTGCTGAAATCGCCGGTGATTTCAGCATGAGCAACCTGAAAATCTACGATCCGACAACTGCCGTTGCAAACCCGAACTACAATCCTGCATTGCCCACCGGCCCTTCGAACTATCCCTACACGCGCAGCCAGTTCCCCAACAATCAGATTCCCGGCGACCGCATCAATCCGCAGCTCCAGGCCTTTCTGATGCAGTACGTTCCCATGCCAAACATGATGATGGAGTCTACGGGTGCGGATTCGAACAACTATCTCGATATCCGTAACGAAACCCATTTCCAGAATCAGGGAACAGCGCGCGTCGATCACGATTTTTCGAACAACGACACGCTCATGGCGCGCTACTCAGGTAGCTCCGAAAAGGGGTTCTCGCCCACCAACGGCAGCACCGCGACCACCGAAAACCTGCCCGGCTTCGGCGCTAACTTCGACAACATGTCACAACAGGCCGTCATCGCCTGGACCCACGTCTTCTCGGGCGACAAGCTCAACACGGCGTCCCTCGCTGGATCCCGCCTGTCGATGGATCACACTTCGCAAAACAATGGTGTCAACGATATCGTCACTCAGCTCGGTATCCAGGGCATCGGCTTCGGGGGACAGGGCGCGTGGGGCGCTCCCTGGTTCGCCGCTCAGGGCTACACAGGAATCGGCGACACATTCGCCGCCACTCCGATGCACGCCTGGGATACAACCATCGAACTGCGCGACACCTTTGCCTGGCAGCATGGGCGGCACTCTCTGCGCTTCGGTGGCGACGGCCGCCGCTTCATCTGGCCCATGTGGGGATTCTTCCAGAACCGCGGCTACTACCAATTCACCAACGGCTACACCACGCAATTTGGAATCAACGACGGCAGTGGATCCGGCTTGGCCAGCTTGTTACTCAGCCTCCCAGCAGTGAAGCAGCGTCAGGCTGGAGTTCCGCAAATGAATCTCCGCAACTGGGGGTACGACACCTTCGCCCAAGATAGCTGGCAGGCCACTCCAACTTTAACCATCAACTACGGCGTGCGCTACGAGTACACCAGTCCTCTCTACGATCTTCAGCAAACCAATAGCAATCTGATTTTTGATCATGGAGTTCCGTCCGTCTTCATCGGTGGCCAGAACGGATACCCTACAGGACTGATGTATTCCAATAAGCACAACATCGCTCCGCGCTTTGGACTCGCCAAAAACCTGCCCAGCATGGGATTGGTGCTGCGCGGAGGCTACGGAATCTTCTTCACGCCGGTCGATAAGAACACCTGGTGCAACCAGCGCCACAATGTTCCCTACGTGTTTCCAGAGACGCAGCAGGCCGACAACTTCACTCCACCCTCGTCCCTTTACACAACTGCCTTGAACTTCGGCACGCCGGTGCTCGGAACCGGCACACTCCCACCTACCACCGTGAGCTTCACCGCATTCGATCCTCATGCTCCAGCGGAGTACATCCAGCAATGGAATCTGCAGGTGGAGAAAACGCTAGGACCGAACACCACCATCGAAGTTGGATACCTGGGCGCGCGCGGATTCCACCTCCAACGCTCGCACCTGATCAACAACGCGCCTCCGGGACCCGGACCGCTCGGTCCACGGCGCCCATTCAAGACCTTGAGCTTTGTACCCGGCACCGTGCTTACTCCGAGCAGCACCACCGCTGTCATTCAAAGTGAAACCTTCCCCGTGAGTACCATCAATCTCCTCGAAAACACGGCGCAAGCGTGGTACGACGCTGGCTACGTAAACCTTCGGCGCAAGTATTCCCACGGCCTGAGCTTCCTTGCGAATTACACCTATTCGAAGAACCTCAGCAACGCGCCCGATTTACGCTCGCCTATGGACGAGAGCGCGATTCCGCAAAACAACAGCGATCTCGAAGCCGAGCGAGGACCCGGTTGCGACGTCCGTCATCGCCTGGCGCTCAGCGCGGTCTACAACATTCCGGCATTCCAGCACTCCAGTTGGACTCGCGCCCTCACCCAAAACTGGCAACTCAGCACGGTCTACCAGGCGCAGTCGGGAATGCCATTCACGATTTCAGTATTCGGCGACACCGCCAATGCCGGCACAGTTCTCGGCGAGAATCCCATTCGCGCCAACTACACCGGACAGCCCATATTCGGCCCAGGCACCCGCACCGCCGCGAAGTGGTTCAACCCGGCCGCATTCGCAACACCGGCCGCCTACACATTCGGAGATGTAGGACGCAACTCAGTTTACGGACCACCGCTCCAGACCTTGGATCTCGCAATCGTCCGCAGCTTTCGCCTGACCGAGCGCGCCGGATTCGAGTTCCGCGGCGAAGCCTTCAACGCCCTGAACAAAACCAATCTCGGTACCCCGAACCGCTTTGCCAACACACCGCAATTCGGCAGCATCACCATGCCCATGACCCCAGGCCGCGAAATCCAGCTAAGCGCCCGCCTGTCGTTCTAATCCCGTATAGGGGCGGAGCGTAGTCCGCCCCGCAAAAGCGAAGATCCAACGGATTGCAAGTACAAACCCATCGCAGCCGTTCTCAAGAAACGATCTCTCGCCGTTCTATGCGGCCTTTATCCGCAATCCTCGGCGGTTAAGAATTCCGAAAATTTCCACAGCACAGTTGATTCGAATGTGACATCTGCCCTTGCGCTCCACAGCCGAAAGAGCAGATTATCGCCAAGGCGATGGCAGTATACATGAGGAGCAAGCGAAAAAGGCTAACTGCTTTGGATCCAAGACCTTGCCCGTAAGTAGCTGAGCGCCATAGATTATTTCGCAAATTTCCGCTAAGTCGCTGATAGCAATAGACCAGGGGGAGGGGGATACCACCCCGAGGTCCCAGGATTCCCAAAATGGAGCGATCCAAAATCCGCGAAAAATTGGCTCACTCTGAATTTTGTTCTGAGTGTTTTCCACACCAATTTGTGCTCGCCATCTTGCGCCATTACCATTGATGCATGCCCGTCGAAACTGAGATCCAAGCTCCCACATCTGTTCGCGCACCTCGCGGAACCCAGATCACTTGCAAGAGTTGGCAGCAGGAAGCTGCCATGCGCATGCTGATGAACAATCTCGACGCCGAAGTCGCCGAGCGTCCTAAAGACCTTGTCGTTTACGGAGGAACCGGACGCGCCGCGCGTAGTTGGGAAGCCTATCGCGCCATTGTCGAGAGCCTGAAGAATCTCGGCAACGATGAAACACTGCTCGTGCAATCGGGCAAGCCAGTTGGAGTGTTCAAGACACACGATCACGCACCGCGCGTTCTGATCGCCAACTCCAATCTCGTTGGTCATTGGTCAAACTGGGAGAAGTTCAACGAACTCGAACGCGCCGGTCTGATGATGTACGGTCAAATGACCGCCGGAAGCTGGATCTACATCGGTTCGCAGGGAATTGTGCAGGGAACGTTTGAAACGTTTTCCGCGGCAGGCGAAAAGCATTTTGGCGGAGATCTCTCGGGCAAGCTGATCGTTTCAGGCGGAATGGGAGGAATGGGAGGAGCTCAACCGCTCGCCGCAACCATGACAGGCGCGGCTTTCCTGGGCATCGACGTCGATCCCGAACGCATCAAGAAGCGGCTGAAGACTGGATACTGCGATTTCATGGTGACCTCTCTCGACGAGGCGTTGCGGATTCTGAAGAACGCAATTCGCAAGAGAGAAAATGTTTCCGTCGGACTCGTCGGCAACTGTGCCGACATCATCCCGGAACTCGCCGATCGCGGAGTTGTGCCTGACATCCTTACGGACCAGACTTCCGCGCACGATCCGCTCAACGGATACGTTCCAAACGGCATGACCTTCGAGCAGGCGATGGAACTTCGCAGGCGCGATCCGAAAGCGTACGAAGAGAAGTCGCTCGATGCCATGGCTGCTCACGTGGAAGGCATGTTGCGCCTGCAGAAAATGGGATCGGTCACATTCGATTACGGAAACAACATCCGTACGTTCGCATTCCAGCGCGGTGTAAAGAACGCCTGCGACTTTCCGGGATTTGTGCCCGCCTACATCCGCCCGCTGTTCTGCGAAGGACGCGGACCGTTTCGCTGGGTCGCTCTGTCAGGCGAACCTGCGGACATTCATGTCACCGATGAGTTGGTTCTCGAACTATTCCCGGAGAATCGCATCCTGCGCCGCTGGATCGATCTCGCGCGCAAGCGCATCAAGTTCCAGGGACTGCCCGCGCGCATCTGCTGGCTTGGATATGGCGAGCGAGCGCAGTTCGGACTCGCGATGAACGATCTTGTAAAGAAAGGCAAGATCAAAGCGCCGATCGTGATTGGCCGCGATCATCTCGACTGCGGATCAGTCGCATCCCCATTCCGCGAGACCGAAAGCATGAAAGACGGCTCGGACGCAGTCGCTGACTGGCCTCTGCTGAATGCGATGCTAAACACCGCTGCAGGTGCATCGTGGGTGTCGATCCACAACGGAGGCGGAGTTGGCATCGGCTATTCACTCCATGCAGGCCAGGTCACAGTTGCCGACGGAACGGAGATGATGGCGAAGCGCATCGAGCGCGTTCTCACAACAGATCCAGGTATGGGGATTATTCGCCATGCCGATGCAGGCTATGATAAAGCCAAGGAATTTGCTGAGAAGGCTGGCGTGAAGATCCCTATTGCGAAGTGACATCACTGTTAAACTAAGCACGCGTGAACAGTCGAGCGAGGAATCCTCAAGCACCAAAACCGATTCTGCTGGTCAACATCGGCCAGTTGCTCACGCTTCGTTCTTCTTCCACGAAGTCAGGACCACGTCGAGCTTCGGACCTCAACCAACTCGGAATCATCCGCGGTGCTGCTGTTCTTTGTGTTGCGGGCAAGATCGTCTCTGTCGGATCAACGAACGACGCCATTCGCGATCCATGGCTCAAAAAGAACCGCAAGAAAGTCATTGAGATCGACTGTTCGGGCAAGGTCGTTATTCCAGGATTTGTCGATTCGCATACGCATCCCGTCTTCGTCAGGCCCCGTCTGGTGGATTTCGAGAAGCGCATCGAGGGCGTTTCCTACGAAGAGATTGCCGCCGCGGGTGGAGGAATCCGTTCCAGCGTGGAAGATGTGCGGGCGGCTTCGAAAGCAGCTCTGAGTGCCAAGACCGTGGCAGTGCTGCACGAGATGGCCGCTTACGGTACGACCACCGTCGAAGCCAAGTCTGGATACGGCCTTACGGTTGAATCCGAGCTCAAGTCGCTGGAGGCCATCCGCGATGCGGCCCGGCAGTGGAACGGAACTGTTGTTTCCACCCTGCTCGGAGCCCACGTGGTTCCGAGAGAGTTTCAGGGCTGCTCACAAAAATATGTTAAGAGCGTCTGTATAGAGATGATTCCGCAGGCAGCCAAGCGGAAGCTCGCGCAATTTGTGGACGTGTTCTGCGACAGAGCGGCATTCACGGCCGAAGAGGCAGAACAGGTATTTGCTGCCGCAGAGGCGAACGGGTTGCGCGTCCGCGCCCACATGGGACAGCTTTCGGAGACACGATTGGCACCGCTTCTGAAGTTCAACCCGGCATCATTCGATCACATGGACCACGTCAACAAGAATGACATTCAGCAACTCGCGAAATCCGACACAGTTGCCACGCTCGTGCCCGGAGCTAACTACTTTCTAGGGCTCAAGCAATACCCGAATGCCCGGCAACTGATCGATTCCGGAGTGGCTGTTGCACTGGCAACCGACTACAACCCCGGCACTTCGCCCACCATCAGCATGCCTATGGCGATGTCTTTAGCTTGTACGCATATGAAGATGTCGCCGGCTGAAGCCATCTCCGCGGCGACGATGAATGGCGCATGGGCTCTGCGTATCGCAGATCGGAAGGGAAGCGTGCAACCCGGCAAAGATGCCGACCTGGCGGTCTTTGCAGTCGATGACTACCGCGAAATCCCGTACTGGTTCGGTGCGAATCACTGCGTCCGCACAGTCATGAATGGCCAAGTGCCATCTTACGAGTGAACTTTGTTGCCTCGGCCTGCGTACTTAGCTGAAATAGAGCGTGTCTGCGGAGTTTTGCGATTCAGAGTCCATAGGAACCGGTTCGATTCAATCTCCTGAGGAAAAAAGAATGAGAAGAATCTTTGCAGTTTTTATCTTTGCTGTGCTGACAGCTTCGCTTGCATCTGCCCAGCGCCTGCCCGATGTCGCCCGTCCTGACAATTACAAGCTGACCTTCAATCCGGATCTGGAGAGCGCAAAGTTTGAAGGCGACGAGACGATTTCTCTCCATGTATTGAAGCCGACGTCGGACATCACGCTCAACGCGGTTGATATCGAGTTCCACGATGTGACGATCACGAGCGGCGCCACCACACAGAAGGCGAAAGTCAGGGCCCAAAAAGAAAAGGAAATGGTGGTCTTGAGCGTGGAGAAGCCTCTCGCGCCCGGCCAAGCCACCATCCACGTCACGTACACGGGCATTCTCAACAGTGAAATGCGCGGATTGTATCTCGGCAAAGACGATCAAGGTCGCAAGTACGCTGCTACGCAGTTTGAGGCGACGGATGCGCGCCGGGCGTATCCGTCATTCGACGAGCCAGACTACAAAGCGTCGTTTGACATCACCGCAGTTGCACCCAGCGGTATGGTGGCGATCTCAAATCAAAAGGTCCTGTCCGACAGTCCCGGTCCTGAAGGCAAGCACACCGTGCGTTTCGCCACGACCGCCAAGATGTCTTCGTATCTCGCGGCTCTCGTCGTTGGAAACTTCGAATACGTGGAAGGTGAGGCCGATGGCATTCCGATCCGTGTGTACGCGACTACGGGTAAGAAGGACATGGGAAAGTTCTCTCTCGAAGCGGCTGAGCACATCCTCAGCTACTACGACAAATATTTCGGGATCAAGTATCCCTACGGGAAGCTGGACCTGATCGGGCTTCCCGACTTCTCCGCGGGAGCGATGGAGAATACCGGTTGCATCACCTTCCGCGAAGTCATTCTCCTGATTGACGAGAAAGAGGGCTCCATCGATTTGAAGAAGGACATTGCCGACGTCATCGCGCACGAAATGGCGCACCAGTGGTTCGGCGACCTCGTCACGATGAAGTGGTGGGACGATGTGTGGCTCAACGAGGGGTTTGCCACATGGATGTCGAGCAAGCCGGTGCAGGCATGGAAACCGGAATGGAATTACAAGACCGACAATGTAGCGAATACTGGACAGACGATGAATGTGGATTCGCTGGCGAACACGCGTCCCATTCATCAGGACGCCGACACTCCGGCGCAAATTCAGGAGTTGTTTGACGGCATCGCGTATGGAAAGGCTGCAGCCGTGTTGCGGATGCTGGAATCGTATCTGGGCGAGGAGACGTTCCGCGCTGGGGTGAATGCGTATCTCAACCAGCACAGATACGGCAACGCGACTGCCGAGGATTTCTGGGGCGCGCAGGCGAAAACATCGAAGAAGCCGGTCGATGTGATCATGCCTACGTGGGTGAAGCAGCCGGGGCTTCCAATTATCAATGTGAAGACACAATGCTCCGGAAGTTCCACGAATGTGACGCTACAGCAGCAACGCTATTACTTCGATCGCACAAAGTTCTCCGAGGCCAACGATCAGCTTTGGCAGATTCCGCTATGCATGAGAGGTTCAGGCACGGCGAATAGTGCAGCAAAATGCGAACTGCTGCGCAAGAAAGAGGAAACCTTTACTTTGCCCGGATGCTCGACGTGGGTATTCGGGAATGCGGGCGCGACCGGATACTACCGCGTCGGATATCAGCCCGAAGCGGTGCACGACCTTGCGGCGGCCGCAGAGAGTAAGTTGAGCCCGGGTGAGCGGATTTCGCTCGAGAACGACATATGGGCTTCGGTGCGCGTGGGACGCGAGCCCGTGGGAGATTATCTGGCGTTTGCACAAGGATTACGGTCCGACCGTAACCGGACCGTGCTCCAAGATCTCATAGAGGGCTTGCAGTACATCGGGCGCAACCTGGTCACCAACACCGATCGGGACGAATACCGGACGTGGCTGCGGCAGTTGCTTGCGCCGATGATGAAAGATGTGGAATACGAGCTAAAGCCCGGTGAGAGTGACGAGCAGAAGGCCCTGCGGGCCCGGCTGTTGCGCGCATTAGCCTACGATGCGCACGATCCCGATGCTCTTGCCGAGGCACGCAAGATCGCCGATAAGGCTCTGGCGGATGCCAATTCGGTGGATCACGACCTAGCAGGAGCCGCTCTTCCGGCAGCTGCATTGAATGGCGGGCCGGAGTTCTACGACAAGGTTATGGCGGCGATGAAGAATACGAAGTCGCCGGAGGAGTACTACACGTACTTCTTCACTCTGGGAAGATTCGGCGATACCAAGTTGCTGGAGCGCACGCTGGAATTTGCAATTTCGCCGGATGTGCGTTCGCAGGATGCTCTGCAATTAGTGACCACCGTCATGGAGAATCCTGCCGGTCAACAGCTGGCTTGGGATTTCGTCCGGCAGCACTGGAGCGATATGGAGAAGGCAGGCGGTCCTTTTGCCAGTGCTGAAATTGTAGGGGCAACCAGTTCGTTCTGCGATGCGGGGCTGCGCGATCAGGTGAGCGAGTTCTTCGCGGCTCACAAGGTCGCAGCCGCCGAACGTACGTACAAGCAGTCGATTGAGCGTATTAACAATTGCGTGGACTTGAAATCGCAGCAGGAGCCTCATTTGGCTTCGTGGCTTGGTCAGCACAGTACGGCCAGCGGAAAGTAGAAGAACGAAAGAACTGAAGGCCCGGGAGAAGATTCCGGGCCTTCTTCTTTGCGGCGACGGCGAGGCGAACAGGGCCTCGTGACAGCCGGGACGCCGGCGCTACTGTTTGGGCTACTTCACTACCGGCAGCACCAGGTGCGAGGGCAGATCTGGCGAGCAGTAGATGCGCTGTGTTGCCATAACGAAGTCGGCGGCTGTTGCCTTGTAGATGCTCGGTACAAATCTCTGGGGGTTGCGATCGATCACCGGGAACCACGTGGACTGAATTTGGACCATGATGCGATGTCCCTTCAGGAACACGTGATCGTGATCGCGTAGAGGGACATTCCATTCCCGCGGCTTATTGGGCGTGAGTGGATGCGGAGTTTCGAAGCTGTCGAGATAGCGTCCCCGCCGCACTTCCATGGCGATGGGCAATTCATACCCATTCAGCGATTGTGCATACTGGCCCGCCTTCGGTCCTTCATCGGGATTCCACGCATTCTTCTGCGCGTCCTGCGGGTAGACATCGATGAGTTTCACGATGAAGTCGCTGTCCGTGCCCGAGGTGGACGCAAAAAGATCTGCCGAAAGCGCTCCCGTGACGATCACGTCGTGATCGAGAGGTGTGCTCGTGAACGAAAGAACATCCGGTCGATTGTCGACAAAGCGTTGATCAGCGACCTCCCATGTCCGCCAATCGCCTGCGGGATAGGTTGGCGAAATGGGTCGCTCCCGGTAGGGAACGGGATTCGCAGGATCGGAAACGTATTCGCGATACGCGGTCTCGGTCTTCGACGGTGCTGTAAATGAGAGCGTTCCATCCCAGTTGAGGTATAGATTCGTCAGCTTGGCTTCTCTCGGCGGCCAAACCGGATACGTGTGCCAGGTGTTTGATCCGGTCTGGAATGTGTTCGCCTGCCACAAGAACTTCTCACCTTTATCGTGCAGGTAGTAGCGAAAGAACGGCGCTTCGATGTTCTCGCGGAATTCGCGCGCCGTCTCGTGCCCGCCGAACGGAACTAGTCCAGTGCTGTCGCCCTTCGGGGTCCACCACTCGCCGTGGTACCACGGTCCCGCGACCATGAAGTTGGTGTGTTGAGGATCATTCTCTTCGGCGTGCCTGAAGATCTGCCATGGTCCCCAAGGATCTTCCTGATCCCAGAATCCCGCGACGTTCAGGTTCGGCACCGTGGAGGCGTGCAGCTGGCGCACCCACGCTTCCTTCTTCCAAAAGTCGTCATAATCGGGGTGATCGACACTCGAATCCCAGTAGGGAATCGACCCGTGCAAATACTTAGTGTTGATGTTCGAGAGAGGGCCGAGATCGAGATACCACTCGTAGGTGTCGTAGGTTTCGAATTCGAAGTGCGTGTTCTTGTTCTTGTCGGCCTGTTCCATGACGGCGTATTCGAAGTCGTAGCTCTCGCGGAGCGCGCCATAGCGGTGATCGTCGTCGTTCATCCACTGATCGACCGGCGAGGCCTGCTCGCTGATGGCCTTGAGCGCCGGATGCGGATGCAGGAGAGTGAGCGCGGTTGTGAGGCCATCATAGGAAACCCCGAACATCCCGACCTTCCCATTGTTGTTGGGGATGTTCTTGATGAGCCAATCGATGGAATCGTAAGCGTCCGTCGTTTCGTTGGTCGCCTTGGGATCGTTCAGGTCCACCCAGGAAGAGAGGTTGAAAACACCCTCGGACTTGAAACGTCCGCGAAGGTTCTGGATGACGAAAATGTAGCCGTCCCCGGCGAGTTCCTTCATGTAAGGCGGCATGTGCTCAGGGGGCTTCTCGGGGACGCCATAGGGCGTGCGGCGAAAGAGGATCGGCAACGGACCAGTCTGATCGACGGGCGTGAGAATTGCCGTTTGCAGATGTACGCCGTCGCGCACGGAAACCATGACCTCCTGCAATTTGTATAGGGGCTTGGAGGGCTCCGGAGCGTTTTGCTGGGCGCTGAGGCTGAGAGCGAAGATGAGTGGCAGGGCAAAACGAAAGTTGGGCAGGCGCAACCGAACTCC
>Ga0170475_115577167_pt1 | contig 11853 bp, 8 predicted proteins | sample Soicark_Litter_5_FD_111474 | JGI IMG/M metagenome (GOLD analysis project Ga0170475, IMG submission 111474) | Avena fatua rhizosphere microbial communities from Hopland, California, USA. Combined Assembly of 48 SPs | reverse complement strand
CGTCAGCCGATTTGAACTCAAAAGGAGCACCATCCCCGGCCAGGACGTCTATATACTGTACGGCGCGATAGGTCTGGTGAGTTAGAACGATCGGGATCTCCAAAGCAACGGATGAGCAACGCCGGGCGAGTTCCCGTTTATAGATTCGCTCATCGAAAAACCTGCCGAATTCACGGTGCAATTCGAACACGTGTCCCATCACGATATATGCCAGATCACCGAACTCGGCTTGGGTGAGTCTCCGAATCGGGGCCATGACCTGAACTGGCATTCTAGGGAGTGAAGCAGGTCCCTATTTTTCTGTCGCTTCATTTTTCTGTCTTATTCCTGTGCTTCAGGCATTTCGATTTGAACACGATTTGGCTGACATCGTCCAAATGTGGTCTATATTGCTGCCTCGCGGAGCGAAACCAGCGGCCTGCCGAACGAATCGAGTTCTGCGCCTGCGGTAATGGTTTAGCTTACCTCGCGGGGTTTCAACATCGGGATTTTTATGGCAGAACAAATCGTGAACAGGCCGCCGAAGAGGCATCGTTTTCTCAAGATCATCGGCGTTATCTTCCTCGTATTAATTCTCCTGCTGGTGGTCGGTTATTTTGTTCTGACCAGCGCGGCTTTTTTCAAGGGCGTTATCCTGCCGCGGGCGAGCAAGGAGTTGAATGCCGAAATTACGGTGAGCGATGTGAGCATCAGCCCGTTCAAGCAGGTAATTTTGCGAGACCTCAAAGTAACTCCCCACGGCCAGGAAACGTTGCTTACCGCTCCCGAGGTGCGGGCGCGGTATGCGCTGATGGACATCATCAAGGGGAATATCAATGTGGATGAGGTCGGGATCATGACTCCAACGGTCACACTCGTTGAAAACGCCGACGGGTCGCACAACTATGATCCTCTGGTAAAGCAACAAACAGAAAAGCCGGCAGCCGAGAAGAAGTCGAAGGAGGAGGAAAAGAAAAGCTCCAAGCCGCCTCGGCTGAATCTTAAGAAGTTTGTCTTAACAGATGGCACGATTCGTCAGGTCAAAAACTACAAAGGTGGCGCGAAAGACAGCACGGAGATTTCGAAACTCAATATCACGCTCGACGACCTGCGGAATGGGGGCACCGGCAAATTGACGTTAGGGGCGGAGTTGGCGATCCAAAACAACCCGCCGGCACCGGGCACGAACGGCACGTTGCAAGCGCGAGTGAATGGGAACTTCAGCCTGGCCCTGTCGGATGACTTGAAACCAGCTTCTATCCAGGGTGGAACGAAACTGCAAGTTGCGCAAGCGACGGGCGCCTTCGCAGAAGTGGCGAACCTTGGAGCGAATTTCGCATGCGACGTGACGCCGAAAGAGGTGAAGCAGGTGGCGCTCACTTTCGCCAAAGGAAACAACCAGCTCGGTCGAGTGCTCGTGAGCGGCCCGTTCGATATGGAGAAGACCGAGGGCAAGTTGACCGCGCAAGTGATTGGAATCGACAAACAGGTGCTGAACCTTGCGGGCGCGAGCAGTGGTTTGGACTTCGGCCCAACGACGCTCAACTCGACAAATCAGATCGAGCTCACGAAGAGCGGCAATGTCATGACTGCCTCAGGCGCCGTGAGCCTGGCGAAGATGCAAGTGACGCGCGACGGACAAACGACACCCCCGCTCGATTTCGTGGCAAACTACGACGTGACCGTGGACAACGCAGCCAGCAACGCAGTTTTGCGCGTGCTTACCGTGAACGGAACCCAGAAAGGCAATCAATTCCTGAAGACGGAATTGACGAGCCCGATGACAATTGCCTGGGGAAATACACAGAATGCAGTCGGCGACTCGACGCTTAATGTTACATTGAGCAAATTCAACCTCGCGGACTGGAAGGCTTTCGCGACGAACATCTCCAGCGGATTAGTTGATGCCCAGGCGAAGATCGTGTCGCAACAAGCAGGGAAACTGGTGACCTTCAATCTTGATACGAAAGTGTCAGACCTGAGCGCAACTTCAGGAAGCAACCAGCTAAGCCAGGCGACCGTCACCATCCACGCCGAGGGAAAGGCGACGGACCTGAAACAGTTCAACCTCAACTCGTATCAGTTGGACTTCCAACACCAGGGGCAGCAGGTGGTGACCGTAAAGGGAACGGTTGCATATGACACGGCATCGCAAGCGGCGGATGTTTCGGCCACGTTGCAGGCTGCCATCCCGCAGTTGCTGGCGCTCTCCCCACAACCCGAGACCCAGTTTTCGGGAGGCAAGATGGAGTTGGTCGCGCACGTGACTCAGCAGGCGCAGCCCGGAAAGAGTGGAACGACAGCATCGGTCACGCAAATCGTGACGGGTCAGTTTAAACTTTCCGAACTCACGGGCAACCTGGGGAGCAATAATTTCAACAATTTCGCTGCCTCAATGAACCTGGATATAGCCAAGACGGAAGAGCAGCTCCAAATCCGAAAGTTAACCGGGCAAATTTCAGAGAACGGCAAACAAGGCGGCGGCTTCGATGTTAGCGGAACCTATCACACGAACCAAAACGCGCAGCTCACCGCCAAGTTAATCAACTTCAATGAGAACGGTCTGCGGCCATTCCTCGAACCGGCTTTGGGAGATAAGAAGCTGGCGACGGTGGTCCTGAATGGCATCGCCACCGTGCAATCCAACCCGAATGGTGATTCGCAGATTAAAGCTGAACTGTCCGTCACGAACCTGGTGGTAAACGATCCACAAAACCAGATTCCGGCAACCCCGCTGGAAATGAAGCTCGCGATGGATACGTCGCTAAAGAAACAGGTGGTCGACATCCGACAATTGGCAGTGACGCTCACCCCGACGGAGCGCGCAAAGAACGAACTCAATCTCACCGGGCATATCGACGGCACCGATACGAATGCGATCCAGGGCAACATTAAGGTGGCGGCCGAATCGCTCGACGTGACGCGCTATTATGACATCTTCGGTGGCGACAAGAAGGTTGAGGAAAAGAAAAAAGAAGCTACGGAAAAAGCAAACACCCCTGCCCCGTCCAGTCCGACCACCGCGCCTTCGGGACCGGAAAAGGAACCAGATGCCATGAAGCTGCCGTTCCGCAACTTCACAGCGGTGGCCGACATCAAAGCCTTCTACCTGCGCGAAACCACGGTATCGAACCTGCAAGCCACGGCCAAGATTGACGGAGGACATGTACGGTGAATCCCTTCCAATTGGCCCTTAACGGGGCGCCGGTTAATGCCACGGTTGATGCTGATGTAGGAGTGCCCGGTTATAAATACAACGTGGCTTACAATTTGAACGCCGTTCCGTTGGCGCCGCTGGTGAATAGTTTTGCTCCTGAACGGAAGGGACAAATTGGGGGCACGATGACGGCCGCGCTGAAGGTCAGTGGCGCTGGGATAACCGGGCCGAACATTCAAAAAAATCTGGCCGGCAACTTTGATGTAACCTCGACTAATCTCAACTTGTCGGTAGTCGATATCAAAAATCGGATGCTAAAAACGATCATCAACGTGGTCGCCACGATTCCTGAACTGATAAAGAACCCCGCTGGCGGCGCATTATCAACGCTCGGAAGTCTCACGGGACTTGGTTCCGGAGGGCTGACCGAAGATCTCAAGAAATCGCCGATTAATACCATCGATGTTCATGCGGTTGCGGGCTCCGGCAAGGTCGACTTGAAAAATGCGGTGGTGAGCAGTTCAGCTTTTGAAGCGAGCGCCCAGGGCAATGTTGTTCTGGCGGAGGTATTAACAAATTCGACCTTGCAGGTGCCGGTGAGAATTTCACTGAGCCAGGCATTGGCGAAAAAGGTGAACTTGTTGCCTGCGGACGCGCCGACAAACGCGCAGTACGCTGCCCTGCCGGATTTCTTTACCATGAAGGGCACCGTGGGCAATCCGAAGAGCGATATCAAATACTCGGCGCTGGGCGGAATCGCGCTCAAGGCGTTTGGTGGTGGCTCCGCCGGTAACGCCATCAGTAGTTTACTGGGTGGGAAGAAGGGCAGCGGGGCAAATGCGCCGGACACGAACAAAAACGAAAATCTGATAAAAGGTATTGGCGGTTTGCTGAACAATCAGTCGTCCGGGAACACGAATACCACATCTACGACGAATCAAGCCCCCCCAGCCGAGGAGCTGTTCAAAAAAGGACTTAACCTCTTTGGTCCGAAAAAGAAGTAATACACCGATGGAAGCTGTTGTTGATTATCTAAAGAAGAACGAAAAGCGCTTCGTTGATTTGCTTTGTGACTACGTTCGGTTCCCGAGCGTTTCCGCACAACCGGAGCACAAGAAAGATTTGCAGGCGTGCGCGGAATGGGTGGTGAAGCACTGTAAGAGCATCGGCCTGGAAACTCGGCTGTGCCCGACAGCAGGGAACCCGGTCGTGGTCGCGAAGACATCTGCAGCGAAAATCAAAAGCACAAAGGGAAAGAGTAAACGCCCGCATTTCGTTGTTTACGGTCACTACGACTTCCAGCCGCCGGAGCCGTTTGATCTCTGGAAGTCGCCGCCGTTCGAGCCCAAGCTTGTTGGACGATCGCTGTTTGCGCGTGGCTCCAGCGATAACAAAGGCCAAAACCTGGCGCATCTCTCAGCCGTTGAGGCTTACCTGAAGACCGGGGCTGACCTGCCCTGCGACATCACGTTTGTCATTGAGGGCGAGGAAGAGGTGGGCAGCAGCAGCCTGGCAACGTTCTTGAAAGAGAACCGGCAGGAACTGCTTTGTGATGCGATTGTAATTTCGGATACGGGAATGCCTACCCCGCAGCATCCGGCGCTGACTTACGCGCTGCGTGGCATTGTTTCGTTCGAGATCGTTGTGCATGGGCCAAACCGTGACCTGCATTCCGGAATCTTCGGTGGCACGGTTGATAACCCTGCGATGGCCCTGTCACAACTGCTGGCGAAGTTGCGAGACAAGAACGGGCGCGTCGCCATTCCGGGCTTCTACGAGGACGTCGAACCGCTCTCGGCGTACGAACGCAAACAGTTCGCCCGGCTGCCTTACAGTCCGGAGGAATACCGAAAATTCCTGGCAGTGCCTGCTCTCTTCGGCGAAAAGGGATTCACGCCCCACGAGCAACGTTCAGCCCGGCCCACGCTCGAGATCAACGGATTAACGAGCGGTTACCAGGGCGAAGGCAGCAAGACGATTGTGCCGGCATGGGCTCGCGCAAAAATCACGACGCGATTGGTTCCAAATCAGGACCCGCAACGAATCATCAAGCTCGTCCGCAAACACATCGAAAGCCTTTGCCCACCGTCGGTGCGAGTTGAGGTTAAATCCGGGCACGGGGCTGAACCTTACCTGGTTTCTCCGACTGGCGCTCAAGCGCAAGCGGCCTTGCGCGCGTTGAAAAAGTCGTTCGGCCACGAGCCGGTGCTGATGCGAGAGGGCGGTTCAATCCCGATCGTGAACGTGTTCAAGAAAGTGCTCGGGGCGGATTCGCTGTTGCTGGGTTTGGCATTGCCGGACGACAATGCGCATTCGCCCAATGAAAAGTTCGATCTCGATTGCTTTGCCAAAGGGCAATTGATGAGTGCGTATCTTTGGCAGCAATTGAGCGCTGCGTAGGAACCCGCGTAGGAAGTCATTTTAGCTTGCGCCGAAGCATCGCCCCTGCTTCATTATTTCGAGCCTTGGGCGCATATGGTGGAATTGGCAGACACGCTACTTTGAGGTGGTAGTGCCGAAAGGTGTGCAGGTTCAAGTCCTGCTATGCGCACCATTTTTTCTTCTCCTCGAGGGACTCGCGAGTTTCCGATTGCGGTTGCTGCCATGACCACTTGAAACCAAGAAGCTCTCGCGGGACAGCTTGGAGATTTTTGAACTCATGCGCAGCCAGAAAGCCCGGCGAAACACCTACTTGAGCCAATGCCCGCCAGGACGATGTTTGTAGGTCAGTTAAAGGATTGGATTATGAAAAAATACTTTATTGGGATAGGAGCATGCATTTTATCGAGCACGTTAATGCTGAATGCACAGCAAGCGACGGGGTCGGCCAGCGCGGGCGCGAGTGGCGGGGCCGGTGTATCCGGTGGTTCAGGCGTTTCGGCGAGTGGCCAGGTTTCGCCGGGCAGCCGAGCGGCGGGCTCGGGAACAACGGCGTCTGGTTCAACGGCTACGTCGGGAACGACGGCGGCTGATTCAACGGCGTCTGGAACAACGGCACAAACCGGCACTTTGCCGCCGGGATTGCAAAACCGCGAGCAGTTGCCGCCCGGGTTGCAGAATCGGAGCCAGTTGCCTCCGGGGCTGGCGATGAGGACAAATCAGAATCAATTCGGCAGCACGGGAACGAACGAGTTCGGTGGGCGGACTCAACTCCTCGAACCAGTTTGGAGTTCACAGCAATCAGTTCGGGACGAACAGCTACGGCCTGAATCGAGGGACGAATGCTTACGGCCTCACGCCGACGGGTCGCTCGACAAATCGCGTCTATGGGACGGGAGCTGCGCAGCCAACGCGGCCGCAGTAAATCGGCGAAAGCTTCAGCGCGCGGGGCATTCGTGCCTCGCGCGAGAATTGTGAAGCGTTTTTGAGCCTCGTTACCTCGGCTGCTACGGCTCAGGGAGCGTTCAGCAAATGTCCGGGCTAGGCCGCCGCGGAATTCCTGAGGCTCAGAACGTCAGGGGGAAATTTATTTTGCTTCATCCAGAAGTTCTTCAGGTCTTGCAACATCTGGACGAGCTTTTCGGGGGTCGGCGGTTTCACAAGATAAGCATTGCCACCAAGTTGATAGGCTCGGTCGACGTCCATGTCGCTCGCCGAAGAGGTGAGGAACACAGCGGGCAGGGTCGAGCAGGGTTCGTACTTGCGCAGCCATTCCACCACTTGCAGGCCGGAGAGATACGGCAACTTGATATCGAGCAGGACCAGGCACGGGATGGGAAATTTTTGGCGATCAGCGTATTGGCCGTTGCCGGACAGGTAATCGACGGCCGCGCGGCCATCGTTGACGACCATAAGGGGGTTCTCGACTTCGGCCTTCTTCCATGCGCGTTGCATGATGAAGACATCTGCCTGTTCGTCTTCGACAAGTAATACTGCTTTCATTGCTTCTGCTCGGCTACTTGTAATTCCAGCCAAAAGCGGCTGCCTTTACCGGGGTCGGACTCGACGCCGACACTTCCTCCCATACGTTCCACAGCTTTGCGCACGATTGCCAGTCCAATTCTGGTCCCTTCGAAAATTTCTCGCGGATGCACCCGCTCAAAAATGCCGAATATACGTGTCAGATCCTGGTGGGCTATGCCGATGCCATTATCTTCAAACCAAATCCGTACCATGTTTTGCCCGGCCGATCCTGGTTGCCGGTTTTCTACTGTAATCGGCTGGTTCGATGCCTTTCCTGCATGAACACGAATAACCGGCTTGATCCCGGGGGCAACGAACTTGGCGCCATTCGTGAGAAGATTCGATACGCACTGGCCCAACGAAGCGCGATCGCCGAGAACCGGCGGCAATGGCCCTTCGATGGTGACAGTTGCGGCCGGCTCCTGGAGCTGGGGAAACTGCGCCACAATCTCGGCCACGAGTTTTTGCAGGTCCACCGATTCGAGCAGCTTCGGCGAGCGCGTGACGCGGCTGTAATGGAGCACATCGGTAATCAACTGGTCCATGCGGGTGGAGGCGGAGATGATTTGGTCGAGGTATGCCTTCCCATCCGCGCCGACCTGCTCGCCGAAGTCTTCCCCCAGGGCTTTCGCATACGCGGTCATGGCGCGGAGCGGAGCCCGCATGTCATGGCTGATGCTGTAGGAAAACGCTTCCAGCTCGCCGATGGTTTCGCGCAACCGCGCGGTGCGTTCCTGGACGGTCGCCTCCAGGTTTTGCGCGTGCTCTCGCAGCTCGGCCTGTGCCTTCGAGAGCTCATCCTCGGTCCTTTTGCGGTCGGTAATGTCGTTGTTAGTTTCCAGAACCGCGGCCGGCTTCCCTGCCGCATCGCGATCCAGTGCCCAACGGGATATGGCGACGAGCTGCGTTCCGTCCTTGCGATTCTGCCGCAACTCGCCGAACCAGCGTCCATCCCGATTCAAGTGCGCGAAGATCTTTTGGCGATCATCCGGGAACACAGTTTTCAACAGGTCATCAATATTGCGGCCCAGCGCTTCGGATGCCGAGTAGCCATACATTTCAACCGCGCCGCGGTTCCAATAGATGACCTTCCGCTCGGCATCCAATACGAAGATCGCGTCGAAACTGAGGTCGAGGAGCCGGGCCTGCTCGCCCAAACGAGCCTGGTGCTCCTGCGTCTGGGCCAGCATGCGGTTGAACGCATCGGTGAGCACGCCGACCTCATCAGTCGTGACCTTGGGCGCCCGCAGCGAATAATCTTCGCGCTCGGCTACCTGGAGCGCGGTCCGTGTCAGCGTCAGCACCGGTTCGGAAATCCGTTTCTGCAACACCGAAGACAGGAAGGCGGCGGCACCGAACGAAACGACCAGAATTACCAGAGCGATAAGTGCATACTGGGACAGGCGATGATATTGCTCGGCGAGCGAGGAGCGCAGGTAAAGTGTGCCGATAGGTTTGCCTTCCTGGTAAACCGGTTGGAACACCCAGAGCGCATCGCGCAGAAAGCGATGGCCTTTGCTCTCCATCGGTCGCGGCAGGTTGGCGCGGTCCAAACCCGGTGGGTAGCTGGCGAAGAGTTTCCCATCTGCATCGTAAAGAATAGCCGCGGTAATGGTTGGCTCCGATTTGAGCGCGAGCAGGATTTCCTGGGCGGTCGCCTGGTTGTTGAAGGAGAGCGGCACCGCGCTGTTATCGGCAATCACTGCGGCGAGCGTGCGGAGATGTTGGAGAACCTGGGCGCGAAAATTTGCGACTTCGTAAACTACGAACGCGATCGAGGTTGCCGCCAGCACGACCGCGCTCGTGAACAGCATGATGGAAAGCAGCCGTCCGCGAATGCTCGTTTGCTGTTTGCTGGCGAGAATCTGTTTCACGGCGCTTTGACGACGTCGGCGAGGCGAAGCAGCCTCGCATCCAGCGTCAGGTGCGCGGCGGTGGCCGTTTCAACATTGATGCGCACGGACGCGCGGCCGCGTTCGAGGATAAGGCGGATCATGCCGCCGTGTTGTGTCGCAAAACCTTCGATTGGGCTGACCGTCAGGACGGGTTTGCCGGCAACTGCTGAAGTCGCCTTGTCGACCCGCGTGGACTCTGAGGGGCTGATGTACAAAACATGGCAGCCATCGATGTCGCCAACATTCCTGAGGTGTTTAACCGTGATATGCCGGCCATGGGCCGTTTCTCCTTTTACCGCGAGGTTGAGCGCGTCGCCAAACGGGTTTTCACCCAAGACCCCAATGACCAGCGAACTGTCGGCGTGGGCAAAGGCGTTGCTCGGCCAGGTCACGAATTGTGCAAAGCGCAAGAGGAAGACCGCCTGGACTTGCGTTTCCTTTGGCACCGGTTCGGCCGCGGTCATGGTTGATTCAATCAAGACGAAGGCCAGTAGCAGTGCGCCGAGCGCTCTCCCCAGCGCGCGACCCTTATGCAGCGTTGTTGAAGGCCCAGGCACGTTAAAAGTTAAAGGTGAGCTTGCCGAACACGCTTCTGGGGATCTCCTGCCGTGTGGCCGGAGGCCCGAACTCCGGATGTTGGTTATCGAACAAGTTTTGCCCCGAGACAGACAGCTCCAGGTGCTTCGTGGCGTGCCAGGCCAGCCGAAGGTCCAGCGCGATGAAAGCCGGCACGCTTGGCCCGATCTGGTTCAGGTTGTCCTGATAGCGGACGATGGTGTCGAACTCAAATCGCGCCGGCAAATCGAGCATCGATTGCAGCACGAACCAGTGATGCGGGTCGTTGCCCTCGCCTGCGCCCTGGTTGATGTCCTGGCTATCGCCCAAAATGATGTCCTTGTGGAAGAAGGTATAGCCGCCCCGCAATCGCCAGCGTTCCACCGGTTGCCAATTCAGGGAAAACTCCGCGCCATAAGTCTGCGCGGCCAGCTCGTTCAGGATAATGAACTCGGTGGTGCTGCCGTTGAGCGGTTCCACGCTGCGCACGTCCGAATAATCGTTGAAGGACAGAGAGACCGAGCCGCTGAGACGATGGGTGATTTGCTGGCGATAGCCCAATTCGTAAGCCAGCAATTTTTCCGATTGGAAGCGGTCGCCACCGCCTTGAAACGTGAATGGCGGCTCGCCGGGCGCGAAAAATTCAGTATCAATCCGGCTCGGCGAACGAACTGCGCGCGATATAGCCGCCCAGATGAGTTCGTTTGTCCCGGGCTTATAAGCCAGGCGGCCGGTTGGTTGTATTTCGAAGCCCGAGTAGTCGTTGTGCTCGAGTTTCGTGCCCAGCGTCAGGAAAAGCCTCTCGTCTACGAGGGTCACCTCGTCCTGGATGAAGCCGCTGAAGAGCTGCAGGTTTTTGTGAGCGGGAAGGAACGCGAGCGCTTCGCTGTTCTGCACGTCATCCACATAAAGCCGGTAGCCCAGCCCGGTCAGCACCTGCGGCCGCTCGCCGATAGGCACGCGATATTGAAAATCCAGGTCAAAGGTATTCAGGTCCTCCGCGAAAGTGTCGGGGATCGCTCGCCAGGTTCTATCCCAATAGAGTTGGAGCGTCGTATCCGATTCTTCGCGCAGCGGGTGAGTCCAGCGGGCAAGAATGTTCTGGCCGTCTACATCCGTCGTGCCTGGTGCCGCCTGGTCAAATGAACCGCCGTAGAAATCGCCTTGCAGCGTTACGATCTCGCCGCTCTTGGGCAGCCAATCCGCTCGAAAGCCGCCCTGGCCCATCCGCCACTCATTCGTCGCGTCCTTTCCCGAGGGCAGCAGCGTGTCGTCATGTTCGTAGCCGAAGCCGTAAACCCGGAAATACAGATCCTGCCCAATCTTATCTCCGTAGCGCAGCGCGGTGTAACCATGTGTTAACGAGCCGCCGCCACCGCTGAAAAGCGCTCCCGGGGTATCCGCCGCGCTTTTGCTGACCACATTGATCACGCCGTTCACCGCATTTGCTCCCCACAAGGACGCGCCTGGTCCGCTCACAATCTCAACGCGATCCAGATCCTCGAGCATGACGTTTTGGACGTCCCAGAACACACCCGAGAACAGCGGTGTATAAACGCTACGGCCGTCGATCATTACTTGCATTTTGTCCGAGGTGCTGGAGTTGAACCCACGGGAACTGATGGCCCAGGAATGCGAGTCGATCTGGTCGACCAGCAGGTTCGGAGCAAGCCGCAGCGCGTCCGGCAAGGTGGTCGCCGCGGAGCGATGTATCTCTTCGCCGGTTAGAACTTGTGCAGCAGAAGGCGAGTCAGAGAGCTTCTCCGGCCGGCGAGCCAGTCCGCTGACTTGGAGGTTGAGCAAATCCTCCAATTGCATGTTCTTGAGTTGCTGAAGCGATTGCTGAAGTTCGTTCGTCTCGGAGCGGCATAACTGACTGCCGATCAGCAGGATCACCAGACTGGCAACGGTTCGTTTGCGAGGGCGGCGGCAATGCATTTTCGGGTTCGCAAAACCTGTCAACCGGTTCAAACGCTCGTTAGTAGGTATACACCCCACCCGCACCGTGGTGGCGTGGTCCCCATGGAACTCACATGATGCTCGCCGGAGTTTTTAAAAGCTCGGGGCAATAAAGCGCAGCCTTCGTGCGGCGAGAGGAAACGAGAGAGCTCCGAGCCTAGCTACGGTGGCAGAGTATCAGTATTGTCCGGTTCACCACTGGTTGTTCCCTCCGGCTGTTCTCGTTCTCGGGGTGCATTGGAGCGGGCTTCGAGAAAGGCTTTGAGTTCGCCGGCCGCTTTGCCTCCGAAACCGGAGACTTCAGCGATCTGTTCCTCACTGGCCATCCGGATGCGCTGGATTGAGCCAAACTTCTTCAGGAGCGCGGCTTTGCGGCGGTCGCCGATATTCGGGAACTCATCCAAT
>Ga0170475_108155608_pt1 | contig 11856 bp, 8 predicted proteins | sample Soicark_Litter_5_FD_111474 | JGI IMG/M metagenome (GOLD analysis project Ga0170475, IMG submission 111474) | Avena fatua rhizosphere microbial communities from Hopland, California, USA. Combined Assembly of 48 SPs | reverse complement strand
TCGATCGAGCGCCTGAAGGCGATCCGCAGCCATGTCTTCGGGCTCGGCACCTTGCAGGTCGTCCTTACCGCCGGCCTGTTCTGGCTGGGTGCCCGCTGGCTGGACCAGCCGCGCGAAGCCGCCGTCATCCTGGCCGGAGGACTGGCCCTGTCATCGACCGCCATCGTGCTTCAGATCCTGGTGGAGCGGGGTGAACTGGCGACCCGGCATGGCCGCGTCTCGTTCGCGGTCCTGCTGCTCCAGGACTTGGCTGTCGTGCCGCTGCTGACGCTGGTGCCGCTTCTGGCCGCGCACGATACCCGCCTTGCCGGAGCGCTGGGGCTGGCAGCACTCAAGGCGGTCGCCGCCCTGGTCGTGATCCTGATCGTCGGGCGGCTGGTGCTTCGCCCCGGCTTGCGCATCGTCGCGTCCGCCAAGTCGCCGGAACTGTTCACCGGCGTCACGCTGCTGGTGGTCCTGGGCGTCAGCTACATCACGGAGATGGCTGGCCTGTCGATGGCGCTCGGCGCATTCCTGGCGGGTCTCCTGATCGCCGAAACCGAGTACCGCCATCAGGTCGAGGGGGATATAGAACCTTTTCGCGGCATCCTGCTCGCCCTGTTCTTCATGACCATCGGCATGTCGATCGACCTGTCCCTCATCACCGGGCATGCTTTCACCGTGCTGATGCTGGTCACGGCGCTGGTGGCGGGAAAGGCCCTCGTCATGGCGGCGCTGTGCCGGGCCTTCGGCTTCCCGATGTCGGTCGCCACCCATGTCGGCCTCAGCCTGGGACAGGGGGGTGAGTTCGCCTTCGTGCTCTTCAGCCTTGCCATGGCCCTAGGCGTCCTGCCGATGGAAACCGGGCAGATGATGCTGGCGGTCGTGGCGCTGAGCATGGCGCTGACCCCGTTCCTGATGACCGCCGGACGGCGTCTGGCCGCGGCGCTGACGCCGAAGATCGAGATGGCCGAACTGCGGCGGACCGAACAGGACGCCCGCGACTTCAAGGGCCATGTGATCATCGCCGGGTTCGGCCGGGTCGGCCAGACCGTGGCCCGCCTGCTGGAAGCGCAGCGCCTGCCCTACATGGCTTTCGACTTGGAGCCCTCCCGGATCGCCGAGGGCCGCGCACGCGGCCTGCCGATCTATTATGGCGATGCCAGCCGGGTCGAAGTCCTGAAAGCCGCCGGCATCGGCCGGGCGCGTGCCGCCGTGGTGACGCTCGATCAGCCTCTCGCCGCCGAGCGCGCCGTAGCGGACATCAGGAGGCTGTGTCCCCTGCTCGACATCCATGCCCGCGCCCGCGACCATGAGCACCAGATCCACCTTCAGGAAGCCGGCGCCACCCATGTCGTGCCGGAGATGATGGAGGGAAGCCTGCACCTCGCCGGCATGCTACTGAAATCTCTGGGGCGTTCGCAGGAAGAGGTCGCCGGCGTCCTGGATGAATTCCGGCAAGCCGCCTATGCACGCCTGACCGGCCTGATCCCGCCTCGCCCCGACCCAAAGACCGCCAGGCACGGCATGAACCACAATCAAGAGCCGAATATGCCGGCTACTGCTCACAAACAAAGTGATGGCAAGAGATCGACAATGGAGTAAACAGGTTACCCTAAAGAGGTAGTTCTTCTGCCAAGAACTTGTTAACGTCATCATTTACCAGTCTTTAACCGGTAAAACGCTAAATGGCTGTACGTTCAACATGAGCCGAAGGGCCAGCCGCCATGCGTACTCCCGTGATTGCCTCCGAACTCCGCTCCGCCTGCCGCGTGCATGCCCGCCTGCTGGACAGCTTCATTGAACTCACTCGCGCCGAACTCGACCGGCAGACCTGCGTGTTCGCGCAGGAAAGCCTGCGCGAAACGCTGGAACTGATGCGTGCCGACCGGAAGCACTACGGCGCCCTGGGCGGCCTCATAGCCGTGAGCGACGCAGCCTGAGCATCGCCATCCAATCGTTACCCACCCGTTTCCCGCTTGGCGAGCGGCTAATCCTTGGCTTTGGCCTTTCTCGCACCGCTTGTCGTGGTCGTCTCACCACCAGTTTCTCTGCCTGTTTCCCCGCCTGATGCACGCCTTGCCCGTGTCTTCTTCGGCAAGGGCTGCTCGTCGGACTGATTGGTCGGACCACCGACATCTTCGCCCAGGCTGTCAGCGGCCAGCAGCGGTTCCACCGGCTCCGGGTGTATGACGGTGTCATCGCCACCCTGAGAGGGATTTGGCATCAGCGCCTGACTTTGATTGTCCTCGATGGCGACTTCCTCCTTCGCCAGCGCCCAATGGTCGGCCTCACGCCCTTCAGGGCGTCCCTCCCGCTCCCAGATCTCATAAGCGCGCTGTTGTACCCGCTTCTCAACTTCGTCGATCAGGCTCATTTCCAATTCATCCCCTGCGGCGGACGCCGCGAATCATTTCCCTGGCGTTATCCGCCGGTCATATCAAGGCCATCGGCCTGCCGGACGGCAATCTGATATCCGTGCCGCACGGCCGAATCGCCCCTGCCATTCGACGCTAACGGCCCAGCCTGGAGGCAGTTCCTCATGATGCCGCGGCTGGCGCTCCTTTTTCCGCCTTGGCGATAGTCTGTTCGATCGCTTCATTCAGTTCCAGCCAGTTGATCGGCTTCGGCAGCCAGCGGTCGAACTCGGCGATCCAACCTTCTCCGCCGGGTTCCGGCACCGCATCGGCCGTCAATGCGATCAGGGGAAATCCGCCCGGCGCATCGATGCCTGATGCCTCCAAGGCCCTTATCCGCACCGCCGCTTCCTGTCCACTCATGACCGGCATATGAAGGTCGAGGATACCGACGTCGAATCGGCTGGTCCGGGCCGCCGCCACGGCCGCCACACCGTTCTCGACCGCCAGGACGCTGTGACCCATCCGCTTCAGCATGCTGACCGCCAGCAGCCGGTTCAGGTCATTGTCCTCGGCCAGCAGTATCCGGCGTGACGTCACTGCGGCGACGATCTCACGTGGCGGATCGCGCAGTGACGCCACGCCGCCGCACCCCAGCAGCACGTTGAACCGGAAGGTCGATCCTCTTCCCGGCTCGCTGTCCAGATCGATCCGCCCGCCCATGCCCTCTACCAGCCGTTTGCATATCGCAAGTCCAAGGCCGGTTCCGCCGAACCGCCGCGTCGTGGTGCTGTCCGCCTGGGAGAATGCCTGGAACAGATGAGCGCGCTTATCGTCCCCGATACCGATGCCGGTGTCCTCGACCTCGAACCGGACTTCCAGGATCTCGCCCTGGAGAGGCTTGGCCGTAACCCTGATCGTGATGCGGCCCCGCTCCGTGAACTTGACGGCATTACCGACAAGGTTCATCAGCACCTGGCGCAATCGGGTGGGATCGCCGCGCACGATCCTGTCCTCAAGACCGTTCAATTCCCGAACAAGGGCGACGCCTTTGTCCTGGGCGGACCTCTCGAACAGCCTGACGACTTCCACGACGACCTGCTGAAGCGGAAAGTCGATGGACTCGAGCTTCAGCTGGTCCGCTTCGATCTTCGAAAAGTCGAGGATGTCGTTCAGAACCTTCATCAGCGTCCGTGCCGAAGTCCGCATGATGTCGAGCCACTGGGTCTGCTCGGCGGATAGCCGCGTACTGCCCAGCAGATCCATCGTGCCGAGCACGCCGGTCATGGGTGTTCGCAACTCATGGCTCATGACCGCAAGGAACCGGGATTTCGCCCGGTCGGCCGCTTCCGCCTGCTCTCGGGCCTTGGTGATCGCGCGAGACGCCTCGACCGACCCGGTCTTGTCGCGCCCCACCCCGCGATATCCGACGAACTTGCCATCCCTGTCGAAAACCGGCTTGCCGCTGCTGGCGACGTAATGATTCCGGCCGTCCGCGGTTTGGATGCGGTAGACGAAATTCCGAAAAGGCCGACGTTCCCGCAGCTTTGCCGCGAACTCAAGCCAAGCGGCCCGCTCGTCTTCGGTCTGCGTCGGTGTCCCGATTTCCTCCCGCAGTTTGCCGATGAACTGCGAACTGTCGGCGCCGATCATGTGGACGCCTTGCGACATGTAGGTGAAGCGATGGTCCGGGCCGGTTTCCCAGAACCAGTCGCTTGAAACCTCCGCCATGTCTCTGAAGCGGGCTTCCGACTCGATCCGGCTACGCTCCCGGTGTTCCAGGCTGTCGGCCATGTCGTTGAAGGCGCCGGCAAGTTCACGGAGTTCGCCGCCGGGGGGAAGCGGCGCCCTGACCGACAAGTCTCCACGGCCAAGGCGGGCGGCGGCCTCTCGTACGGCATCCAGCCAGCGCAGAACAAGGATCTCTCCGGCCAGCGCGGCCCCGAGCATCGATCCGGTCGCAACAAGAAGCAACATGGCGAGGCTGAATAGACGCTGCCTGTCGACGCCCTCCAGGGTCGTGGCACGGTCGATGCCGATCGCCAGTCGCGCTCCGGTACCTCCCAAGGGGACGTAAGCAAAGATACGCTCGATGCCTTGCAGATCCGGCAGTTCGGCTCCACCTTCGGGAGAAGCGAGCATCGCCTTTATCAGCGGATGCTCGGGCATGCGCTTTCCGACGATACCGGGCTGCGGCGGGCTTTGCGCCAGGATGGTACCCATGCCGTCGATCAGCACCAGCGCTACCTCGCTTTCACTGGCGCGGTATTCGGCGAGACGGTACAGCCAGTCGATGTCGACGCTTGCGAACACGACGCCGTCATATCCAGTGTCATTCGCTCCCCTTCCATCGGACCTGAAGGGAAGTGCCGTGCCAAGTATGGGACGGCCGCTCAGACGACCGACCATGTAGTTGCTGACGACGAACCCTCCGGATTTCAAAGCATCATGAAAATACTGCCGAGTGCTCATATTGAACTGAAGTCCAGCGGGATCGTCGGCGCAGGAGACGCTACCGTCAGGTCTGGCCGTCCAAATACTGGTCAGACCTCGCTGATGAGCGAAGATATCCGCAAGTATCGCTCCGCAAACATCGGCATCATGGTTCCTGACCGCCGGAATGGATGTCAGGACATTCAAAAGATTGCCGACGTTCGAAAGCAGGTCGGCCTGCTTGTGTCCTGCTTCGCGGGCGAGCCGCTGAACGGATTGTCGCGCCTCCGCCAGTTCTTCCTGACGCTGCGACTCCAGGATTTCGTAGACCAGAAGGGTGAGTGGAACGATCCCGCAGGCCACCAGCAGAACAAGCCGAAGCCGCAGACCACGGAAAGCGTCCAAAAAAATCCCGATGCGATTATTTATGCGTTCGAACTTGAGTTCCATCAACCTGAAGCCTCTGGATCGGTCCATCCAAAGGTATGGCATAGTTAACGAGCTTCTGCCTATCGGATCACGACTGTTTTCTATTCATTGAAGTTTTGCAATAGACATGGAGACGCAAGATTTCAGATTTCCGCGGTCGGAGGCATCCGTTCCTTCAATGCCCGGAAACCGTCAACCAGACTGGCAAAATCCGTGTAGCCGACGGGCTTGAACAGCCAGCGGATACCCTCGTCCGGTCTCACGAGTTCGGCGGCCGATATGGATATGTCGCCCGTGATGATGACAGCGGGCAGGTCCAGCCTGAACAGTCGGCGGATCAGGCGAATGGCTCTCAACCCGGACGTCTCGTTATCTATATGATAATCGGCGATCACGGCATCGGGAACGAATTTCAGACGCATCATCTGAGCCAAGGCGTCCGCGCTGCCAGAAGATGCGATCACCTCGCACTCCAGATCCTGAAATGCCCATGTAAAGGCTTGCCGAATAGAACTGTCATCGTCGATTATCACGACACGACATTGCCGCACTAAATCACGTCTACTGTCGGGCATTGGACAAGCCGCTGGAGCGACTGGCAAAATCGGCGGCGGCATGGTGAGCAACTGCATAATCTTCAGTCACCACAGGAAAGAGACCGGATAGATCTCGAGGGAACACTATCAGAAATATAACCTAAGGCTTACAACGAAGTCAATAGTTACAAACTGAAAGTCCTATGACAAAGGAGATGAAGACAGTAATCTCTTTCCTTTCAAAAATTTATTTAAAACTTTGGAATAAAATTTTATTTCTTCGATAGAGTAATTTAATGGCAAAATTGACTACCGAACAGCGATACTGTCAGCTTCGATCAGTCGGCGTGCTCCGCCGCCTCCAGTGCCCTGGTGATCCTTGCCCGCGCCGACCACGTCCAGAGCCATGCCAGCATGGCGAGCAAAGATCCAAAGGCTAAAGGCAGCCGAAGGCCGGCTTGCTCCGAAGCAATCCCCATGATGAGGGCTCCGACCGCGGGGCCGCCCCGAAAAATGATGCCATAGAGACTGAGCACCCTGCCCCGCATGGTTCCTTCGACCGATAACTGAAGTAGGGTTTGAGTTCCCACGCCGGTAATGACCATGCAGGCGCCAAGAACGGCCAGCGCCGGCAAAGCGATCCACCAGCGATCGCTGGCGACAAAGGCCAGGAGCGAGAGCGCCAGGACCAGCGTATTTCCGAGTGCTATCGTGGTCAGCCCGGCAGGGTCGCTGCTTCGTCGCGCCAGCCACAACCCACCGAGCACGGCGCCCGCCCCGATCGTGGATGTCAGGATCGCCAGCCCGTCGGCGCCGGACGCGAAAACGGCTGCGGCAAACCCCGGCAGCAGCTCGACCACGGGTCGGACGCAGATGCAGACGATCGTCAGCAGAAGCAGCAGCGGTGCTATCCCCGGATGATTTGCCGCATAGCGCACACCGTCGGCAACATCGCCAAGGAGCGACCTGCGCTCCATCTGGACCGTAGAGGGCCTTGGCTCCAGATGGATGCGGGATAGCGCCACGAGGAAGAAGATGAAGCTGACCGCATTGGCGGCGAAGGCGGCCGATATACCGCCGGCGACGATCATGAGACCGGCGACCGCAGGACCGATGAAGCGCGCCGAATTGAAGATGATGGAATTGATCGCCACTGCGGCCGCCAGATCTTCCCGCCGGACCAGACTGGGTATCAGTGCCAAGCGAGCCGGCTGATTAAATCCTGCGATCACTCCCAGGGCCGCCGTCAGCATCAGCAGCAGTTCGATGGTGATATAGCCGCTGAATGTCAGAAGGAACAGGACGACCGACTGGGCCATCGCAAGGGCCTGACTGATCTTGGTGACGCGGAGCCGGTCCCAACGGTCGGCTGCGGCGCCGGCGATCGGTCCGATTATGACGGTCGGGAACAAGTCCGCAAACGCCATGGCGCCCAGCCAAGCCCCCGAACCCGTCAATTGCCAGGTGAGCCAGCCGACCGCGATGCGCTGCATCCACGTGCCGATCAGCGACGCGGCGTTCCCGGCGGTGTAGAGACCGTAGTTTGGATTGCGGAGGGCTCGGGCGATGCCGCCGAAGCCGCTGGGGCCAGCGGACTTGCGCAAGGGGGAAGATGCTCCGGTGTTTCGGGACCTGGACCGGCTCCGATCCAGGATCGAAGCCGGCTGCCGGTTATAAACACGTGGGAGAACCGAAATATCCCATCCTGTTCAAGCTACGCAGCCTTGACCGAATCGAGGAACTGCCGGACCTCTCCCTGAAGGGCGACGAAGCGCTCCTGGAGCCGTGCCGCCAGCGCCAGCGTCTCGCGGGCGGCGGTCGACACGGCATGAGACGCCCCGGAGGCTTCGCCGATCGTCACGGCGACCGTTTCGGCACCCTCGGCAGCACCACTGACCTGAAGGGCGATCTCGGTCGTGGCACCGAGCTGTTCGCAGATCGCCGCCGAGATCCGTCCCGAGCGTTCGTTCAGGTCGCTGATCGCAGCCGAAATCTGCTGCATGGCGTTGACGGTTTCGTGGGTAACTGATTGGATCGCTTTGATCTGACCGGCGATCTCGTCGGTAGCCCGCGCAGTCTGGTTGGCAAGGCTCTTGACCTCCGACGCCACGACCGCGAACCCCTTGCCCGCTTCGCCGGCACGGGCCGCCTCGATCGTGGCGTTCAGGGCCAGCAGGTTCGTCTGGCCGGCGATCTGGTTGATGAGTTCCGTCACCTCGCCGATCTTGTGCGCGGCCTCGGCCAGCGACTCGACCGTGCGGCGGGTCTCCTCGGCCTTGCCGATCGCCCGCTCCGACACCACCACCGACTGGCCGACACTTTCCGCGATGATCTGGATCGATGTCGTCAGTTCCTCCGCCGCGGCGCTCGCGATCGACACGTTCTCCGATGCCCGGCCGGCGGCGTCGGCGACCGTGTTGTTGCGCCGGTCGGCGAGAAGCGCTCCGTCCAGCACGCCTTCGGCTCCTGCCTTCATCTGGCCTGCCGTCCCCGACACTTCGACGACCGCCACTTCGACCCTGCTGTCGAAGGCGGCGGCGAGTTCGGTAAGCCGCCGCGCGCGGGCGGCCTCCGCCTGCTGACTGGCGATCTTCTCCGCTTCCAGACGTTCACGCTCCTGAGCCTTGGCCTTGAGCACGTCGACCGCTCGGGCCAAGGCTCCGATTTCATCCCGCCGATCGGTATCCGGGACCGAGACGCCGTGGTCGCCATGGGCAAGACGCCCAACCAGCCGCGTCAGCTTTTCCAACGGTCCGCTGAAAGACGCGATGATGGCGTAGAGAATGCCGACGATGACAAGCATGGAGACGATGCCGCCCCCGACCTGGACCAGCGCCTGTGCCCTTAACTGGCTGTCGATGCGGGCCGTCTTCAGCCGAAGGACGTACTCGCCGATCTTCATGGCCTGACCGGACGCCCCGCCCTTGATCTCCTGGACCACTTCGATGAAGCCATCGGCGGCCTTCAGGTCGCCGTCTCCGGCCACGACCTTGCCCTTGGTGTCGCGCACTATGCTAGCCAAGTAGTCCGGATCGCCGGCCGACGCCTTGACGATCTCCGTGACCTGCTGGAAGTCGAAGTCGAACAGCGGGATAGCCGCCGATCTCGCCTGAAGGGCGGCTATGATCTCCGCCCTGGTATGGAGGTCGGCGTAAGCGGTCTCGCTGGACCTGTAGAGGGTGAAGGCAACCGAAAGCGTGCCGAAAATCAGCAGCGTCGCGCCGATCAGCAACAGGGCCTTCTGGCGAATTCCGAGACGGCCGGTGATGCCGGCCGTTTGGGGCGTCTGGCTTTTTACGGGCATGGTCCGCTTACGCTCGAGTTCTTTTCGGAAGTCGGCGCCGCCATTGCGCGGCGCCGGCGGAAATCATCACGGAAGCCTGCCTGCCACCTTCAACTTTTCGAAGCTGGCATCCAGCTTCGCCAGAAGCTCGGTGGCGTCGGGGCGCTTCAGGGAAACGACGAAGTGACAGTCCAGGCTGGAGATCAGGTTGGATTGCAGATTTGGCGTCGGCTGGGCCGCAAGCGCCCGCGCCATCGGCAGGGCATATTGCAGCAGGACCGGGGCACGACCGGCGGTCAGCAATTGCAACGCCTGTTCCGGCGTCCGCGCCTCGATCATTTGAACGCCGTTGGCCGGGTCGTCCAGGTATGTCCGCCAGCCACCATAGGAATAGCCGGTCAGGACGATGACCTGCTTGCCGGCCAGATCCTCCTTGGCCTTGATCGCCGGTGCTCCGCCGATCCCCCATGCCCGCAGTTCGATGTTCGCGATGACGGATTTGCTGGCGATGGTGGTTCCCTGGAACAGCTCGGGCGTCTTGATGCCGATGAACATATCGTACTGACCGTCCACCACCCCCTGGAACAGGCGTCGCGCCGGAGCGGACTCGGCCGTATAGGCGTAGCCCGCGTCGGCCGACACCTTCGCCAGAAGCTCGACCAGACTGCCCTGCGGGCTGCCCGCCGCATCCGTATAGGTATAGGGCGGCAGTTCGACATAGGCGGCCTTGATGTTCTGGGCCTGTACGGTAGTATGTGCGCCTAACAATAAAAATGCCGCCGCAGCCATGGCTAAAAACCGGAGGCGCCGCTTGCCTGGCAGGAACTTGACCATTTCGTCTCCCATTTACAAATAGTTAACCTTGGGGCCAGATTCTGCCGGCAATTGATTAGTTAGCTTTGTCATTCACGCTGCTTACTAGATAGCCCAGCCCTGGAACATCCGACAAGAAAACTTTTTATATTCATTATATGAATTCAAGAATCAGGAAATCGCCAGCGCATACGCCGCTCTTTACCATGGGTCCGTGCCATCTTCCTCCAATCGACAGGAAGGATGCGGATTCATGAAGCGACGCAAGGATTTAGTCTGTAGCGGGACCGCTCGGCGCGATCTTCGGGCGGGCAAAATGTCGCAGGCGCCGGAAGTAACTTAAAAGAGAGAACCTCGTCAGGTTTACGCCACCTGGAGTTTACCCCACATATAGGGTGCAATCGGCTGCCAAGATCACGGGACAGCGACGCCCGTTCCTACCTGCTGTTGCAGAAATGCCCGAGACATAAAAAAGACCAAACTTCTGGTTGGTTTGTGAAGTAGTTCACTGTCTGCCCCGGCAGCGCGTGGTTTTCTCACGTCCAGCTTCCCGCGATGGAGAATACCGATGAAACCGGTCCCGACCCTGCTGATCGATCCGCACCGCCTGTTCCGCCAGGGGCTGGTGCGCCTGCTCGAAGCCACCCGGTACCATGTCGTTGCCGAATACGCTTCCATCGAAGAGGCGATGCGGTCCTCCCTTCAACCGGTCGCCCCGCAGCTCGTCGTCGTCGATCCCAGCAGCGACACGCCACAGACCATCCCGCAGTTGCGCGCAGCCTTCCCCGACGCACGGGTTGTCATGCTGACCTCCAGCATGCACCTGGACCGCCTGCGCCAAGTCGGTGAACTGCCGATCCAAGGCTTCCTGACGAAGGAACTGGAGCCGAGCGAGCTGACATCATCGCTCGACCGCATCATGGACGGCCAGATCCTGTTCCCCACGATCATGGCACCGCTGGTCGTGACCGCTCCCCGCCCGTCCACTCCGCGCGGGTTGACCGTGCGCGAGGCCGAGATCCTGAAGCGTCTGGTGAACGGCGACAGCAACCGGATGATCGCTACTCACCTGTCGCTCAGCGAAATGGTCGTCAAGGCCTCGGTCAAGCAGTTGCTGAGGAAGATCAAGGCGGCCAACCGGACACAGGCGGCGCTCTGGGCGATCCATCAGGGCTTCGACCGCCCGCAGGCACGCAGCGCCTGACCATACGGCTGGTTTCATGCGGCATCTCAAGGCCGGGGCGGAACGGCGCCTCCTCCCCGTCCTCGGGTCGGCCGATGCAGACCCAGCGCCTTGTTGCCGCAGCGCAGCAATTTTATCTCGGAAAATAATGATCTTGTAACGGTGCGCTCTTACAGTGGGGTTGCCGAGCGGAACTGGTGAACCGCGCGTAGCACTTCGCTGCCCCTGTCTCCGTGCTCGGTTACCTCAACCTCCCGGCTGTTCCTACAGCTGATGCGACTTCAGGGACTCCATGGCACGGAACCGGACTTACAACGAGATCTCGATCGGCGATACCGCGACGATCCACCGGGTCTGCACCGCGAACGATCTTGTGATCTTCGCCCACGCATCCGGCAATCTCAATCCCCTGTCGCTGCCCCATGACCAGGATCGCGACGGGCATACCGATCCCGACACCATTGCTCCCAGCATGTGGGTCGGTTCGCAGATTTCCGCCATCCTCGGCAATTCGCTGCCCGGCGCCGGCACCAAGTACCGCAGCCAGACATTGAATTTCTATGAGCGCGTCCATGTCGGCGACGATCTGGCGATTACCGTCACCGTCACCGCCAAGCACGAGCCTGGAATCGTCATCCTCAACTGCACGCTGACCAACCAGAAGGGCCAGCTCGTGGCCGACGGCGTCGCGGACGTGCTGGCGCCGACGGAACGCATAGATATTCCCGATGCGGCGCTTCCAAGGCTGGTGGTCCAGCGCCACGAAAAATTCAAGCGCATGATCCATGCGTGCCAGACGCTCCCCCCGCTCGCGACCGCCGTCGTCTACCCGACCGACCGCAG
>Ga0170475_108810781_pt1 | contig 11857 bp, 1 predicted proteins | sample Soicark_Litter_5_FD_111474 | JGI IMG/M metagenome (GOLD analysis project Ga0170475, IMG submission 111474) | Avena fatua rhizosphere microbial communities from Hopland, California, USA. Combined Assembly of 48 SPs | reverse complement strand
GTCGAGGAATTTTAAATAGCCGAAAAATGCATTTAATACCCACACACAACATTAACACTCAAGGATGATCATCAAAACGCCGGTAGTCCTCGTCCTGCTGCCGACGTTGTGTGACTGCAATGATAACGAGCAGGATCAAGGCAGCAGCGATGACACCCCCAATGATTGAGAACATAACTGTAAGGGTGCGGTCGTGCTCAGCCGAGATGGATGGGGGAGGCGGGGGAGGTGGGGAAGATATGGTGACCACAACGGTGCCATTGGGATAGGTGAAGGAGAGGATCAGATCATCGTTAATAATACCGCGACGAGGATCATCATCACCGCGCCCGTTGTCGGCAATGCAAATGTCTGCGGAGTTTCCATCCGCGTTGGTGTAGTGACCTGTGGAGTCGCTGCGGAAGTCGTAGAGGGTGTAGTTGGAGGCATTCCACTTCTTGTACATGCCGGCAAACCTAGCTCCCGCTGTGTTGTTCCAGGCGACCGTGAAGCAGGCGAGGGTGCTGTTAACGTTCGTGCCGTTTCCTGTTGTGTTGGCGATGGTGGCATTGAATGAAATCACGTAGGCGGGGACTTCGATGCGCGTGGAGTCGGTGTTTGCGCTGAGGACAATGTTGGACGGCGGGGGCGGCCCCGTGAAATTATCGAGCGCGCGCATAATATAGTCGCGCACCACGAGGTCGCCCGCAGGCAGCACGCGCGCAATGTGGCGGCTCCGGTTGGTCACACTCGGGGTCATCGTGATGGTAATATTGGGGATTTTAAACCCCGTTGTCGTGGTAGTGGTAGTTGTCGTAGTGGTCTTTGTGGTAGTAGTGGTGGTAGTAGTAGTGGTAGTAGTAGTAAAGCACGTGAATGTGATCGCCATGTCGTAACATAAGTTGATACACGCGGTGCGAAGAACGCTGTCTGAGGATGCAATCGAGGCGTTGCCTTGCTCCGTACAAAAACACTCGTCGTAGACTGGATCAAAGCTGTACTTTGCCACGCAGTCATCGCAGTTGGTACAGCGGGGTGGTGTTGTGGTGGTGGTAATTGTAGTAGTCTTTGTAGTAGTCGTTGCTTTGGTTGTTGTGGTGGTAGTGGTACAGGTGTTGCGTTTGACAATAACTGTGAAGGAGGGGTCGTCTTGCAGAGTAAAGTTGTCTGCTTGCGAGAGTAGAAAGCAGAAGAAGCCGCCGCCGGTGATTAACTGCGCCTGTACGCACTGTGGGTCCGAATAGCAAAGCGCAACGCAACTCAGCAGCGAGTCTGTTTGCGAGATGTTGTACGCCAGGGGGGTGTATAGTGCGGAGCGGTATCCAACAAACGTTGTTATGTTGATGCATGGGTTAAAGATTGTTGTCGCTATTATTGCGGTGGTTGTAGTGGTAGTCGTGGTGATTGTGGAGGTAGTCGTAGTAGGAACCGGCAAGCAGCCCACGGAACCTACACTGGGCTGGTAGAAGCCGGGGTCGCAAGGAGTGCACGCGGTGGAGCTATTGGAGGGCGCGGATGAGTTCGCGGGGCACTGGTAGCAGACAGTGGCGCCCGTGGAGGGGCTGAAGCGGCCGGCAGTGCACGCAAGGCACGCAGAGGCGCCCTCTTGGTCCATGTAGGAACCCGCGGGGCAAGGGAGGCACGCGGCAGAGCTCCCGTTGTAGGGCATGATACTCCCGGCAATACATATTCCACACGAGGTTCTGTTGGCTGGCATATTGTACGTTGTGTACCCCACTGTGCAGTTAACGCAGCTACCGTTCGCAATGTAGCTCCCGTTGGCGCATTGGAGCAGCGTCGTAGTCGTAGTTGTCGTAGTTGTCGTAGTTGTAGTCGTAGTTGTAGTAGTAGTCGTCGTAGTGGTATTCATCGCGGTAGTAGTGGCGTTAGTAATTGTAGTCGTGGTTGTCGTTGTGGTTGTCGTTGTGGTGGTGGTAGTAGTGGTAGTAGTGGTTGTAGTTGTGGTAGTGGTTGTAGTAGTGGTCGTACTAGTGGGAACCGGCACGCATCCCGTCTGACCCGAGGAGGGCTGGTAGTATCCGACAGAGCACGGGTCGCATCCTGTGGAGCCAGTTTGGTTGGCGGTGGTGTTTGGGGGGCATAAAAGGCAGAGGTGCTGGCCCGTGGCGTTTGTGAAGGAGCCATAGCTGCATGCAAGGCACGCAGAGGCGCCCTGCTGGTCCATGTAGGAGCCCAGGGAGCACGGGAGGCAGGCGCTGCTGGACCCGTTGGAGGGCATGTAAGTCCCCAAAGCGCACTGGGAGCAGCTGGTGCGATTCGCCGCGGTTCCGTAGGTAGTGCTGCCGGTTGAGCAGTTGGCACACGTAGCGTTGGCGATGTACATTCCAGGGGAGCAGGTGAGTGTAGTTGTAGTTGTAGTTGTAGTCGTAGTAGTTGTAGTGGTGGTGGTGGTAGTAGTGGTAGTAGTAACATTAATGCAGGTAAACGAGCCGACCGTATTAATGCAAATATTGCCAACGCCACAGCCACCGTTGTTCACTGCGCACTCGTTGATGTCGGCGGTGGTGGTTGTGGTGGTAGTCGGGGTGGTAGTAGTAGCGATTGTGGTGGTGGTCGTGGTGGTCGTGGTGGTCGTGGTGGTCGTGGTGGTAGTCGTGGTAGTCGTGGAATTAAAGCTCAACATAATTGGATTCGCCGTGCCCGAGTTTGCGTTGCCGACGGGGTTGTGCACGTTGGTGGACGATTGGGTGACGATGAGGGTTGGCGAGAGGGTGTATGTGCATTGGGAGCCGGCATCGTACACCTCGTATTGTACGGTGGCGGTCACGGGGTCGTCGCCGGAGTTTAGCCACTTGAGGCCGCCAATAAACAGATACTTGCCATTCACGGGGGAGCCGGTGATGGTCGCCTTGGTGCGAGTGTAGTTGGCAAAACTGTCTGTGTTTGTGAAGTATGCAGTGAGCAGCGAGCCAGCCGTAGTGACTTGCACCCCGTCGATAACAACATATGCGTAGTATTGCGCGTTTGACGTTGCTGCGGTGATGGTGACTGTCCAGTCGGGCGCAGATAGTCCGCAGCCGAGGGAGCGCCCGTAGCGACCGTACTCCTGTACACTTCTCCGTCGGGAGGGCGGTGGGCCTCCGTAGGTGTACGCGTTGTCGGGTGGTCCGAAGGTGAATGTGAAGTCGGACGGGGCAAAGCTAACGATAATATACCCAAGCCCTGGCTCAAACGGTGCTTGCGGTGTGTCTGCATCTGCGAGTTGATTCTGATCCACCCAAGCGGAATCGCCAAACACATTGTAGAGCCACTGGAAGGTCGCGTTGTAGATGTAGTCGCCGTCGTTGGCTGTGTAGTTGTGTAGAACCGTGGCGATGGGCTGTGCGGTCTCGTATGGGCTGCCAAAGTATGTGATGCTATTACCGGCATCTCCGTTCACAGGCACAAAGTCCGGGTTTGGATACGCGGGGGTCCCTGTGAGACAGTAGGACAGCGGGACCGTGGCGTATGTCACGAAGATGAACAGCGCGGCCGTAGCTCGTTGTGCGTCAGACCCCACGGACAGCCATGGGGGGATATTGACCATGTTGAATCCCCAGTCGCTATAGATGTAGTCGCTTGCAGTGAGCTCTCCTTGAAGAGACACTTGGCGAAGCATATATATAATCGACCTTGTAGCGTCGCTCACAGACTGACCCGCGTCATCATCTATGTCAACATCGTCCGCGGGGCGTCGCAGATTAAATGAGAGCCAAAACAGCGCTCCGTCTGGATTCGGTGACGGCGGCGTGAGCGTCGTGCAGTATGTTGCTATTGTCTGTGTTGTGGTTGTAGTAGTAGTAGTCGTAGTAGTAGTAGTAGTAGTAGTAGTAGTAGTAGTAGTAGTAGTAGTAGTAGTAGTAGTAGTAGTAGTAGTGGTGTAATTAATAATACCGCCACAGCCATGGAAATCGTCTGGCGCATATGTTGTGTACGGAAAGTGGAAGCATCTGTTTTCTGCTTGAGTGGTGTCGAGCATATACATGACGCAGAAAGTGGGTCCCACATGAATGCAATGATCGCGACAAACAGACACGTTCGCCCCGGGTATAACGAATATATATACATCCGGAAGAGACTGGATGTAGTCTGCAACACACACTAGACCCGTTGTTGTGGTTGTAGTAGTCGTTGTAGTAGTAGTAGTGGTAGTGGTAGTAGTAGTGGTGGTAGTGGTGGTAGTGGTGGTAATGATAGTAGTGGTGGTAGTGGTAGTAGTGGTGGTAGTGGTGGTAGTTGTGGTAGTGGTGGTAGTAGTACTCGGGATGTCAACCTTCAATTCGCTACACCACGTGGCGTTAAGCGGGCCGTACGAGGCGTCGTCTCCGTACAGAATACAGTCGCATGTGAGGTTGCCGTACTCGGTCAGCGGGCCAATCTCCCAGAGGTTTAATGGGGTTTGAATCATGGCGAATCCGGTGCAGTCAGACTGATTCAGGCAGTCGTTGCGACACGACTCTCTGTATGGTGTGCATGATGTGTTGTCAAACGCCTCCCCCTGAGATATGATGGTGCCGATGAGCGTTTGACTGGCAATGCATGTGTCGTTTGTGATATTGTCGCCGCGAGTAAGTGTCACGGGGTCGTGAATGAACCCCAGGCGCGGATCGTCGTCGCCACGCCCATTGTCCTCGATGCAAACATCGGCTGCACAGCTATCGTTGCGCATGTACGCGCCGGTGCCGTCGGGGCGGGGGTTGTAAGGTGTGTATGTAGAGCTATTCCAGCTTTTGTAAATGCCAATCACATTCGCACTGCAGCTCCATGCGACGGTGAAGCAGGCAACTCGAAGCGTGCTGTTATCGCCCATGGTGTAGTTGATGCTTGCATTAAACGAAACGAGATACGCGGGAACCTCGCGCTGCCCCTCGGGAACGCCGACGGAGAGCACGATGTTCGTCGGTGTGGCCACAGTCCTATTATTGAGCACAAAGGTCTTCACATCATACACATGGACGGCCGCCGCTGCCACTGTGTTGTTATTGTTACGCCCGCTGGTGGCTATGCTGACGGGGGCTGTTGTAGTAGTAGTAGTAGTAGTAGTAGTAGTAGTAGTAGTAGTAGTAGTCGTAGTCGTAGTAGTAGTAGTGGTGGTAGTAGTAATAGTAGTAGTGGTGGTGGTTGGCAGTGGGTATGAAACATTGATGCGATAAATGCCCATGGTGTGAGACCCGCCGCAGAATTCGTCCGCGTTGCCAGAGCACGGCGTGTCGCAGGAACCAGGCCCTTGGTCTATGTATGTGTTGCCGCAGTAGCATTGGGAGTAGTATTCTAAGCCGGCAAAGGCAAACTCGCGGCAGAAATTCAGGCACATCTCAACCGTCATATTGCCAACGACCAAGTTGTACCCATTGCCCTCCATAATGTGCCCCAGGGTGTCGTCGAAACACCCGATGTATGTCCCGTTCACCTGGGGTAGTGTGCTTGTAGTAGTAGTAGTAGTAGTAGTAGTAGTAGTAGTAGTGGTAGTAGTAGTAGTAGTGGTAGTAGTGGTAGTAGTGGTAGTAGCAGTAGTAGTGGTAGTAGTGGTAGTAGTGGTGGTGGTAGGAGCAAGTACTGCGAAAGTAATAGACTCCGATGTGGCGGCGGAGTATCCATTGGAGGCACTGATTTGCGCGTGCAGGGTGCAGTTGCCGTAATTGCTAAACTCTACAATGCCTGTGAAGATGTACACGCCGCAGACAGATAAAGTTTCGGAGGTGAATGTGAGGGAGCCCGCTTGCGACAGTGAAACCGACGCCGTGAGATTCGGGGGAACTTGATTGTAATAGTAGTACGTGTTGAAGGATTCAGGGTTGATGGTAATGTTACGCGGGATCGGCAGTGTGGTTGTGGTTGTAGTTGTTGTTGTGGTGGTGGTTGTCGTTGTCGGTGCATTAATGGTAAACGTAATCGGCTCTGAGGTCGCCGCAGAGTATCCGCCGCTGGATGTGATCTGCGCGTGGATAGTACAGACGCCAAAGTTGGTAAACTCGACAACACCCGTGGCAATGTACACAATACAAACGGGCGAAGTCTCGGTGGTGTACGTGATGGTGCCGGCGTCGCTGTTGCCCAGCACAGTCGCCGTGAGGGTGGGCGGCGCGCTGTCGAAGTAGAAGGTGCCCGCGTAGGAGTCGCTGTCAATCACCAGGGTGCGCGCGTGGTAGCAGTTGGTGCCGTTGAGGGCGATATTGTCGGGATAAATGTGATTGTCGGGCGAGGTCGGGCTTACTGCGAGCGTCACGGAGTAGCTTGTGAGCGTGTTGGTGAATGTGACCGATGTAGTGTCGTGTGAGACATTGGTTCCGTCGGGATTGGAATCAACGCCGCTGATGGTGAGTGCTGTCAGTATAAACACCGAGCACCCAGAACACGCGCCAGAAATGCCAATCTCGAAGGTTGAGCCACTCGTTGGCATGCTCCCCGTTACAATAAGGTCGCTGCAGATGCCATTCCAGTCCGTGAACGCGATTGGCTCAGGAGGTAGCCAACATACGGTATCTACGGTGGGGCTGCATGCCGACGCGATGACATAGCCCTCCCCGCACGTGGAACAGGTGGTGCAAAGGCGGTCGCTGGTGGCAGTGGGGGCTGTGGACTCGAATGTGTCCCCGGAGGCGCACTCGGTGAGGGCAGAGCAGACTGTTTGGTTCTTGATGGTGCACGCTTGGGAGATGTACTCTCCTTCTGCGCAGTTCTCGCAAGGGGTGCACGCGCGCTCGCTGGTGTATGTAGGGGGTACTGTTTGGACATAGTGGAGGGAGCAGAGCGTGTAATGAGTGCACACAGTGTCCGATGTGTTACTGCAGGGGGTGCTTTGATAGTGGAAGATGTCGCAGGTGGAGCACGCGGTGCAAACGCGGTCGCTGGTGGGCGTGGGCGGGACCTCCTGGAACTCATCGTGGGCACACACGGAGTAGTCCTCGCACACCATGTCGGCGTTGTCAGTGCATGCAGAGGCGATAAACTGTTGCGCCCCGCATGCCACGGTGCACGGCTCGCAGGTGAGGTCGTTGCTGGGGGTGCAGGCAACGGCAATGTAGTTTGTGCTAAGATCACAGGAGGAGCAAGGGGTGCACACGGTGTCGTTGAAGCCATTGCAGCCGCCCACTTGGTACGACGAGCCGTCAATACAGGGATTGCAAGTGGTGCACTGTGTGTTGTGGTCCTCATCACAGGGCACGGCGATGTACTCCGTGGAAGTATCGCAGGTGCTACAGAGGGCGCAGTTGGCGTTGGCGTGGTCCTGGCATGCCTCCTCGGCGTAGTAGGGGCCGCCTTGGTTGCACACTGTACACGTCCCACAGTTAGTGTCGGAGTCGGCCGTGCAGTCTGTTTGAGTAAACTGCGTGGTGGGATCGCATACTGTACAAGATGCACAGTGAGCATCCACAATGCCATCGCAGCCGCTGTCGTGCCACGTGCTGCCCTCACTGCAGGGAGTACAGCTGCTGCATAAGATATCCGAGTCTGCCTGACATGCCCTGGATATGTAGGAGCCTTCCCCGCAGGAGGTGGAGCACGTCTGGCAGCGGTCGGGGGTGGAGCCGTCCTGGTAGGTGCCGTCTGCGCATGGCTGGCACTCGCTGATGGAGTCTGGTGCGTAGTATCCCGGGCTGCAGGAGGAGCAGGAGGCCGCCCCCGGGTTCTCGGAGTAGTATCCGCTGGGGCAGTCGATGCACTCGGCGTAGTAGCCGCCCTCGCTGTATTGCCCGGCGTCGCACTGCACGCAAGCGGACATGCCGTTGTTGGGCGCGTACATGCCGGCGCTGCAGCCGTGGCAGAAGGTGCTCCCGGGGGTGTCGGTGATGCCGCCCGCGGTGCAGTCGGTGCATGCGGTTTGCGCAGGGTCCCCTTGGAATTGGCCCTCGGTGCATTGGGTGCACGCTGTTTGGCCCCCCGTGGAGTACGAGCCGGCATTGCAAGCGTCGCAGGAGGTGCTCCCGGCGGACCCCTGGTAAAACCCGCCCGGGCAAGAGACGCACGCGGTTTTATCGGTGGTATTCTGATAAGAGCCCGCGGGACAGTCGTAGCAGGCGCCGGCCAGTGTGAGGTAGTAGGAGCCCGCCGCGCATGATCTGGGGAGGAATGACATTATGGCTGTGCCTGTGAAGGTACCCGTACGAGTGCATTGCAGAGATGCCGAATCCGATACGGAAAAGGTGATTACCCTGTTGGTAGCATTGATGTTATTGTTGGCCGGGCTGATAGCGTTGGGATTAGCCAGCGAAGCCGATGACTTGCACGTCTTGCACCCATATGCACTAATGGTAAAGGAGGTGCCGCTGAGGAAGGGGTAGGTGTGATCCTCTGTGGGCGCGGAGGTGGTGTTGCAGTTGTAGTAAGCAGGAATGAAAAGAATATGTATTGGAAAGCTAACATCGGGCGAGACGGCGGAGGTGTACCCGGTGCTGGCGGAGATGGTGGCGTAGAGCGTGCATATGCCGTAGTCGTCAAACTCCACCGCGCCCGTATTGATGTCCACGTTGCACACCTCTGTAGTTCGGCTGTAGAACTCGATGGAGCCCAGGGAGACCCCCAGGGAGGGCGTGGCAGTCACGGTGGGCGCTGTGGCCGTGAAGAGGTACCCCGTGGAAGCATAGGATGAGGCGTCGATCGTGAGTGTGCGCGTGGTGGGCGTTGTGGTGGTTGTTGTGGAGGTTGTTGTTGTAGTGGTAGTGGTAGTTGTCGTAGTGGTGGTAGTTGTCGTAGTCGTAGTCGTAGTCGTAGTTGTGGTGGTTGTTGTAGTGGTGGTTGTAGTGGTAGTGGTGGTGGTAGTGGTGGTCGTAGTGGTCGTGGTGGTCGTAGTGGTGGGATCCGGTACGATGTCAAAGGAGATTGCGCTCGATTGTGCTAAGTAGTAGGTGCCGTCCGTGCCGATAGTTACATAGATGCTGCAGGTTCCCGGGGAGACGAATATGATGCCTCCAGTGTTATTATTGATGGTGCAGACGCTCTCTGGGGTGGCGTTGAAGGTTAATGTGGGCGGCCAAATAAGCGCAGCGCTAGCATTGACAAGAAGCGTGGGCGGTGGCGAGGAGAGATTGTAGACGGCTTGAAAGGATGCCGGGTTGATGGTTGCCGTGCGACCTAGAAAGCACGGGCTGCTAATCAAAGCGGGCTCGCTGATGTATCCCACGGAGAAGTCGATGCTTTCCGGATCCGTGTAGTGACTATCTGCGACTTCGAGCGTGAATGTGTCGCTCATGCCGTTGTTCATTGTTCCGCTAAACACTGCGCCGTTGAAAGTTGTATCGTTGTAGCACTCCAAACCAATGATAGTGTCTGTCGGTTGAAGAGTTAAGCACGTGAGATTGATAATTGAAAATACGAAGGGGCAGTTAACACAGCTGGGAGTATCGATGCGCATGTCGACCGTTGTGTTATCCGCATAGAGCGTGAGGGTGAGTGTGAAGTTCGTGCAGTGATCCATCCCCTGATACTCGATCCAGGGTTTCTGCAGCACGCGCGTGACCGAGGCAATGGTAGTGGTGGTTGTAGTAGTGGTGGTAGTAGTTGTAGTTGTAGTGGTAGTGGTAGTTGTTGTAGTTGTAGTCGTGGTGGTCGTGGTGGTAGTTGTAGGATCTGCTAGAATGGCAAAGGAGATTGGAGGTGACTGCGCGGTGTAGTACCGATCGTCGAGACTTGCCGTGGCGTAGATGGTGCAGTTTCCGGGAGAGATGAACGTAATGATTCCGGTGGGATTGTCGATGGTGCACACGTCTTCGGTGGTGGATGTGAAGAGAAATCCAGTCTGGCGACCTACAGCGGTGGTGATTACAGTGAGCATTGGCGGGGTTGCCGAGAAGTTGTATGCGGGCGCGTACGAGTTGGAGTCGATGGTGAGATTCTGCGCCAAAAAGCATGCGGTCCCTCCGACGCTCACCTGGCCATACCGTTGGGGGAAATGAATGATATCGGGCTGGTAGTAGTAATTTTGCGTAGTGAGGAGGGTGATTTTGCCGTAAGTGCCGTTGACAAGGATGTCGACTGCTGTATACGACTCATAAAATGCAAAACTACCACCAAGAATGTTGATTAGGTCCGTTGTGTTGATAACTTCAAGGTTCGCAATGTTGAACACGACAGTACACGACGAATCATCGCACGCAGGAATGTTAATCTCGAGGGTGGCCGTGATGTTGTCGGGATACAGCGTCAGTGTAAACGCCGCTCCGTTGCACGATGGCCCGCCCCCATAGTCAATCCACGGCAGTGCGGATAGAATGACAACGGGGGCCAGGGTGGTAGTTGTTGTTGTAGTGGTGGTAGTAGTGGTTGTAGTAGTTGTGGTTGTCGTAGTAGTGGTGGTTGTTGTTGTAGTAGTGGTGGTAGTGGTAGTAGTGGTGGTCGTGGTGGTAGTAGTAGTGGTCGTGGTGGTCGTGGTAACGGGCCCCGTCAGATTGCCCAGGAAGACGACCGCGTGGCTGCAAGGGGGCGCCCCAGATGAGACGAATGCGCCGCCGATGGACTCCTCGGGAAAGCAGATGCAGTATCCGTCGTTGCTGGGGTTGGAGTACGCATACTGGGGTCCGATCAGCCCGCTGTTGGCCATGCACCAGTACACACAGAGATCGATGCTCTCTATGGGACTCCCCTCGATTTGTGGGTCTGTCAGTGGATAGTACCCGCAGAGCGTTTCGGTGACATTCCACGCTGTTGTTGTTGTAGTAGTTGTAGTTGTAGTAGTAGTAGTAGTAGTCGTAGTCGTAGTTGTCGTAGTCGTGGTGGTAGTTGTTGTAGTAGTTGTGGTGGTAGTCGTAGTGGTAGTGGTGGTCGTGGTGGTGGTGGTAGTATGGCAAGCCGTGTTGTCTACTCGGGCGCCGCAAACGAGCTCTTCAATGCTCTCGGGGGCTCCGAAATTCGGTGTGGTTGTGTCGCAGAAATAACAGGTGGAGCCGACCATGTGAATACCGGGGCACCCAGGGCTAGCAGCACATGCGTTGTAGCAGAACTGCGGGTCGGGCATATCTCCGCTTGCAGCATCAGTTGTACATGTGATGTTGGGGTCGCATGCTAAAGGGCATGCAATATCGCAAAGGAGGGGACCGAAGACGACGCTATTTTCGATGAGGAGACCTACGAATATCTCATTTGATGCAGTGGCCGCGTTATCGGGCATTAGAATATCAAATGTGTATATTGGAATAACAGTCGATGCGCTGTCGTCGTCGTCTGGGTTCGTGTGGCCCCAGAGTGTCACGTTGCATGTGCTAGTGGTTACTCCAGGAGTACAGCTAGCGAGGTTGCGTGTGTCGCTGTGCACGCCCTGTACAGTTGCGTTGACATTAAAGTACACGTTGCAGGATGTGGGCGAGTCGCAAGGAGGCACCGTGACCGTGATGGTCGCGATTGTGCTGTATGTACTGGCAGATACAGCAATCTCGGCGCCTGTGCATTCTTCAAACACATAAATCGTATTCAGCAGGGGCGTCGGCTCTGTGTATGCGTTGTACTCTGTGCACATTGTCGCGCCATACTGGATCGTGGTGAGATCGAGTAGTCCCGCCACGGTTGTCGCCAGTGTCGTGTCGGTGATGGTGACAAACGGAGAGTACGCGCTGAACAAGAGCGTGCATGTGCCGTCGCCATTAATAATGCCCGGGGAATTGCCTTCGCTGACGGGTGAACAACTACCCCCACTCGCATAAGTCAGCTGGAAGTCGAGCGTTGTGTCGTAGATCCCATCGACATCAAGCTGGAATGTGCCAGCAACCGTGTTGACGTACGCGGTGATTTCGACACCCGCACAGCCGCTCGTGGTGAAAACGACGGTGGCAAAGTTCGTCTCGAGAGCGGTAATCGTAACATCGTCGTTGTCGCCGGCGGTCACGAGAGAGGCAAGCGCGGCGGTCAAAAGCAACAGAAAAGGTCCTCGCATAGGAAATAGTCGAGG
>Ga0170475_109293619_pt1 | contig 11859 bp, 6 predicted proteins | sample Soicark_Litter_5_FD_111474 | JGI IMG/M metagenome (GOLD analysis project Ga0170475, IMG submission 111474) | Avena fatua rhizosphere microbial communities from Hopland, California, USA. Combined Assembly of 48 SPs | reverse complement strand
GCTGGAATGAGTCGCTACGCGACTTTCACGTTAAGGCCGATGGCCGCCTGACCGGACATGCGTACGAAAAAAAAGCGTAAAAACCGAGCTTGATTCAAGCCTGCTTGCGCTTGCGAGCCAGGAAACCAACGAGGCCCAAACCGAACAGCGCAAGGCTGCCTGGTTCTGGAACCTGAGTGGTCGGCTTGGAACCGGAGAAGGTACCTGCTTCGATGAACACGCCGGAATCCCAGGAGCTATCGCCTTTATCCTGGATCAGGAATTCAAACGTGTTGGTGCCAACCAGGCCCGATGCTTGTGCGACGAGAACTTTCGTCAAGCCATCGTACTGAGTGTCCAGACCCAGAACCGCGTTGTCAAGATAGTAGGCGGAATTGATGCCATTATTGACGTTATTGATCGACACGACGCCGCCAGCGCCTGGCAGCAGCGCAATGTTGGTGCCGTTGAGCTTCAATTCGAACAAGTCATTGAATTGCGAGCCGACCCATTCGTTGTACTCTTCCGACGCGAAAACGTACTTGAAGAAGACGTTTCCGGTAGCGCTGGTGAAGTCAAACTTCAGCGATGTAGTGGTTCCGGAACCACTACAATCAGATTGGTTGTTCGGGCCTGGAGCGCAATTAACGGTGCCGGTCGTCAGCAACACACCATTGTCAAAGCCGATCGCGCCAGCGCCGCCAGTAAACGTGCCTGCGCCGGTCGAACTTGCCGCCGAAAGCGTGGCATTGGAGATGGTAACGCCGCTACCGGCGAGCGCATTGGCCAAGGCGTTTGCGTCATTGGAGGCGGTGACGACCAAAGCGCTGGCGGAACTAGCTGCCAAAGACAGCGCTAACGCAGCCATGATGGAGCTGAATTTTGTCATTTTCATGTTGGGCTACCAAAAAAGTTGGATAAAAAGAAATCTCTACATTTGGAGAAGGTTTGTGTGCCTTCTTCGAATATGTCTAAGCGAAAATCGTGCCGAATTAAAATATTTCTCAAAATCAATAAGTTGCATAGGAAAAATAAATGATGGCTGAAATTTTGTAAAAATTTCCGACGTGATGTACGGCAATTCCGTGTCACTCTTGTCCAGATCGCTGGCCAACCTGCTGGTAATCAATCAAGTTGAATTAAAGGAAAGGAATCGATGATTTTTTTCGATGGGGAAGGGGGGGGCAGGGATTTCAGACAACCGGTTGTCTGCCTGCGAGCTATAGGAAAAGAGCGCCGATACAGTCAAGCGGAAAAAGACGCGATTTAAGTAGCCGAACAAAATTAATTGTGATTTCTACACGGCATTTTTTGTAGGAGTGGGCCATGCCCACGATAGGTGTTAGCACATGCAAGCTATCGCGGGCATGGCCCGCTCCTACAAATTCACCGTTTCTTTTGCATGACTACTTAGCGCGGCGCAAGGAGGTATTTCCCTTCCCGAAAACTGCCTTAAGTATATGAAAGGGCAGGGGAGCATGGAATCGAACCACGGAAATACGGCTTTGGAAACCGATTGCCCACCACGGGCACTCCCCTATGTGCACTCTTACTATGCACCTGCTGTGCTGCGCATTGATTGATAAACCTCACAATTGCGCACGACTCGTCTACCTAGCGTTCAGCCGAAAACCTCGAAAGCCCCGCTCAGTGTGCAGTGCAATAGCTTGGGGAAACGAAGCGGGTTTAGGTTTAACAAATTTCCATGTTTGATCGTTTCTTGAATTGCAAAAACGATCTCATATTGATTGGCTGCTGAATGCCTTTTTATACGGCACTTCAGGAATTGAATGCAGGTATGAGCCCATCTACAGGCTTGTAGCAGAATCCTATTGCAACATGGGTTGGAGCGCGGCAATATGCGTCTTCATGTGTCATATATCAGCTAAAATAGAAAAATAGCAATCCACATTGGAACAGGATCTAGCTGCAAGCAAGTGTTTTCTATACGGCGCCTTCGCAGTTTCAAACGTTGCCACCGAATTCATCTTTTTTACCACTGCGCGCTCATGTTGAACCTCGTTTTTCCCCGCTGGATAGATCTGATTGACAGGACAGCATCTTTCAAATGCTGGAGCTTTTGCCGATGAAGGCGCTTCTCGATCACCTGGTGGAGATCACTGGCCACCGCGACCATATGATGCTCGATGCCTCCGTGCTCTCCGCATTGTATGAACTGGTTGGCGCAACTGAAGTACGGACAATTGAAATCTTCCGATTCCGGGATGAATTGTTTCTACGCAAGCGGGTATTAATGAGGTCCGGACAAGTCAACGCAATCAACGAACAGTCCAATACCGAGCAGGGCGGCGAGCCGCTTGTGGATTACCCCATTTTGCAATCGTGCATCGAAGAGCGTAAAACCTGCGCCGTAGAAATTACGCCGGCCGGCGTCCACCTCCTGTGGTTTCCGATCTGGGTCAACGACAAGGTGCATACCTGCGTGTCGCTCAGCAGCCCGACACCGTATTCGGACCAGGCTCTCAGTGTGGTCAAGGGCATAGTCACTGTCTACCGCAACTTCCAGAGCCTGCTCGACTACAGCGAGCGTGACTCGTTGACCGGCCTGCTCAATCGCAAAACCTTCGATGAAAACTTTACGCGGATGTTAGCTGGCAGGCCGCAGCCGGATGAAAAGACGCAACCGGATTCACATGACCGCCGCCATCAGACCGCCACCAAGGAACAATGGCTGGCGGTAGTCGATATCGACCATTTCAAGCGCGTCAACGATCAATTCGGTCATCTGTACGGCGACGAAGTATTGATTTTGGTGGCCAACCTGTTGCGTTCTTCTTTCCGTGCGCAAGACCGTATCTTCCGATTCGGCGGCGAAGAGTTCGTGATTTTGCTGTGCTCGACGACACTGGAAGATACGTGGAAAATTTTCGAGCGCTTCCGCAGCAATATCGAACAACATGTTTTCCCTCAGGTCGGACAGGTAACCGTGAGCGTCGGCTTTTCCAGCATTTCAACCGAGACGCCGGTCGTGATTCTGGGGCATGCGGATCAAGCGCTCTATTACGCAAAAGCCAACGGCAGGAACCGCGTGTGCTTCTACGATGAACTGGTCAAGAGCGGCTTGCTGCATTCTGAAGCGACGAACGAATCGGTCGAATTCTTTTTCGACGATCCGACGCCCACCTGAACATCGCCGACGGGGGGGCGTAGAGCGGTTTTTGTATGCGTGTACGGGCGCTGCGGGCCCCTGGAGCGCATGCGATCCGAAATCCCTGCTGCACCTTGTGTGTAGCTCAGCATAGTGCGCTGTGTCTGCGTAACGGCGTTCCCTTGCAAGGGAACACGCCTTCCTTTCCCTGCACCAGAACCAACCCGCCTCACCCGCACACGCATACGAGAGCATTTTGCGGGATACCTGCCGATGATTGATGTTCATCAAGCACTATCCGATCTCGACAGGTAGTGTGATTGATCATTCCTTATTTCCGGAGGTATTCATGCAGAAGTCAATAACACATAAATTGTGCAGTGCTTTTTTGATGGCATTCATCTCTACTACGGTGATGGCGCAATCTTCCGATCATGGCACCACCAAAAGCGGAACCGCCGGCATGAGTTCGAGCAGGGGTGTGCCGTCCGAGCTTGTTCTGACCGGCGCGCAAGAAGTTCCGCCAGTGCCGACCAAGGCATCCGGCAAAAGCACCATCAAAATTGCAACGGACCGATCGGTGAGTGGCGTGGTAACTACCGAAGGGGTCGCGGGAACTGCGGCGCATATCCATGAAGGTCCAATAGGGAAAGCCGGCCCTGTGATCCTGCCTCTGACGAAGACTTCCGCTAACACATTCAGCGTGCCGGCAAATGCAAAGCTCAGCGACGCCCAATACGCAAGCTACTTGGCCGGCAACCTATACGTCAACGTCCATAGTGCCGCACACCCCGAAGGTGAAATCCGCGCGCAATTGAATACAAAATAAACACGGATGCCGATCGGCCGCTAGTCCATTAGGATGAGGCGCCGATTTCGTCTTTGCACCCGCCTTCCCCTCCATCTTCTCGAGACAAATCGGGAAGTTATTTTCTGCACGTTCCCAAGGATGCAAGAAGCCCGGCGAGTGTCGCCAAATGCCGCCTGGCATTGCTGGGCGGATGACATTTTCCGCCCATAATTTCAGGCTATACTTACTCAAAGTAACGTTAACGTAAAGTATGCGTCATATGCGTCATATGCACTAAAGCGCATGCCGATTGTCTGTCGCGGCCCCAAGATTCCGGAGACAGTAATGACCGATCTTTCCGCATCGAAGAGACTGACCGAATACAAGCCCGCCAACAAGGTGCGTTTCGTCACCGCCGCATCGCTGTTCGACGGCCATGATGCCTCGATCAACATCATGCGCCGCATTCTGATGGCCAATGGCGCCGAAGTGGTTCATCTCGGACACAACCGCTCGGTCGATGAGATCGTTACCGCCGCATTGCAGGAGGACGTGCAAGGCATCGCAATCTCCAGTTACCAAGGCGGCCATGTCGAATATTTCAAGTACATGATCTACCTGCTGAAAGAACGCGGCGGCGCACACATCAAGGTATTCGGCGGCGGGGGCGGCGTGATCGTGCCGGAAGAAATCGCGGATTTGCATGCGTATGGCGTCACCCGCATTTTTAGTCCGGAAGACGGACAGCGCATGGGGTTGGTCGGCATGATCCTGTCGATGATCCAGGCGTGCGATATCGACCTGTCGCCGTATGCACCGGCCACGCTCGATGCGTTGGCTGGCAATGACGTGGCGGCCAAACACCGGCCGCTGGCGCAACTGATCACCGCATTGGAAAACGGCAAGGCCAGCGCGCCTTTGAAAGCCGCATTGCAAAAAGCGGCCGGCACGATGCAAGTACCGATTGTCGGCATCACCGGCACCGGCGGCGCCGGCAAATCGTCGCTGACCGATGAACTGATCCGCCGCCTGCGGCTCGATCAGCACGATGCATTGCATATCGCCGTGATCTCGATTGACCCGTCGCGCCGCAAATCGGGCGGCGCATTGCTGGGCGACCGCATCCGCATGAATGCGATCAATCCATGGGGCGGGCAAGTGCGCGTGTTCATGCGTTCGCTCGCAACGCGCCAGGCCGGCTCCGAAATTTCGCAGGCGTTGCCGGACGTGATTGCCGCCTGCAAGGTCGCCGGCTTCGATCTGGTGATCGTGGAAACCTCCGGCATCGGCCAAGGCGATGCCGCCATCGTGCCGCATGTCGGTGCCAGCATGTATGTGATGACGCCGGAATTCGGTGCCGCGTCGCAGCTTGAAAAAATCGACATGCTCGACTTCGCCGATGTCGTCGCGATCAACAAATTCGACCGCAAAGGCGCACAGGATGCATTGCGCGATGTCGCTAAACAGTACCAGCGCAACCGCGAATTGTTCAACCAAAAAACGGACGAGATGCCGGTGTACGGCACGCAGGCGTCGCGCTTCAATGACGATGGCGTGACGGCGTTGTATCAAGGGTTGTTGCCGACGCTGGCGGCACTGGGCTTGAAGATCCGGCCGGGCAAACTGGCGCCGGTGACGGGACGTTTTTCGTCCGGCAAGAATGCAATCGTGCCACCGGCGCGCAGCCGCTATCTGGCCGAGATCAGCGATACCGTGCGCGGCTATCGCCAGTTCACCGCCAAACAGGTGAAGCTGGCGCGCGAGCGGCAGCAGTTGCAGGAGTCAAAGCGCATGTTGGCCGCCGCCGGCAAAGCGGCAGACATCGACGAACTGATTGCCGAGCGCGACAACAATCTTGACGCCGGCGCAAAAAAACTCCTCGCGATGTGGCCCGACATGCAAGCCGCCTATGCCGGCGATGACTACGTGGTCAAGATCCGCAAGGGTGACCAGTTTGTGGAAATCCGCACCAAACTCATTCAGACCACATTGTCCGGCACCAGGGTCCGCAAGGTCGCGCTGCCGCGCTTCGAAGACCATGGCGAAATCCTGCGTTTTTTGATGCAGGAAAACGTCCCCGGCGCGTTCCCGTACACCGCCGGCGTGTTCGCATTCAAACGCGAGAATGAAGACCCGACCCGCATGTTTGCCGGCGAGGGCGACCCGTTTCGCACCAACCGTCGTTTCAAACTGGTATCCGAAGGCATGGAGGCGAAGCGCCTGTCGACCGCCTTCGACTCGGTCACGTTGTATGGGGCCGACCCGGCGTTGCGCCCCGATATCTATGGCAAGGTCGGCAACGCCGGCGTATCGATTGCCACGCTGGACGACATGAAGGTCCTGTACGACGGGTTCGCATTATGCGACCCGGCCACATCGGTATCGATGACAATCAACGGCCCGGCGCCGACCATTCTCGCGATGTTCATGAATACGGCAATCGACCAGCAACTGGACAAGTTTCGCACCGATCACAAGCGCGAAGCGACCGCCGATGAAGCGGCCAAAATCCGCGCGTGGGTATTGCAGAATGTGCGCGGCACGGTGCAGGCCGACATCCTGAAAGAAGACCAGGGGCAGAACACCTGCATCTTCTCGACCGAATTTTCACTGAAAGTGATGGGCGATATCCAGGAATATTTCGTGCATAACCAAGTGCGCAATTTCTACTCGGTATCGATCTCCGGTTATCACATCGCCGAAGCGGGGGCGAATCCGATTTCGCAACTCGCATTTACGCTGTCGAACGGCTTTACGCTGGTCGAAGCGTATCTGGCGCGCGGCATGCACATCGACGATTTTGCACCGAACCTGTCGTTCTTCTTCAGTAACGGCATGGACCCGGAATACACGGTACTGGGGCGCGTGGCACGCCGCATCTGGGCAATCGCGATGCGCGACAAGTACGGCGCGAACGAGCGCGCGCAAAAGCTGAAGTATCACATCCAGACATCCGGCCGCTCGCTGCATGCGCAGGAAATCGACTTCAACGATATCCGCACAACGTTACAGGCGCTGATTGCGATTTACGACAACTGCAATTCGTTGCACACCAATGCCTATGATGAAGCGATCACGACGCCGACCGATGAATCGGTACGCCGTGCGCTGGCGATCCAGTTGATCATCAATCACGAATGGGGGCTGGCGAAAAACGAAAATCCGCAGCAGGGCAGTTTCATCATCGAGGAATTGACCGACATGGTGGAAGAAGCGGTGTTGCAGGAGTTCGAGCGCATCGCGGAACGCGGCGGCGTTCTGGGCGCGATGGAAACCGGCTATCAGCGCGGCAAGATCCAGGAAGAGTCGATGTTGTACGAGCGCCAAAAGCATGACGGCACGCTGCCGGTCGTCGGCGTCAACACCTTCCGCAATCCGAAGGCAAGCGACACGCCGCAAAAGATCGAGCTGGCGCGCTCCACCGATGAAGAAAAGCAGTCGCAACTGGCGCGTCTGGCGGATTTCCAGTCGCGCCATGCAGCGCAAGCACCGGCGATGCTGGCGGCGTTGCAGCAGGCGGCGATCCGCGATGAAAACGTGTTCGCGGCCTTGATGGATGCAGTGCGCACATGCTCGCTGGGACAGATTACCGATGCGCTGTTTGAAGTCGGCGGGCAGTATCGGCGCAATATGTAATTGTTTTTGTGGCAGGGGGCGTACTTATTGAAAATTTAGTCGATGATTGACGCGCACTCCTTTCAGGATCTGAGGTTTACCCACAAATCGGTGCCTGCTTTGCTCCCCTCGCCCGCAGGCGGGAGAGGGGCTGGGGGTGAGGGTGAGGGTGATCGCAAGAGAAGCGGCCTTGACAAACACCCTCATCCCCAACCCTTCTCCCGCCTGCGGGAGAAGGGAGCAAAGCCTGGCGCGCACTACAACGCAAACGGCGCGCATGTACGCCATCAAATCTCGACTTGCGTTCCCAACTCAATAACCCGATTGGCCGGAATCCGATAGTAATCCGCAGCGCCGCGCGCGTTGCGCGACATCGTGACGAACAGGCGTTCACGCCAAATCGCCATGCCCGCCCGCAGTGTCGCGATCAAGGTCTGGCGTGCAATGAAGAACGATGTCTCCATCATCTCGAATTCAAGACCGTAGTGGCGCGACAACTCCAGCACCTTCGGAATGTCCGGCTCGTCCTTGAAACCATAGTACACATTGAGCTGATGACACTGATGACCGAGATCCTGAATCTGGATGCGCTCGTTGGCCGGCACCCACGGTACATCTCTGATATGCAAGGTCAGGAACACGATGCGCTCATGCAATATCTTGTTGTGCGACAGGTTATGCAGCATCGCATGCGGCACGCCGTCGCTTTCGCCGCGCAAAAATACCGCAGTGCCCGACACTCGCACCGGCGGCGCGACGAAGAGCGATTGCAGAAAATCTTCCAGCGGAATCGCATGCTTTTGCAAATTCTCAAACACCAGTTCGCGACCGCGCTTCCAGGTCAGCATGACAGAAAACAGGACGCATCCCAGCAGTAGCGGAAACCAGCCGCCATGCAGGATCTTCAATACGTTGGCCGAAAAAAATGCAACGTCGATGGTCAGAAAAAAACCGGTGGCCGCCCAGCACAGCACCACGTTGTATTTCCAGCCATAGCGAATGACGAAGAAGGTCAGTACCGTCGTCACCAGCATGGTGCCCGTCACCGCGATGCCGTATGCAGCGGCCAGATGCGACGATGAGCCGAATCCGATCACCGCCAGCAGCACGACAGACAACTGCAGCCAGTTGACGAGCGGGATGTAGATCTGGCCAATCTCGCTGGCCGACGTGTGCTCGATTTTCATGCGGGGCAGGAAACCGAGCGCAATCGCCTGCTTGGTCATCGAAAAGGTGCCGGATATCGTTGCCTGCGATGCAACCACGGTCGCAATGGTGGAAAGAAGCACCAGAGGATAAATACTCCATGCACCGAGTTGCTGGTAGAACGGATTCGATATCGCCGCCGGATTGGCCAGCAGCAAACCGCCTTGCCCCATATAGTTAAGCGCCAACGCGGGAAACACGATCAGCGACCACGCCAGACGTATCGGCCTTTTCCCGAAATGCCCCATATCCGCGTACAGGGCCTCGGCGCCGGTAAAAGCCAGCACGACCGCACCGAGTGCAATGAAAGCAATCATGCGATTGCGTTCCAGGAACATCAGTGCGTGCCAGGGATTGAGCGCAGCCAGAATCTCGGGCGCCTTGAGAATATTGATCACGCCCATCGCCGCCAACGCAGAAAACCACAGCAGCATGATCGGCCCAAACCACTTGCCGATGCCGGCAGTGCCGTGCGACTGCAGCGCATACAGCGCAATCACCACCAGCACGGTCAGCGGCACCACATAAGGCTGCAACACCGGCGTCGCGGCTTCCAGCCCCTCAATTGCGGACAACACCGAAATCGCCGGCGTGATGACGCTGTCGCCATAGAACAAGGTCGCCCCGAACAGCCCCATCAGCATCAGCGGGTAATACCTGCGCGACGCCTTGCCCACCGACGTCAACGCCAGCGCCATCAAGGCCATGATGCCGCCCTCGCCACGGTTATCTGCGCGCAAGATCAGCGCCACATACTTGAGGGATACGATGAGAATCAGTCCCCACACAATCAGCGACACGACGCCCAGCAAGTTGGCCGGCGTAAGGGCGAGACCGTGTTCCTTCGAAAACACCTCCTTCATCGTGTAAAGAGGACTGGTACCGATATCGCCGTAGACGATACCGACGGCGGCGATGGTCAATGCAGCAATGCTGCTTTTGGGATGGGGTAATGGCAAGGCGACGCTCATTTTTGTCATGACGTTGTTACGATGCATTGCACAATAAGATGTGTTATTTCGGAAAGCAAGGAAAATCATTACCTGATTTGAGACACGGCGACTAATTGACTGATTAATCTGCCCGAAATTATTCTGATAGGCGTGTCATCCCCGATGTTCCCAAGCTCGGCATCGGTTATCCTTGCACTCACCCTCTTTTTGTCACTACAAACTATCCGGTATTCCTATGGCACATTACGTATACACCATGAATCGCGTGGGCAAGATCGTCCCGCCCAAGCGCCAGATTCTCAAAGATATTTCACTTTCTTTCTTCCCCGGCGCCAAAATCGGCGTGCTCGGCTTGAACGGCTCCGGCAAATCCACCTTGCTCAAAATCATGGCCGGCATCGACAAGGACATTCAGGGCGAAGCAGTCCCGATGCCCAACCTTAACATCGGCTATCTGCCGCAAGAACCAGAACTGGACCCGGAGCAAACCGTGCGCCAGGCCGTCGAAGGCGGCTTGGGCGAAGTATTTGAAGCAAAAGCAAAACTCGATGCGGTATACGCCGCCTACGCGGAAGAAGACGCCGACTTCGACGCGCTCGCAGCGGAACAGGCACGGCTGGAAGCGATCATCTCGACGTCGGCCGGCGACAACCCGGAACAGCAACTGGAAATGGCCGCCGATGCCTTGCGCCTGCCGCCGTGGGACGCCAAGATCGGCGTGCTCTCCGGCGGCGAAAAGCGCCGCGTCGCGCTGTGCCGTCTGCTGCTATCCAAACCCGACATGCTGCTGCTGGACGAGCCGACCAACCATCTGGATGCGGAATCGGTCGACTGGCTGGAGCAATTCCTGCAACGTTTCCCCGGCACCGTGGTCGGCATCACGCATGATCGCTACTTCCTGGACAACGCCGCCGAATGGATTCTGGAACTGGATCGCGGCCACGGCATTCCGTGGAAAGGCAATTACAGTTCGTGGCTGGAGCAAAAGGGCAACCGCCTGAAGCAGGAAGAATCAAGCGAATCGTCGCGCCAAAAAACCATCGCCAAGGAACTGGAATGGGTACGGCAAAATCCGAAAGGCCGGCAAGCGAAAAGCAAGGTGCGCCTGGCCCGCTTCAATGAACTGAGCGAGCACGAATACCAGAAGCGCAACGAGACGCAGGAGATTTTCATTCCGGTTGCAGAGCGTCTCGGCAATGAAGTGATCGAATTCAAGAATGTATCGAAAGCGTTTGGCGATCGCCTGCTGATCGACAACCTGAGCTTCCGCATACCGGCCGGCGCGATCGTCGGCATCATCGGTCCCAACGGCGCGGGTAAATCGACGCTATTCAAACTGATCACCGGCAAGGAACAGCCCGACAGCGGCGAAGTCGTGATCGGCGCCACCGCGAAAGTCTCGATCGTCGACCAGTCGCGCGAATCCCTGGAAAACAACAAGACAGTGTTTGAAGACGTCACCGGCGGCGCCGATATCCTGACGGTCGGCCGCTTCGAAATGCCCTCGCGCGCCTATCTCGGCCGCTTCAATTTCAAAGGCGGCGACCAGCAAAAAGTCGTCGGCAATCTGTCGGGCGGCGAACGCGGTCGTTTGCATCTGGCGAAGACGCTGCTGCAAGGCGGCAATGTATTGCTGCTGGATGAACCGTCGAACGATCTGGATGTGGAAACCTTGCGCGCGCTGGAAGATGCGTTGCTGGAGTTCGCCGGCAGCGTGCTGGTGATCTCGCATGATCGCTGGTTCCTGGATCGGATTGCGACGCACATTCTGGCGTTTGAAGGTAACTCGCAGGTGAGCTTCTTTGACGGGAATTATCAGGAGTATGAGGCGGACAAGAAGAAGCGACTGGGTGAGGAAGGGGCTAAGCCGAAGCGGATTCGGTATAAGCCGATTTCGCGGTGATTTTGGCAGGGTTGTAATGTGGGGTGGGTTGTAATGCGCCGGATGTTTAAAACATCCGGCGCATCGCGATGCGCCCTACTGAGTACGTCTTACGGCCTTGCCCACATTCCTTTTGCATTTCCCCACGGTCGCGCACCAGGTGCCGCTGGGCTTCGGCTTGCGGCGATGGCGCCCGGATCACGTGCATCCGGTCCCGTTCGCCGCGCAGCCAGGCGCGCAGGCATGTCACCAGTTTGATCGCGTCGAGCCGGTCGGTCTTGGCGCGCCGCGCGTGGCGCTCCACCGGGATGCTGGCCGGGTCGGT
>Ga0170475_109245559_pt1 | contig 11860 bp, 7 predicted proteins | sample Soicark_Litter_5_FD_111474 | JGI IMG/M metagenome (GOLD analysis project Ga0170475, IMG submission 111474) | Avena fatua rhizosphere microbial communities from Hopland, California, USA. Combined Assembly of 48 SPs | reverse complement strand
CTGTCGCCATGGAATTGCACTTGCAAATGGAACAGTTGCTCTCGAGTTAGCGTTGTATTCGCTAGGAGTTGGAGCCGGCGACGAGGTGATCGTCCCAAGCCGCACGTTTGTCGCGTCCGCCAGCTGCGTTGTCATGAGAGGTGCAAAGCCCGTCTTCGCAGACGTGGATCCGATTAGCCAAACACTTACGGCACAGACGGTTCGAGAGGTGTTGACATCACGTACGAAGGCAGTAATCGCTGTCCACTTGGCGGGCTGGCCGTGCGACATTGATCCCCTCAGCGAGCTAGCTGGTGTGTATGGTTTCAGGATCGTTGAAGATTGCGCTCAGGCTCATGGTGCGATTTACAATGGGCGGCCGGTTGGATGCTTAGGCGACATTGCTGCCTTCTCTTTTTGCCAGGATAAGATCATGTCGACCGCCGGGGAAGGCGGTATGTTGACTACTAGTAATGATGAATTATGGGAGCGGGCGTGGAGTTTCAAGGATCACGGAAAAAACTTTGGCGCTGCGGTCGAGCAGCAGTCTTCTTCGGGATTTCGGTGGCTGCATGAATCTCTCGGTACTAATTGGCGCCTAACCGAAGTACAGGCAGCGGTCGGACGTAGCTTACTTGCAAAGCTCCCATCTCAATTAGAACTTCGTCGTAGGAACGCTAATATTCTAAGCCACGGACTTGGTAGTCTCGCTGCCCTACGTGTGACCGATCCTCCCGACGAAATTGAGCACGCGTACTACAAATACTATGTCTTTGTCCGCCCTGAGTCGCTGCGGGCCGGCTGGAATCGTGATCGTTTACTGGAGGCGATAAATGCCGAAGGTATCCCGTGCTTCACCGGCAGCTGCAGCGAAGTTTACTTGGAAAAAGCTTTTTCCGAGGACATGCGGCCTGCGACGAGACTCCGGACAGCGCAAATGTTGGGTGAGACAAGCTTGATGTTCCTCGTCCATCCGACACTTTCCGAGCGAGACATGCTTGACACAGTCCGAGCTGTCAAAAAAGTGTTCGGCCGCGCGTCCGTCCGAGGCGCAGAGGCACTGGCATCCTGAAATAGATGGGACTGAAGGTAGCCAATAGTTGAGGGAATTGAGTACAAGCATGGCATCCAAAGTAGCCGACCTCGGCGCCGTCAATGAGACAGAATCAGTTGGCAACTCCGGAGAAATTGCTCGCGATCAGATTCGAGGCTCCAGTTTGTTGCTCGCCGGAAATGTGATTTCGCTGGGAATCACCTTTCTTCCGCACCTCGTGCTGGTTCGTTACTTGACTCCTGAGGCTTTCGGTCACTTGGGCTATGCCCTTTCCTTGGTTGCTGTTGGTAAGACATATGCACTGGGCTTTAACGAGGCGCTGAGCCGTTTCGTGCCGATCTACCATACAAGACAAGAGAATGCGAAGGTGCTCGGCAGCATTGTCGTAGTATTTGCTACGACGCTGCTCATCAGCCTCCTTCTCATTACTGGATTCGCAGTGGCGTCCGGCCCGATTCTGGCATTACTTACGAAGGGCAGGGAACCGGCTGGGCTGTTGCTGATTCTGATGTTTCTGGTTCCGCTAGAAGCCTGTGATCTGTTGATCATTAACCTATTTGCCTGTTTCGCTCGGACTCGGGAGATCTTCTGGGGACGTTTTATCATCCCGCCTTTACTTCGGGTCATCGTCATAACCGTCGTAGTTCTTCAGCACTCGAAAATTGCGATTCTTGCATACGGGTACTTAGTCGCAGAACTGATAACCGTGGTCGTTTTCGGTGGACTCATTGTGCGCGAATTGCGCCGGCAGAAATTATTATTGAATCTCCGCTATGTTACGCTTCCGATCCACGAGATATTCAGCTTCAGCGTTCCACTGATGGCCTCGAATGTCATAGGCATTATCGGAAGCTCAATACCAGTGTTGGTTCTCGGATACTTTCATCCAATGACTACGGTTGCCTACTATCGAGTCGTGCTACCAGCCGCGGTTCTATGCAGTATGATCCCAAGCAATTTCATGCCGCTTTATTTGCCATCCGCATCTCGGTTGTTTGCCAAACGCGACATATCTGGCATCAATCATCTCTTCTGGGAAACCTCTCTCTGGATGAGCGCGCTGGCGTTTCCAATCTTCCTCGCGACTTTCTGCTTCGCGCGGCCGCTTACGATCCTTCTCTATGGGCTCCGGTATGCGCAGTCTGCGCCAATTCTAGCGATTCTCTCCATTGGCTATTTCGTCAACGTAATCTTCGCTTTCAATACCGTGACCTTGAAAGTTCTCGGGAAGATTCGGCCCATGGTCGTTTTAAATATCGTGACTCCCCTCATTATCGTTCTATTCAACCTTGTATTGATTCCGCATTACGGAGCGGTAGGTGCAGCGATTGCTACAGCGGCGGGTCTCATAGCACAGAGTCTGGTCCGGCAGTTAATCTTATGGCGCGTGAGCGAAGGTCTTAGCCTTTTCGAAAAGCGATTTGCATCCTTTTTTTTCGTTCTGAGCGCAACAGCTGTCAGTCTGTATATATTTCAACTATTCGCTTCTATCCCCATTTATGTGGGACTGATGCTCGCGCTCACTTTCTCGGTACTCGTCTTTTGGTTGGTTAGGAAGCACCTGAAGATTGCCAACACGTTTCCCGAAGTTCATCGAATTCCCTTCATTGGCAGGCTGCTAGCCTAAGGTCGAGGCATATGGGCAGATCTCGCAAGCTTATTGCTGCATATGGATTTATCAGATGGAAATAATGATCAAGTCTGCAAACGAACCGACCGACGGAATCGTTCCCAAGGTTAATCGGGGCGTAACCGCGAATCGCGGCCGAATTGCAGTCTGTCATGTAAGTGAGGGAAGTTCGTGGGCTGGGGCCGAAGTGCAAGTTGCTACTTTGTTGCGCGCGCTCTCCAAATGCCCTGAAATCGCACTTCACGCTATCATTCTTCATGAAGGCCGGCTCGCTGATGAACTGCGTAGCTTTGGTATGGCCGTTGAGGTTATCAACGAAGAAAACCGAAGCTTTCTGCAGGTGATTTCAGATTGCTCGGCGTTCGTTCGAGCGAGAAACATCCAGATATTGCATTCTCACAATTACAAGGAAAATCTAATCGCACTATCGCTTTCGCAGACGTCTGGAATTCCCCATCTGATCAGGACCGAGCATGGCCATCCCGAGCCGTATTCCGCTATTCGAAACCCAAAGCACTGGTGTGTTCTCCTCGCTAATCGATTAGCCGCAAAGTACGGAACAGCCCGAATCGTTAGTGTCAGTGCAGATCTTGGGGAGTATTGGAAGAGGCATGCCAATCCAGGAAATGTGACCATTCTTCGTAATGCACTGGATCTCGAAAGGGTAAGGTCTATTCTGAGTCGGGAGGAAGCGAAGCTCCGACTTCACATAGCGCCCGATAATCTTGTGATTGGGATTGCGGCGCGGCTGGAATGCATTAAGCGCCACGATCTGTTTCTTGCTACCGCAAAGTATTTAGCCGAACGCATTCCCAAGTTAAGGTTTGTTATCTCAGGAGGAGGTCGGCAGAAGGACTTCGTGGAAAGCTTGATCGCCCAATATGGCCTGCAGGAACGATTATCACTGCTCGGCCAGCGAAATGATTGCTACGATGTGTTGCGCGCGATGGACATTCTGCTTATTTGCTCCGACCACGAGGGCGTTCCCATGGTGATGCTTGAGGCAATGGCCCTTGGAGCGGCCGTAGTCTCGCGTAAAGTGGGTGGTATTCCTGAAGTTATTCGAGATGGAGTTAACGGTATATTAGTTGACGCGGGTAATCCGGCGGACCTAGGGAGGGCATGTCTTTCTCTCCTTGAGAATCCGCATTTACGAACAAGTCTCACCGACAGGGCGTACGACGAAATTTTCCAGCGCTACTCGGCCGAGAAGCATGCTCGAACCATGGTGGAGTTGTACCAATCTATTTGCTGCTCACAAGTTAATTAGTCCTCTCTGCGTGCGAGCGAAGTGTGTCCCCCCATTCAATGATGAAAGTGATCACCTATCTGTCTTCTACGACGCTTCGAGCGCCGCGAGAGTACATTGGCACGAGAACGTCGTACTACGATTGGCATGCGCCGGTTCTGGTCGCTATCGCATGTTCTTTGGGCTGGTTGGTTGCGTCGGAGAGGTGGCTGCTCGTTGCAGGTGTGTTCGCTTTGTTGTTGCTAATCGCACGACCGATCGAAGCGGCTCTGGGGTTATATGCCTTCCTGATTCCATTCGAGTCCATGGCAACCCTGGAGTATAGCGCCGGACCAACAGCCACCTTGCTACGCTACGTCGGGCTGCTTGCACTATTTGTCTGCATGGCTGTCGGTTGGCTGAGCGACCGTATAATACGGCCACCGCGGGTAGCAATCTATTGGTCTCTTCTCGTGCTATGGAGCGGGGTTACGAGTGTGTGGGCGATTGATCAAGAAAAATCTCTTAAGCGGCTCCCAACGGCACTCGGGCTATGGCTGCTCTATATGGCTATCGTTTCAGTGCGACTGACCGCCAAGGAGTTTTCCTCGGTTGTTCTCCTTACAATTCTCGGTGGCTTAGGTGCGTCCGCCTATTCCGGCCTAACGTTTCTACGAACCGGGGGTGCAATTGGTCGCGTCTCGCTCGCGGAAGGGTCATCTCTCTCGGATCCAAACTTTTTCGCAGTTGCGCTTCTGCTGCCTTTATCGCTGTCGTTTGGTGGTGTGCTGTCAAGCCGCACATGGCCGCGCCGAACAATGTTTTTAACTGTTACGGGGCTGATAGCCTTTGCTGTGTTTCTTACAATGTCGAGAGGTGCGCTCGCCGCGGCTGCGGCAATCGCGTCGACATTCATACTTCGCCTGCGCCTGAATTGGAGACTTATTTTGCCGGTGGCAGCCACAGGAACCGCATTGATGTTCATGCCACGCCTATTTTTTGAGCGCATGCAGGAAGTTTCCGCGACCAGAATGGCCGGACGTGAAGATATTTGGCTCGTTGGGATTCACTCTCTGAAAAGTTACGGCCTGTTCGGCGCAGGCCTAGACAACTTCTCGGATGCGTTTGAGAGGTATGTCGGCACATCCCGATTTTCTGTCGGTGATCAGCGAGCCTCTCATAACATTTATCTAACCATTGCAGTGGAATTCGGAATTCTTGGAACGATTTTGTTCTTTCGAGCGATGCGTTCACATATGGGATCATTTCGGACGGCTAATATAGGCAGCCTTTCCTCACCTCGTCTTGTTGCATTTGAGGCGGCGTGTTGGGGGATGTTGGTCGCTGGATTTGGCGTTGATATTATTTGGCGGAAAGCATTTTGGTTCGTTTGGGCTCTTTCCGCTGCAGCTGTACATCTCTGTCGAGAACAAGTTGCTGATTCCATTGCAGGATCAGCACGGGCTGTTTAGGCCGATGCGTCACGTGTCTAAGCTTTCGAACATAACCGCTGTGGCTTCCTTAGCCCAATTACCTCCAGGGCGACTGCGATTGGGAATCGTTGTAGACTCGGAAGTAGTTCCAGGATGGATTTATTTTCTAATCGACAAGTTAACGTATCGCAACGAAATCGAACCCTTCGTTTTCGTCGTGAGTAATAATTCGAAGCTAACGCGTCGGATGGACCGCGTTCCTATATTGTTTCGGCTATGGGCTGCCGTCGACTGTTGGGTCCGTCAACCGAGAACCGATGCACTTCGACTCCGGGAGTGGCGTTCGTTGTTGAAAAGCCGCTCCATTCCGCTTGTGTCAATTCAAATCGGTAATCAAGGCTATCTATTAGCTGACGACATTACGACTGTAAAAGCAGCCAACCTTGACTTGCTTTTATATCTTGGTCACAGTGTTCGGGAGGATGAAAGCCTAGGAAGCATCGGTATGGGCGTGTGGTCGGTGCAAAGTAACACAACACAAGTTCCGGACCAATTTTGGGATATGTACGAAGGAAATCGGTTCTCTTTATATGGACCTCGGATAATCGAGAGGAGGCATGGGCAACGGCGGGTCGTGTATCGCTCGTCCGGAACGACCAATTTACTCTCCTTGGCACTCAACCAGAACGCTGCTTGCTGGGAAATGGCGCATGCACTACTGATGCAACTTTCTGATACGGAGCGACTGCGAGCCGATGCTCAACCCGCTTTCGAAAGCGAAATTAGGCCGTCGCGTCCATTGAGCAACTCCTGCGTTGTGCACTTCTTGGCCAAGTGGAGCTTACGAGTCCTTCGTCATGAACGTATCAAACGCCTGTTCCATGAGCAGTGGTCCATTCTTATGCAAGCGAACCACGAGATGCCGAAGGCAACTTCCCATCGAGGCTTCAGAATCATGCCGTCCCCAAAAGATCGCTTCTACGCCGATCCATTCCTCATCGAGAACAACGGACGCAACTACATTTTTTTCGAAGATTATAGCTTCTCTACTCGCAAGGGATCGATCTCATGTTGTGAGGTCGATGCTGATGGTAATTGCAGCAAGCCGAGGATTGTGTTGGATCGGAAATACCATCTCTCCTATCCATTCCTGTTCACTTGGCAACGGCAAGTTTATATGATCCCAGAAACTCGTGATAACGGAACTATCGAGTTGTACCGGGCAGTTGATTTCCCATACTCATGGACGCCCAAGACTGTCCTGATGTCTGATGTCTACGCCACCGATTCGACCCTGATACATCATGATGGCAGATGGTGGATGTTTGCCGCAGGCGTGTTCGATCGCGCTTCGTCAGATAAGACTTTGAGTCTTTTCTTCGCCGATTCACCGCTGGGGCCGTGGACGGCCCATCCAAAGAACCCCATCGTTTCTGACGTTTGTCACGCCCGGCCCGCTGGATGCTTGTATTTCGAAGGCGAACAACTGATCAGACCAGGCCAAGACTGTTCTATGGGATATGGTTATGCCATCGAATTGCACAGGGTAGATGTGCTCTCCAAAACGGACTATAAAGAAACCCACTTTGCGAGCATCACTCCTGACTGCATCCCAGGAAGCAGAGGAATCCACACTGTCAATCAGAATGCACGGTACAGGGTGATGGACTGCAAATTGTTGAGATCTCGTTTCGGTTTCAGCTCAATCGACCCTGCTCAAATATTGGCCAATGAGTTTGGCAACTCAGTGATAGTTGAATCTACTCGCAGGTGATTATGTGCCCTCTAGCGGAGACTAAAAAGGATGCTTTTCGGTTCATGTTAGCCGTTCTCTTGTTGGCCTCACGTGGGGCGGCCCAAACGGTCCCTTCACAGGCTCCGCTTCCACCGGTAAAAGTGGCTCCTGTCGCGACACCGATAGTTCCTGGCCAGAACGGTGCTGCAGTGCATTCCATCTCGCCAGAGGGCTCCGGTGGTGGCGGTATGACAGGTGCCGCCCCCGAGGCAACGGGCGACGCAGTCGTCCCGCGGCCACTTCCCCCAAGCGGGGACCGCGGCTTCGAAATCCTAATTGGACCCGGAGATTTGATCGAGGTGAGCGTGTACGGTGCGCCGGACTACATCAAGGATGTAAGAGTTGGTTCGTCAGGCGAGATAACCTTACCGCTCGCGGGTACCTTGAAGGTCGGCGGTCTCACCCCGGCTCAAGCCGAGGCGCTAATCGCGAAGCGTCTGAGCGAGGGCAACTTCTTCAATGACCCACGAGTTTCCGTTCTCGAAAAGGAATTTAGCTCGCAAGGCATCTCCATTCTGGGTGAAGTGCAGAAGCCAGGTGTGTATCAGATGCCCGGGCCTCGGAAGCTGTACGACGCGCTCTCCATCGCTGGTGGTACCACTCCCCGAGCCGGCAACACTGTGTCACTTTTGCCTCGCTCCGACTCACAGAAGGCCCAAGTTGTAACTTTGTCCTACGATGGCAAGTTATCCAGCCAAAGCAACATCTACGTGTATCCCGGCGATACGATTGTGATGTCCAAAGCAGGCGTTGTTTACGTTGTTGGAGATGTTCGTTTGCCCGGGGGGTTTGTCATGGAGAACTCGCGCATGACGATTCTCCAGGCATACGCAATGGCGCAGGGGGCTGGTCCCAACGCCGCTCTCGACAGAGCTCAATTGATACGCAAGCCGGAACCGGAACGCCCTCCACAGGAGACACAGATATCGCTGAAGAACATTCTGGCAGCAAAATCGCCTGATATCAATCTGCAACCAGACGATATCCTTTTCGTTCCTACTAGTACCACTAAGAAGGTCGCTAGCCGAACCCTCGAAGCTATCGTCCAGACAGCGAGTGGCATTGCGATTTATAGCAGGGTTCCATAGAGGCATCACCCCTTATTGCGAACTCAACAGGCAGAGCGATGCGTTCGATCGTGAGCAACCAGTCTTTTGTGATTAGTCGATCGAATTGACGGACGACAGGCGAATGAGAATTTTGTGGATATATCCCGAGCTTCCGTTTCCTTTGACGAGCGGCCTTCTTCGAGGATTCCATTTGCTGCGCCTATTAGGGGCACGACACAGTGTCACGTTCCTATGTCTCACAGACCGGAAACACATTCCACCGGAAACAATCCCAGTGCTCAGACTGTATGCCGACCATGTCTTGGTCTTTAGTAGATGGGATGCACCCCAAACTCGATGGCGTACTGTCTGGAATCTGATTCCTGTGCTTGGTAGGCGATTGCAAGAGTACTGGAAAACGTGGTGGGTAGTGAAACAGATGGAGATGGCAATGTTGCGTCTCCTGCGGGAGCAGCGTTTCGACGTGGTGCTATTCCATGGTCGCGAGGCTTTGCCCGTACTGAAGGGAGTCAAAGTGCCGGTTGTCGTCGAGTGCGGCGATACCAATTGCAGCCGTATCCTCCTGCAGATGCAAACTTCCAGTGTTTGGCTCCGGCCGAGATTGCTACTTCATTATTTCAAGTTACGACGACTTGAGAAGACGCTGGCGCGGCAAACGCCTTATCGGTTTTTCATTTCAGAGCGGGATCGCACCAATTTACTCGGAGCTCTCGACCAAAGCGCGATCGTGCCACAGGGCATTGACTATGAGTATTGGAAACGCAGCGCGCCGCCCCCCAACCATAATTGCATTGTTTTCTCGGGAGTGATGAGCTACCCTCCAAACGCGGACGCGGCGCTAGTTCTTCTCAATAGGATCCTTCCGCAGGTAAGACAAGCAGTTCCCAGCCTGGAAGTCCTGATCGTCGGCCGAGAACCCCCCTCGAAGTTAGTCAACTTAGCTCGACGCTACCCTGATGTGACGGTAACAGGTGCGGTGGATGACATGAGACCGCATCTCGAGCGAGCAGACATATATGTTGCGGCCCTCCGCTTCGCTTCCGGTGTTCAAAACAAAGTGCTCGAAGCAATGTCCATGGAAGTACCTGTCATCACGACTCCCGTCGTAGCGGCGGGATTGCGTGTAGATGATGCGGAACCGCCATTGGTAATTCGGCAGAACCCGGAGGAGATAGTTGCGTCCATTATCAGCCTGTTGGCTAACCCTAAAGAACGTGCGCGTCTCGGTCTTGACGGACGCCGGTTTGTGGAAGCTCACTGCTCCTGGTCCCGTAGCGCGGATCAGCTCGAGGAACTGTGTATCGCTGCGGCACACAGCATGAGCGGATCTCGTGTGTCCGACCAGTTCTCGAATGCATCCGTCGCGAGCTGTGAAAAATAGAAATACCTAAGGGGGAATGAAATGCGTGTGCTAATTACGGGTGGTGCGGGATTTATCGGCTCTCACCTTGCCGAGGCATTGCTGTCCAGAGGCGACGAAGTTCTAATCTTAGACGACCTATCTACCGGCAGCTCGGAAAATATCCGACACCTCAGAGACATACCTAGACTGAACTACTGGATCGATTCGGTGATGAACAAAGCTCTGTTGGCTGAGTTAGTTGATGAGAGTGATCTTGTCGTCCATCTCGCAGCGGCAGTCGGAGTTCGTCTCATAGTCGAGAGTCCAGTTCGCACCATTGAAACAAACATAAAGGGAACGGAGTTGGTGCTGGAGGCGGCACGTAAGAAGAAGAAGAAGGTAATCATTGCTTCGACCTCAGAGGTCTACGGCAAGAGCAGCCACATTCCATTTGACGAAGATGGCGACTTGGTCCTGGGATCGACGGACAAAGGTCGATGGAGTTATGCTGCATCCAAGGCGCTCGACGAATTTCTTGCGTTAGCTTATTGGAAAGAGAGAAAACTCCCGGTCGTGATTGCCAGGTTCTTTAACACAATAGGTCCGCGGCAGACGGGGCAGTATGGAATGGTTGTTCCTAACCTTGTCCGGCAGGCGATGGAGGGCCAGCCCATGACCGTTTTTGGTAGCGGGAAGCAGCGCCGTTGCTTCTGTTATGTGGGGGATACAGTAGCGGCTTTGTTGAAACTGCTTGATGCTCCAGATGCCGTGGGTCAAGTTTTCAACATAGGCAGCTCCGAGGAGATCTCCATCGAAGAACTTGCCGGTCTGATCAAAGCAAAGCTCAACAGTAGTTCGCCAATTCGGTATATCCCTTATGAACAAGCCTATGAGGCCGGATTCGAAGACATGCTTCGTCGAGTACCGTCAACCGCCAAAATCGAACGGTTCGTCGGATGGAGACCCTCTACTTCACTCAATGTCACCATCGATCTGATCGTCGAGTACTTGCGGCAGAAACAGAAGCCGATGACATACAGTTCTCTCCAAAAGAGGCATATCGGCTCAGATCAGAATGCTGAAAACACTGACGCGGCAGCCTAGAACAGCGGCGAATGAAGACCGCCCCGAAGCAGGTCAGGACCCAAAAAAAAATCACGGAAATCCTCCACAAAAGATAACTGCCCAATGAAAACACGACATATAGTGCACCTGAGCACGTACCCCGCTGATGACATCCGTATATTCCAGAAAGCCTGTAGGGCGGAGATTGCGGAGGGATATCAGGTTACCCAGATCGTCTGTCACGAGCACGACGAGATTGTCGACGGTGTAAAGATTCGCGCCCTTCCTTCGCCCACTGGTCGACTGTCGCGGATGCTTGGTCTGTCCTGGAAGATGTTCGTCGAGGCAAAACGGCAACATGCTGATATATACCAATTTCATCATCCCGATCTGATTCCGGCGGGGCTCCTGCTTAAGATGTGGCGCAAGAAAGTCATTTATGATACCCGGGAATTCTACCCCGATAAAATACTCTCGATGCGGTGGATTCCGGCAAGATTACGCCCCATCGTCCGGGCGCTCTTTGAGGCCTATGAGTGGGTCACAAGTGCACTATGGGACCATGTGCTCGTGGCAGATTGTTACTCAGCCAGAGCTTTCGTGGGACGTCCTATCAGTGTAGTGCCAAACTATCCCCTCCTTACTCCGGTCGGCAACGTTGTAAAGAAGGACAATAAAAAGCACAAATTAATTTACGTCGGCGGGCTCTCGGAAGAACGCGGTCTAGGAGTGATGTTGAGGATGGCTGAACTCCTCAGGGATCACAACGTTGAATTGGAACTGATGGGGACGTGTCCATTCCCGGAGGACGAGAGACGGATCCGCGCGGTCGCAAATGTATGCTATCTCGGAAATCAGAGCCTGCAGGCTGTTTATCAGCATATTGCCGCAGCGGACTTGGGCCTGCTGCTTCTACAACCCGTCCCAGCCTATGCATATGCTGGAGAGAACACTCTCAAACTATTCGAATATATGTGGTGTGGGGTCCCGCTAGTCTCTTCCAATTTTCCTAATCTGCAACGAATTATCGAAGCGGCGCAGTGTGGAATCTGTATTGATCCCTGTGACGCGGAAGAAGCTGCCGCGGCCGTTCTTGAGTTGATCAATCAACCGAAGCTGCGAGAGCAAATGGGGACAAATGGGCGCGATGCAGTCCTCGGAGCCTACAACTGGCCGGCGGCTAGCAATGTGCTGAGTCAGGTCTACAAGAACGTGCTCGCGGGTAACCGCTGCTCCGTCGAAGTTCTGCCCCTATGGAGCGCAG
>Ga0170475_125256232_pt1 | contig 11861 bp, 13 predicted proteins | sample Soicark_Litter_5_FD_111474 | JGI IMG/M metagenome (GOLD analysis project Ga0170475, IMG submission 111474) | Avena fatua rhizosphere microbial communities from Hopland, California, USA. Combined Assembly of 48 SPs | reverse complement strand
TGCACCAGCCGGGTTTTCTGTGGATGAAGCGGCTGAAGCTGTCCGAGCCCGATCCCACGGGCTGGAGCGGCCACGCGATGATCTACGGCATCGAGTCGAAAGTGGATTACGAGCGCTACATGGCCAACCACGCGTTGCACGCGAAATTCACCAAAGAGCGCGAGTCGTCGCGACCAAGCTGCGCATCGAGCGCTTCGCCGGCGAAGTCGATCTATCCAAATGAAATTCGAGTGGAACCGCGGGCTCGTCAAGCACCTTGGCATCGAGTTCGTCGAGGTGACCGCCGACCGCGTGGTGGCGCGCCTGAAGGTCGAGGAGCAGCTGATGACGGTCACCGGCACGATCCATGGCGGCACGCTGATGGCGTTCGCCGACACCATCGGCGCGGCCGGCACGGTCGCGAACCTGGCCGAGGGCCAGAGCACCGCGACGCTCGAGTCGAAGACCAATTTCATCGCCGGCTGCCGCTCCGGCATCGTGCAGGCGGAAGCGAAGCCGATCCACAAGGGCAAGCGCACGCACGTGTGGGAGACGCGCATCACCGACGAGAAGGGCAAGCTCCTCTCGATCACCACGCAGACGCAGATGATCCTCTGATGGACGTGCAGGGCCATCGCGGTGCCCGCGGGCACCTGCCCGAGAACACGCTGCCGGGCTTCGAGCTCGCCCTGAAGATGGGCGCCACCACGCTCGAGCTCGACGTCGGCGTGACCAGGGACGGCGTGGTGGTCGTGCATCACGACCGTGGCCTGAACACCGCGATCGCGCGCGGCCCGGACGGAAAATGGGTCGACCAGCCCAAGCCGATCCACTCCCTCACGTTTGCCGAGCTGCAGCGCTACGATGTCGGCCGCCTTCGCCCCGGTAGCAAGTATGGCAGCCATTTCCCCAAGCAGAAGCCACTCGACGGCACGCGCATTCCCCGCCTTAGCGAGCTTTTCGCGCTAGCCGGGAAAAGCAGAGTGCGCTTCAACATCGAGCCGAAGATGGACGCCGACGCGCTCGATGAGACGCTGCCCCACGAACCGTTCGCCATGGCCCTCATTGCCGAAATCCGCAAAGGCGGAATGGAAGCGCGCACCACCGTGCAGGCGTTCCACTGGCCGCTGCTGAAAGTCGTGGAACGCGAGACCAGGATGTCGACCGTCTACTGCACCGAAGGCAGCGGCTCGGATCCCGCGCGCGTGCACGACGCCGGCGGCAAGATCTGGTCGCCGGACTTCCTGACGTTGACGCCCGAGCGCATCGCCGCCGCGCGCCAGTGGGGAATGTGGATCACCGTGTGGACGGTCAATGAACCCGCCGACATCGAGCGCATGATCGATATCGGCGTCGACGGCATGGCGAGCGACTACCCCGATCGTGTATTGGAGGCGCTGAAGAAACGATGAAACTTCTCTCATTGCTGGCGGCATGGGCCATTGCGGCGGCGGTGCATGCCCAGTCCTATCCATCGAAACCGCTGAAGCTCGTGGTCGGCTATCCGCCGGGCGGCTCGGGCGATTTCCTGACGCGCCTCGCCGCCGACGAGCTCGCCAAGGATCTTGGCCAGCCCGTCATCGTCGAGAACAAGCCCGGCGCCGGCGGCAACATCGCGCACGAGTTCGTCGCGCGCGCGCCGAACGACGGCTACACGATCCTCAATGCGTCCCACATGGCCGTCAACCGGGTGCTGTACAAAAGCCTCAGCTACGACCCGGACAAGGACTTCGCGCCGATCGGGCGCATCGCCACCGGTCCCACCGTGATCTGCGTGAACAACAGCGTGCCGTTCAAGGACCTGAAGGAGCTCATCGCCTACGCCAAGGCGAATCCCGGCAAACTGTTCCACGCGTCGGCGGGCTATGGCTCATCGCCGCACCTTGCCTCCGTGCTGTTCGAATCCGTGGCCGGAATCAAATTCACGCACGTGCAGTTCAAAGGCGGCGGGCCGGCGACACAATCGCTCCTCGCCGGCGACACGCAGGTCAACTTTGCCACCGCGCCGACGGTGATGGGCTTCGTGCGCGCCAACCGGGTGAAGGCGCTGGCCGTGTCATCGCGCAAGGCCTCGCCCGCGATTCCCGGCATTCCGGGCGCGGAAGAAGCGGGACTGCCCGGCTACGACTTCACGTTCTGGTTCGGCCTCTTCGCGCCCGCTGGCACCCCGCGCGCGGCGATCCAGCGCGTGCATGCGGCGCTGAACAAAGGCCTCGCCAAGCCGGAAGTACGGGACAAGATCGCCTTGCAAGGCATGGACGCGACGCCGTCGGCGTCGCCCGCGGCATTCGATGCCGACGTGAAGAAAGAGACGCCGTACTGGGAAAACCTGGTGCGCGAGTCCGGGGCCAAGGTTGAGTAGCCTGCCACCCGTCACGCTGTGGCTGTTGATCGGCAACGTCGCGGTCTATCTCCTCGGCATCCCGGCTTACAGCGAGTTCGCCCTTTGGCCGCCGGGCGGCTTCGATTCGCGCTTCGAGCCCTGGCAGCTCGTCACCTACAGCTTCCTGCATGGCGGCCTGACCCACATCTTCTTCAACATGTTCGCGCTGTACATGTTCGGCGGCGAGATCGAGCGGCTATTCGGCTCGCGCTTCTACGCGCTTTATTACTTCGCGTGCGTGGTCACGGCGGCGGTCACTCACCTCATCATCACGACGTGGATGGGCGCGGCCCCGGTGCCGATGGTCGGCGCCTCGGGCGGCATCTATGGCCTGCTGCTCGCGTTCGGCATCTACTTCCCGCACCGCCGGGTGATGCTGCTCTTCCCGCCGATCCCGATGCCCGCGCGCGTGTTCGTCTTCGGCTTCGCCGCGCTCGAGCTCGTGCTCGGCATCACCCAGACCGCCGCCGGCGTCGCGCACTTCGCGCATCTCGGCGGCATGCTCGGCGGCTGGCTGATGATCCAGTACCGCCGCGGCAAGTTCCGCTTCTGAATTCCGTACGACGTACGTAATTATCTTGAAAGGATTCGACCCAAACATGCAACGTCACAAAGCTGACTTCAGAATTACGTACGTCGTACGGAATTCCAAATGAAAGTTATCGCCCTAGAAGAGCACTACCTGGACCCGGAAGTCGGGAAACATTTCAGCGAAGCGGGACCCGAGGCCAAGGTGCCGCCGCTGCGCGATCGCCTGCTGGACGTCGGCGCGCTGCGGATCAAGGAGATGGACGAAGCGGGCGTTGACCTGCAGATCCTCTCGCACACTGCGCCCGCCACGCAGCGCGTGGACGCGGAGAGCGGACCGAGGATCGCCCGTGAGGCTAACGACCGGCTGAAAGCGACCGTCGACAAATCGAACGGCCGCTTCCTCGCCTTTGCATCGCTGCCCACGGCCAACCCCAAGGCGGCGGCCGACGAGCTCGAGCGTGCCGTGACGAAGCTCGGCTTCAAGGGCGCGATGATCCATGGCCTCACCTGGATTGGGAGCGAGAAGCTCTTCATCGACGACAAGCGCTTCTGGCCGATCTTCGAGCGCGCGCAGGCGCTCGACGTGCCGATTTATCTGCATCCCGCGGTGCCGCACCCCGCGGTGATCGAGGCGTATTACAAGGACTACGTGAAGGACTTCCCCAGCATCCTTACCGCGGGTTGGGGCTTCGGCGTGGAAACGGCGACGCAGGGGCTGCGCATGGTGCTCTCCGGCGTGTTCGACAAATACGATCGCCTGAAGATCATCCTCGGTCACCTGGGCGAGGGATTGCCGTTCCTCCTGTGGCGCATCGACATGACGTTCGGCCGCCAGGGTAATCGCGCGAGCTCCTTCCGCGAGACGTTCCGCAAGCACTTCTGGATCACCACGAGCGGCGCCTTCTCCACGCCCGCTCTCCTTTGCAGCGCGATGGAGATGGGCATCGACCGCATCCTCTTCTCGATCGACTATCCGTACGTGGCTAATCCGCCCGGAGTGCGCTGGATGGACGATGTACCGCTCTCGACCGAGGACCGCGAGAAGGTCCTTAGCGGCAACGCGAAGAAGCTCCTCAAGCTCTAGCGGCATGTAATTTGCAAGTAGGCGGGGGATGGGACTGCGCTTCCTCCCCGCCGGGCTTCTCCTCGCCGCGTGCCTTGCCCATGCGCAGACACCGGATGCTAATTTACAAAATCTCCTCACTGCGCTGACGACCGGTAGCGCAACGACGCTCGTCACGCCGCTGCGCAGCGGCATGATGCAAGTGACGACTTTTCGGGCCGGCACGCGCCTCGACGCGACGCAAGCGAACATGCTGCTGAACCAGGCGCGCGATTCGCTGCAAGCGCTCGGTGAGCGCGAGCCCACCGCGGAAGAGATCGCGCGCATGCTCGCCGGTGGGCCGATCGAGCTACCCGGCGGCACCATCCAGACGGCGGGCATGCTGCCCTCGGCCGGCTGGCCGGCAACGATCCAATCACAGGTCGTCGTCGCCGGCACGCCGATTCCCGGCACATCGGCCGCGGGCGGCACCGCGCCCGTCGCGGCGCGCGAGGCTGCGATCCAACAACTCGCCGCGATCGGCATCATCAACCCTTCCGAGCAGCAGATCCGCGCCGCGTTGGTCGGCGGAACGATCACCACGGTGAACGGTCCGGTCGAGCTCCCCGGAATCCTGACGAGGTAACACCTATGAAACGCGTCCTTCTCCTGGCAGCCGCGCTCGCGCTTCCCGCGGCGGCGCATGCCCAGCTGCAAACCAGTGCGGTCGCACCGTCGCTCGAGGTGCAGCGCCTGGCGCCGCAGCTCGTCGCCTTCGCCGGCGGCGATCTCAACTTCGCTAATCTCGTGAACGGGCTCGCGCTCGGGTTGCCGGTGACGCTCACCACGCCGCTCGCTACCGGCGGCCTGCAGGCCTTCACCTTTACGCCGACCGGCGCGATGACGTCCACGCAGATTGCCCAGGTGCTCGAGACCGCGCGCCAATCGCTCATCGCGCGCGGCATCGCCACGCCGACGGCACAGCAGCTTGGCACGACACTCGCCGGCGGCGCGCTGGCGACGGCAACGGGGACCACCGCAGTCAACGGCCTCGTCAATAGCGCCAACGCGCAGAGCCCGGCGACCGCGATCCAGAACGCCAACTCCGCCGCGACGAACGCAGCGGCTGGCAGCACCGCCGTACGCAATACCAGCGATAGCCCGCTGCCCCGCGGCGTCTCCGATACGCCGCCGTTGCCGGTGCCGGGCGTCACTACCGGGACGCAAGCTACGCCGGTTGCGCCGACCCTGGCGCCCGCGACACCCGCCGCACCTGCCATTGCGCCCGCGACGCCCTCCGGCCTGCGGCAGATGCGATAGATGGGCAGCGTCCTCTATCTCGACCGCGGCATGCGGCGGCGCCGGAACGGAAACGGCGCCTCGGGTGGCGGCGGCCCGCACCTCCAGAGCGTGGAGAGCGGGCCTTCGATCCTTCGCCCCGGCTACAACGTCTGGGCGATCGCGCATGCGGAGCGCGTCGCGTTCCTGGTGGACGCCGCAGATTACTTCCGCGCCTTCTACGAAGCGGCGCTGCGCGCCAAGCGCTCGATATTGATTCTCGGCTGGGACTTCAACAGCCAGACACAGCTGCATTTCGATCCGGTAGCGCAGGGCGGACCGCCCGCGCTCCTCGGCGACTTCCTCAACTATCTCGTCAGCCGGCGCCACTCGCTGCACGTGAACGTGCTGAACTGGGACTACCCGATGGTGTTCGGCACCGATCGCGAGTTCCCGCCGCTCTACGGCTTCGGCTGGACGCCGGCGCGGCGCGTGCACCTGCGCTACGACGACACGCACCCGGTGGCGGGGTCGCACCACCAGAAAATCGTGGTGATCGACGACACGGTGGCGTTCATCGGCGGCATCGATCTCACCGTGCGGCGCTGGGACAGCCCGGACCACACGCCGGACGATCCGCGCCGCGTCGCGTACGGCAAGCCGTATCCGCCGTTTCACGACCTGATGGTCGCGGTCGACGGCGAAGCGGCGCGCTCCCTCGCCCATCACGCGCGCGAGCGCTGGTTCCAGGCGACCGGGCAAAAACTGAAGCCCGTCACTTTCCGCGGCGTGTCCGACAACGATCCCTGGCCGGCGAGCTTCCAGCCCGACCTGCAGTCGGTGGAGGTCGGCATCGCGCGCACCGCGCCCGCGCGCGGCGAGGAGCCGGCGATCAAGGAAGTCGAGAAGCTCTACCTCGACATGATCGCGGCGGCGAAGAAAACGCTCTACATCGAGAACCAGTACTTCACCGCGCCGCGCATCGCCGCGGCGATCGAGAAGCGATTGCTGGAGCCCGACGGGCCCGAGGTGGTCCTCGTGCTGCGCCTGCTCTCGCACGGCTGGCTCGAGGAGCACACCATGCATGTGCTGCGCACGCGGCTCATCGATCGCCTGCGCAAGGCCGACAAGCACGGCCGCTTCGTCGTGTACTACCCGCACGTGCCGGGCCTGCAGGAAGGCTGCTGCGTCGACGTGCACTCGAAGGTGATGATCGTCGATGATCGCGTGCTGCGCGTAGGCAGCTCCAACCTGTGCAACCGCTCGCTCGGCCTCGACACCGAGGCCGACATCGCCATCGAGGCGCGCGGCCGGCCGCAGGTGGCGAACGCCATCCGGCGCTTCCGCGATCGCCTGCTCGCCGAGCACCTCGGCGTGCCGGTGGAGAAGCTGCGCGTCGAGATCGAGCGCGTCGGTACGTTACATGGCGCGATCAAGGTGCTGATGCACGAGGGCCGCTCGATGCGCGAGCTCGCGCACCTGCCCGAATGGTCCGATGCCGTGGTGAATGTCGCGGCAGTGGCCGACCCGGACGAGCCGATCGCCCTGGAGGCGCTGCTGCTCGATCGCCACCAAGACGAGCCGGACAGGCCGGACAAGCCGGCGTGGGGTAAGCTCGCGCTTTTCGCGGTGATGATCGTCGCGCTCACGGCGCTGTGGCGCTGGACGCCGCTCGCGCATACGGTCAGCGCGGAGCGCGTGCTGGACCTCGCACACGACTTCGGCAGTCAATGGTGGGCGCCGCTTGTCGTGATGGCCGCGTACACGCCGGCGTGCCTCGTGATGTTTCCCCGGCCGCTGATCACGCTCGCGGCCGTCATCGCCTTCGGGCCGTGGCTGGGCTTCCTCTATTCCCTAATGGGGATAGTCGGCTCATCGGTGGTTACGTACTACATCGGCCGCCGAATGCGGCGCGACACGGTGCGGCGCCTCGCCGGGCCGCGCCTCGATCGCATGATCGATGTGCTGAAGAAATACGGGCTCATCGCCATGACGCTGCTGCGCCTAGTGCCGATCGCGCCGTTCGCGGTCGAGAGCATCGTCGCGGGCGCGATCCACATGCGGCTGTGGCACGTGATGCTCGGCACCGCCATCGGGCTCCTGCCCGGCACGCTCGCCACCACGATCTTCGGCGACGCGATCGAGACCGCGCTCACCGGCACCGGCGACGTGAATTGGTGGCTGGTCGGCGGCGCGGTGGCGCTGCTCGCCGGCGGCATCATGGCGGTGAAACGGTGGTTCACGAAAATGAGCCGCCGCATTCACGCCAAAGAGCGCTCCTCTGAGCAGGCATTCGGACAGCCTGGCTAACTGGCAGGCGCTCTCGGAGCAACTGCCCGAGAGCTGCCTGCGAATCGCCTCCTACAACGTCCACGGCTGCGTCGGCATCGATGGCCGCAAGGACGCCGCTCGCATCGCCGAGGTGGTTGGGGAGCTCGACTGCGATACCGTGGGGCTGCAGGAGGTCGACTACCGGCTCGACTACATCGGGCGGCGCCTGGGCATGCAGGTCGTGCCCGGTATCACGCTCGTGAAGCACGATGGGCCTTTCGGCAACGCGCTGCTGACGCGCAGGAAAATCCTCGAGGTGCGGCAGCTTTCGCTCGGGTATGGCAAGCGCGAGCCCAGGAGTGCGCTCGACGTCGACCTCGACGTCTGCGGCGAGAAGGTGCGCATCATCGTCACGCACCTCGGCCTCTTCGCCGCCGAGCGCCGCTGGCAGGTGAGGAAGCTCCTCGAGATGGTGAAGAACACCGAGGAGCGCCTGGTCGTGCTCGGCGACATCAACGAGTGGTTCCCCTTCAGCCGGCCGCTGCGCTGGGTCAACCGCCTGCTCGGGCGCTCGGTCGCGGAGCGCTCGTTTCCGTCGCGCTGGCCGCTCTTCGCGCTCGATCGCGTCTGGGTGCGGCCGCGGCCGGCGCTGCTCGCGCTGAAAGCGCATCGCTCGCCGCTTGCCGAGTGCGCTTCCGACCACCTGCCGGTCAAGGCGATCGTCGCCACGCGCAACGCCGCTGTCGGGAAAATCCCCTACAGGAATCCGGAATCGCTGCGCAGTGCCGTCGGCTAGAGCGCGACACGCGGCAGCGAGGCTTGCCGATAGTCAATACTCGCCGGATCCGCTAGAAGTGGGGTCCCATCATGGATGCCACCCTCAACTGGACGGAATTGCTGAAGCATCCCGGACGCGATCACCTCGTCGAGGTGTACCAGGATCCGGCGTTCCTCGCTGAAACGGTGACGCATTACCTCGCCGCCGGAATGCACTTGGGCGAAGGCGCCATCGTCATCGCGCGTGCGGAAAACCGGGAGCGCTTCTCGCGCGCGCTGGCGGAGGTGCACGGCCTTCCGGCAGCCTCGGTGTGCATGCTCGACGCAGACGAGACGCTCGCGACCTTCATGGTGGACGGCATTCCGGAATGGACCGCCTTCCAGCGCGTATGCGGCGGCGCCATCGCCAAGCTGCGCGAGCGCTACCCCGCCGTGCGGGCGTACGGCGAGATGGTGGATATCCTCTGGCAGCGCGGCGCCCGCAATGCAGCCCTGCGGCTGGAACAGTACTGGAACGAGCTCGGCCGCCAGCACGAGTTCTCGCTCCTGTGCGCCTACGAGATGGATCCACTCGAGCCGGATTCCTACGGCGGCGCTTTGGAGAGCGTGTGCCGCTGCCATTCGCATCTGATTCCGGCGCGCGACTATTCGCGCCTCAACCGCGCAGTGATGGAGGCGGCAAAGAAAATCCTCGACCAGCCGCTCGCGCAGATGCTGCTCAACCTCGCCGCCAGCCACCGCCCGCATACCGAGATGCCGCTCGGGCAGGCGACGCTCATCTGGCTTACGCAGAACATGCCGCGGACGGCCGAGCGGGTGCTGGCCGACGTGCGGGCAAGACTGGCGGCCTAGCCGCCGTCTTCGGCGCCTTCCTTGACTGCGCGCTGGCGCCGCCGCGTGCCGCCAACCGCCGCAGAAACGTCCTTGTCCTTGTCTTTGCGCGCCTTCGCGATGCGCAGCTTCACCTTGCCGAGGTTCGCGAACTCCTTTTCCGAGAGCTTGCCGTCGCGGTTGCGGTCGCCCTTGTCGAAGCGCTGCACGATCACCGGGTCGCCGGCCGCTTCGGCGAGCGACACAAAGCCGTCGCCGTTCAGGTCGAGGGCCTGGAAGTAGCGGTCCACGGAGGCATTGCTGGCGGTCTTTTCGGTCTTCTTTTCGGCTTTCCGGTCGCTTTTGCCGTCGGCCATCGCCGCGGGCACCCAGCCCAGGCTGGAAAAGAGGAGGAGCAACACGATCGCGCGCATGCGGGCCAAATTGCACTTTCCGTGCCCAAGTAGACACACATCTGGTTACACATTGATTCAGCAGGTTGCGGGGCAGAGGCCTACATTGGCAGCGTGAAACGGCTCCTCGCCTCCTTCTTCTGCCTGTTCCTCGGCTTCGCGGCGCTCAATGCGCATGCACAGCAGGCCCGCACCTATACGCCCGCGGAGATCGACGCGATGCTCGCGCCGATCGCGCTCTATCCGGACCCGTTGCTCACCAACATCCTCACCGCCGCCATCTATCCGTATGACGTGAAGGCCGCGGCCGACTGGTCGGCGGCGAATCCGAACGTGAGTGGCGACGCGGCGCTGCGCGCGGTTGACGGCGAGCTCTGGCATCCGAGCGTGAAGGCGCTGGTCGCGTACCCGGACGTGCTCGCGCGCATGGGCGAGAGTCCGCAATGGGTCGCGGACCTCGGCCAGGCCTACCAGAACCAGTACCCCGTGCTCGCCGCATCGGTCCAGGGATTGCGCGCCCGCGCGCAATCGACCGGCGCGCTGCAATCGACCGAACAGACCGTCTACCAGCAGAACGAAGCCATCTACGTGCAGCCGGCTTCCCCGAACGTCGTGTACGCGCCTTATTACGACCCTCTCGTCGTTTACGGCACCTGGTGGTGGCCAGCGTTCTATCCGGTGGTGTGGCGGCCGTGGATCGCGCACCCCGTGTACGTCACGCGCATCGTCGCGCCGGTCCGCATCGCTTATCCGGGCCGGGTGTGGCATCCCGCCTACGTGCAGCCGGCGCGCGTGATGCCGACGCCGATGAACACCATTCGCCAACCGGTCGGCCAAATAAGACCACTGAGCCAGGCGCCGATGCCGACGCCGCGCGCGATGTCGCCGCGACCGCAGCAATGGCAGCAGTCGCGGCAGGCCTCCCAGCCGCAGGCCTACCACGCGGTCCCCGAATCGCGCCGCGCGCCCATCGTCCAGAGCCACACCGCTCCCATGCCGCAGATGCGCAGCAACGCCAGCGCGGGCGGCAGTAGTGGATTCCGCGGGGGACACAGCAGCGGCGGGCACGGCGGTGGCGGGCACAGCAGCGGCGGCGGCGGGCGACGCGGCTGAAGTAGACTCTGCTCCTTCGCCGGAGCAAGTCATGATCATCGAAACGCAGGATGACGTCACCGCGGCCGTGCTCGCGGAGATGCATCGCACGCCCGATCAACGCACCCGCGAACTCCTCGCGCTGCTCGTAAAACACCTGCACGCGTTCGTGCGCGAGGCCAAGCTCACCGAGCGCGAATTCCAGGATGCGATCGGCATCCTCAACGCCATCGGCAAGCGCACCACGCCGAGCCACAACGAGGCGATGCTGCTCGCCGGCGCCCTTGGCGTATCGAACCTGATCTGCCTCATGAACAACGGCGCGCGCCGCCTTGACGGTGAAAGGCAGCCGACCCAGGCGAACAACCTCGGGCCTTTTTATCGCGCCGACGCTCCCCGCTATACCGATGGCGCATCGATCGTGCGCTCGCCGACGCCCGGCGATGCGTTGCTCTTCCGCGGCAAGGTGACGGATTTGGGTGGCAAGCCGATCGCCGGCGCCGACGTCCACGTGTGGCAATCCTCGCCCGCCGGACTCTACGAGAACCAGGATCCCAAGCAGGCGGAGATGAACCTGCGCGGCATATTCACTACCCAGCCGGATGGCTCGTTCTCCTTTCGCAGTGTGAAGCCCGCCGGCTATCCGGTGCCGATCGACGGCCCGACCGGCGCGCTGCTCGCCGCGCAGAAGCGCCACAACATGCGCCCGGCGCACCTGCACTTCCTCATCCACAAGGCGGGCTACAAGACCATCGCCTCGCAGGTCTACGATCCGGAAGATCCGCACCTCGAGACCGATTCGCAGTTCGGCGTCACACGCGCCCTGATCGGCAACTTCGTGAAATCGGCCGACGGGTACCAGCTGGCGTTCACCTTCGAGCTCGAGCCGGGTGAGGCGCGCCTGCCGAAAGCGCCCATCACGGAAAAAGTCAGCGCGTAGTGCCCCGCGTCGTCCGCGAAACGCTCATCTCGGTGCGCGATCTTTTGATGGCGTGGGGGCCGTTTTTCGTCCTCGGCCTCGCGCTGCTGGTCGTCGCATATTGGTTCCTCGATCCGACGCCGCCCAAAAAAGTCGTGCTGGGCACCGGGCCCGAGAACAGCGCGTATGCCGAGTTCGGCAAGCGCTACGCGCAGGAGCTCAAGCGCTACGGCATCAACGTCGAGCTGCGCTACACCGCCGGCTCGCGCGAGAACCTGGTGCTGCTGCGCGACGGCAAGCAGCGGGTCGACGTCGCCTTCGTGCAGGGCGGCGCGAGCGAGACCATCCGCACGCGCGAGGAAGAGG